>Ga0157370_10004474_pt1 | contig 16013 bp, 15 predicted proteins | sample C35metaG_FD_113463 | JGI IMG/M metagenome (GOLD analysis project Ga0157370, IMG submission 113463) | Corn rhizosphere microbial communities from Kellogg Biological Station, Michigan, USA - C3-5 metaG | ecosystem: Host-associated > Plants > Roots > Rhizosphere > Soil | place: USA: Michigan...
CGCGCCGCCAAGTCTCAATGTCGAGCGTTTTCCCTACCAGGGTCCCAGGGTGCTGGGAACGATGTCGGTCGACCCGCGTTCGGGCGCCAAGTACCCGCGCGGGAACTACTGCACCCGCGGTGCCCGGTTCGGGGTGCATTCGACGAACGAGAACTTCAACAATCCCTATGACGGAAAGATGGTCGCGGTTGCATACTTCAATGGGGGCGTGCGCATGTACGACATCCGCGAGCCGCAGGCGCCGAGGGAGGTTGCCTTCTACGTGCCGGAAGCCGACGCATTGACGGACACCGCCGGCTACATGACCAACAACGTCGAGATCGACAATCGCGGCTACGTCTATGTCGTCGATCGCGATGGCGCCGGCATGGACATCCTGCAACTCAATGGATGCGCGAAGCAGCTCGCCGACAAGGGCACCGTCTGCCCTGATCTGCAGAACAACAACGCAGGCAAGTAGCAAGCTTCTCGACCGGGTGGTGCAATCGCTTCGTCACTCGGCCGCGTCTTCGTAACGAACGGCAGGCTCGACGCTCATGCGCCGAGCCTGTTTTTTTGAAGAGGAACGCTTGGAATGAACAACCGAGAAGCAAAGGGAACGCCGATGGTGCTCGCGACGGTCGCGATGCTGCTCGTCGCCGGCACATCGGATGCGCACGACTGTCGGGTCAGGAACGGCTATCTCGCCGGTCATTACCAGGGAGGCTGCAACGAGAAGAACGAGCTTGCCGAGGGTCATGGCGAAGCGAAGGGGGCCGATATCTACGTCGGCAACTTCGTCAAGGGGAGGCTCGACGGCAAGGGCGTCTATACCTGGGAGAACGGCGCGCGGCTCGACGGCACGTTCAAGGCAGGAAAAGCCGACGGTCCCGGCGTCTACATCTCCGCGAAAGGTAACCGTTACGAAGGTCCATTCACGAACGGCAAGCTGGTCGGCGCGAAGCGCGAAGACTGCCCCGCCACGCAAGGTCCGCTGGCGTGCTGAACGGTTCACGCGATGTGCGACCGTCGGACGCGACGAGCACCGCAGCCCGATCGCCTGCGATTCCGTGATGTGATACAAACGCGCATGATGTGCATCCTGATGCGCATGATCCGTACGATTGGTCTGCTCCTTGGAGCATTCCTGCTGATCGGCCAGGCATCGGCGCACCCGGGGCATCGCGCGGAAGCTTTATCGATCGCGATCGGCGGCGGCCATGCCGGGCTCACGCACGGCGCCCGCAGCGACCTGCCGCAGCTTCGTGCCGATCGCTCGTGCCCCGACGACGACACCGGCTCCTGTTGGTGCACCGAGCAGACGGCGCATGCGCCGCCGCAACCGCATGCGCTTCCGCCGCCGCAAACTGACGCGCTGACGGCACCGCAATCGCGGCCGGCTCGCGTCGTCGTCGTAGTGCGCAGCGAAGTGCCGGCGCCGATACCAACGCTCATCGGTTCGTGCGGCAGTCGCGGACCGCCACCCGCCTAGCACTTCCTAGGTCCTGACAAGCGGGAATCGCCGCTCGTTGCGTGCCTTCGGCGGTGACGCCGACAGGCAATCGCCGCTGGTCACAAAGGCTCCTGAGCAAGACAAGCGCGTCGATCGCGCATGTTCGGCGGGCGCCCAGGCCGGGCGATCAACTCGAATTCTTCGGAGCAGAGGGAAATGGCGGTCTCATTGAAAGTGCGCGCGACACTCGTCGCGCTTTGCCTCGTCGCACCTGCTGTCGCATATGGACACGGGTTTGCCGGCAAGCGATTCTTTCCGGCGACGCTCGCAACCGACGACCCGTTCGTCGCGGACGAACTGTCGCTGCCCACGGTGTCATGGCAGAAGTTCCCGGCGAGCGATGAAGGCCCGGGCGGCAGCGAGACCGATTTCTCGATCGACGTCGCGAAACGCATTACCGAGAACTTCGGCATCGAGCTCGGCGCAACTTACAAGCACATCCGCCCGGACCGGGGCGACGCGCAAAACGGGTTCGACAATCTCGGGCTGGGCCTCAAGTACAAGTTCTATCAGAACGACGTCCACGAGGCGATAGTATCGGCCGGCGTCGATTGGGACATCGGCGGCACCGGCTCGAAGCGCGTCGGCGCGGAGTCCTTCGGCACGATCACGCCGGCGATCTTCTTCGGCAAGGGGTTCGGCGATCTCCCTGACAACGCAAAGTTCTTGAGACCCCTGGCGATCACCGGCCTCGTCGGCTACGGCATCCCGACGCGAAGCGGCACGAGGACCATCAGCGACGAAGGCGACATCGACGTCGAGCGCAACCCGCATACGCTCGAATGGGGCTTCGCGATCGAGTACAGCCTGCCCTACCTGCAGTCGTTCGTGCAGGACGTTGGCCTCAAAGCGCCTTTCAACCGGATGATTCCGATCATCGAGTTCGCGATGTCGACCGCACTCGACCGCGGCCAGAGCGGCACCACCGGAACGGTCAATCCCGGGATCATCTGGGCCGGGCAGGACATCCAATTGGCAATCGAGGCGGTCATTCCCGCGAACCGGCGCAGCGGAAACAGCGCCGGCGTGCTCGCGCAGTTGCATTTCTTCCTCGATGACCTGTTCCCGCAAACGCTCGGTCGTCCGCTCATTCAATGAAACGCAGTTGTGCAGCGGTAGTGCTCGTCGCCGCCTTCGCCTGGTTCGCCAGCGCGCCGGCGGCGGCGCACGCTTTCCTCGATCACGCGGTCCCTGCGGTCGGCAGCACCGTTCACGAATCGCCTCAGGACATTCGCCTCCGGTTCACCGAGCAGCTCGAGCCCGCGTTCAGCCATGTGCAGGTCGCCGATGCGTCCGGCAAGGAAATCGACAAAGGGGATTCACATGTCGATGCGTCCAATGCATCGGTGCTTGCCGTCAGCGTTCCGGCACTGCCGCCGGGAAAGTATCGCGTGCAATGGCGCGTCGTTTCGGTCGACACGCACGTGACCGAGGGCGACTTCACGTTCGAGATCAAGCCATGATGCGATACGGAACGACGTAGGCGGCGCGCCATGGAGGCTGCGCTCGTCGCCACGCGCGCCATACATTTCGGCGCGTCGATGCTCGTGTTCGGCGAGTTGCTGTTCGTCGCGTTCGTCGCCGGTTCGCCGTGGCGGCATGCCGCCGCCGCATCGACACGAACAGGCGGTCTCGATCGTCACGCGTTCGTGTTCGCGATAGGTGCGCTCGCGGCGAGCGCGTTGTCAGGCATCGGCTGGGTCGTGCTCGAAGCAATGCAGATGGCCGCGATGCCCGTCACGGAAGCGATCGCCAATGGCACCGTCGTCGTCGTGCTGGAAAAGACCGAGTTCGGCCATGTGTTCGCGTTGCGCGCGCTCCTTTGGCTCGTGCTGACCGTGTCGCTCGTCGCGCTGCGCGCTGAACCATTGTCGCGACCGCGCAGCGGCGTCGCGTTGCTCGTCGCGGGCGCCTATCTCGCAATGCTTGCCGGCGCGGGCCATGCGGCGGCTGCCACCGACGGCGTCGTGCGGGCCGTGCATGTCGGCGCGGACGCACTGCATCTGCTGGCGGCTGGCGGCTGGCTCGGCGCGCTGCCGCCGCTCGTCTATTGCCTGATGCACGCACCGTCGCCGGAAGCGGCAGCACGTGTTGCAGGGCGCTTCTCGGTTCTCGGAATGGCGTGCGTGGCCGCACTCATCGCGAGCGGGATCGTCAATTCGCTGTTCCTCGTCGGCTCCTTCGTCGCCCTCTTCGGAACCGCGTACGGGCAACTGCTCGTCATCAAGCTCGCACTCTTCGCCGTCATGCTCGCGATTGCGGCGACGAATCGTCTGCAACTTGCGCCACGCCTCGCCGCAGACGACGGGTCGCGCCGCTTGCTCGCGCGAAACGCGCTGTTCGAGCTGGTTGGCGGCATCGCGATCGTCGCCATCGTCGGCGCGCTCGGGACGATGGTCCCGGGCGCCCATCGATCGCCGCGATGGCCGTTCGATTTCGCGCTCGAGTTCACGCTCGCCGACCTGTCGTCGAAAGCGCTCGGCCTCGGAATTGCGTGCATCGTTCTTGCGCTCGCTGCGGTCGCGCTTATCATCACGGGCATGCGACGAACCGCCTTGCAAATGTCGATCCCCGGATGCATTGCACTGGTCGTGCTCGCGGCAGTGTCGACGTCGATCTTTGCCGTCCCCGCGTTCCCGACGACGTTTGCGACGTCACCGGTGCCCTATACGGTCGACACGGTGTCGCAGGGAGCGGCGAGCTTCGCGCAGGATTGCAGCGGCTGCCATGGTGCGGATGCGCGCGGCAACGGCCCGATCGCGGCGACGCTGTCGAAGAAGCCCGCGAACCTCGCCGAACACGCGCTTCATCATCCGGAAGGCAATCTGTTCTGGTGGATCGCGCATGGAATTGCCGGATCGCCGATGCCCTCGTTCTCGCCGCAGATCGGCGATGACGGCATCTGGAAGATCGTGCAGTACCTGGTCGCACGCGCGAGTGCCGAGGCGGCGACGTCGATCGGGCCGCGCGTCGACACGGCCTCGATGAGCCGCGCTCCCGACTTCGGTTACGAGATCGCCGGCGAAAACCAGCGAACGCTCGCCGGAGAGCGGACGCCGGCTCTGATCGTCCTCTATACGCTGCCGCAGTCGGATGCGCGCCTGTCGCAGCTTGCGTCCGATCACCGACTCATGCACGGAAAGGTGCGCGTGATCGCGATTCCGCTCCCCGGCTCGCATCCATTCGCAGGCGACGCAACGCTTCGGGCGCAGGTTGGGGCGGACGTCTCAAAGGTTTATGCGATGTTTGCCGACGCATCCGACGACCGGGCTTCACCGCACGCCGAGTTGCTCGTCGACGGAAGCGGCATCGTCCGCGCTCGCTGGCTTGGCATTCCGACGAACGGTGCCGATCGCGATGCGGCAATTGTCGCCGCCGCCCAACACCTGCCGGCGCGCAGCAGCATGCCGGCGTCGATGCATCACGGACACTGAGGGCGTCCGCCTCCTCGATAAAAATAAAAAAAACCCCGCGGGCGGAAGCCCGCGGGGTTCAAGACTGTATCAATCAGGAGGAGAGAATTGATACAGAGGAGACATCACCTTCCTGCGATTGCATCTGGGGATCGGGCCATTGCGATTCAAGCGGTCACGATCCTTGCAACGGACAGCGTCAGGCTGGGATCAGTTCGCCCGCTTCGCCTTCGCCGTCGCGGTGGCCGCGGCCTTTGCCGCCGAATCGGTCGCGACGCGAACGCCCGCGTCCGCGATGTCGACGACTTGGCGCGTCGCCTTCTGGAACTGGTCGAACGCGGCCGCCGAGGCGGCGAACGTCGACTTCAGCGCATTGACGGCGACTTCCGAGCCGGCCGGCGCGGCCTGACTCGCCTTTTCGACCCACGACGCGACGCCCATCGTGTACGCCTTCCAGCTTTCTTCGGCGAGCGCGGAGAATCCGGCTTGCGCTTCGGACGACAGCTCGTACAGCGTGCGCGAGTAGCCGGTCGCGCTTTGCACGCCGACTTCGGCGAGCTTGGTGCGAAGGGCGAACAGTTCCTGGACGTCCTTGACGGATGACGCGGCTTGCGCGCCCTCGATCACTTGCGCGATCGCGAGCTTGGCGGCGTTGATGTTCAGGCTCACGAGCTTCTCGGCGTTCTCGATCGACAGCGAGGCGAGCTTGATCGCGTTCGACACGTGCGCCTGGTTGAGTTCAGCGAATTGTTCCGATGCGTTGTACATGGTTGCCCTTTCAATGGCGGGTCCGAGGACCCATTTGCCGTTGGCAGGACCGGTCGCAAATGCCCTTCCCGCCTCGAATTCGGCAGCGCCAGCCATCGCGACTTCGGCCGTTTCCGACGATCGCTTTGCTGCACTGCACAAAAGCCATTGTAGGGACGCAGTCCCCGGAAGTCAAGCCTTTTTTGTGCACCGCACCATCGCCGGTGGAAGCTCCGGCGTCACGGTTCCAAAGCGCCGACAAATCAGACAGTTATAATCGGCACTTCCGCGAGGGCATCGCATCGATGGGGTCCGACATCCGCACGATCAAGAAGTACCCGAACCGCCGGTTGTACGACACGGCGAATAGCGGCTACATCACGCTCGCCGACGTGAAGCAGATGGTGCTGGAAGGTATCGACTTCCGCGTCGTCGACGCGAAGAGCGGCGAGGACCTGACCCGGCAGATCCTGCTGCAGATCATCCTCGACGAGGAAGCGGGCGGGATGCCGATGTTCAGCTCCGAGATGCTCGCGCAGATGATCCGCTTCTACGGCACCGCGCAACAGACGATCATCGGCCAGTACATCGAGCAGAACGTGCAGGCGTTCCTCGCCATCCAGAAAAAGCTCTCCGAGCAGGCGAAGCAGGTTTACGGCGACAAGACGATGCTGACGCCCGAGTTGTGGAAGCAGTTCATGCAGATGCAGGCACCGGCAATGCAGGGGATGCTCGGCAACTATCTCGAGCAGAGCGCGAAGCTCTTCATCGACATGCAGCAGCGAATGCAGGACCAGACGCGCGGCATGTTCTCGGCGTTCCCGTTTCCGACGTTCGGCATGCCGCCGCAAACGCCGCCCGACGACGAGTCGAAGCGGTGAGCGTTGTGGGCGTATCCCAGGGCGCCATCCGGCGCTGGGCTTCCGCGAGCGCCGGCGCGTCATGACCGCTTGAGTTGCCCGCATCGCGCCGCAACATCGCGCGGAACGCGTGTTTATGCTGCACCGCGACGCGCACGCCGCCCACGATCCGTTGCACCATTCGATGGCATCAGCCTCCCGATCCCGTACCGCTGACGCTCCTCGCGTCGGATTCGTCTCGCTCGGCTGCCCGAAGGCCCTCGTCGATTCCGAGCAGGTGCTGACGCAGTTGCGCGCCGAAGGCTACGCGATCGCGCCTTCATACGATGGCGCCGATCTCGTCGTCATCAACACGTGTGGCTTCATCGACGCAGCGGTCGCCGAGTCGCTCGACGCGATCGGCGAAGCGCTCGCCGAGAACGGCAAGGTCATCGTCACCGGATGTCTCGGCGCGAAGGATGGCGGTGACTTCGTGCGTGAAGCGCATCCGAAAGTGCTCGCCGTGACGGGACCGCATGCGACGCACGAGGTGATGGCGGCCGTACATGCGCATCTGCCGAAGCCGCACGATCCGTTCGTGGATCTGGTGCCTCCGCAGGGCATCAAGCTCACGCCGCGCCATTACGCATACCTGAAGATCAGCGAGGGCTGCAATCACCGCTGCACGTTCTGCATCATCCCGTCGATGCGCGGCGATCTGGTGTCGCGGCCGATCGGCGACGTGCTCGCCGAAGCCGAGCGCCTGTTCCGCGCGGGGGTGCGCGAACTGCTCGTCGTGTCGCAGGATACGAGCGCGTACGGCGTCGACATTCGCCATCGCACCGGTTTCTGGCAGGGCCGGCCGATGAAGACGCGGATGCACGAGCTGGCACGGGAGCTCGATGCGCTGGCCAAGGCGCACCGCGCGTGGGTACGGCTGCACTACGTCTATCCGTATCCGCACGTCGACGAGATCGTGCCGATCATGACGCCGAACACGGCGGACGGCGGCCTGCTACCGTATCTCGACGTCCCGTTCCAGCACGCGAGCCCGCGCATCCTGCGCCTGATGAAGCGGCCGGCGGCACCCGAGAAAGTGCTCGATCGCGTGCGCGCATGGCGCGCCATTCATCCCGACATCGCGCTTCGCAGCACGTTCATCGTCGGCTTTCCCGGCGAGACCGACGCCGAGTTCGACGAGCTGCTCGCGTTCCTGCACGAAGCGCAGCTCGATCGCGTCGGCTGCTTCGCGTACTCGCCGGTCGACGGCGCCGCTGCGAACGCACTGCCGAATCCGGTGCGAGAAGTGGTCAGGGAGGAACGGCGCGCGCAATTCATGAGCGTGCAAGCGGCGATTAGCGCCGCGCGGCTGCAACGCAGGATCGGGCGCACGATCGACGTGCTCGTCGATTCCGTCGAAGACGGCATTGCGCTCGCGCGCTCGAGCGCCGATGCGCCGGAGATCGACGGCGTCGTGCGTATCACCGATGGCAACACGCTCGCCCCCGGCATGTTCGCGCGGGCGCGCGTCACTGCGGCCGACGCGCACGACCTCTACGCGACCTGCGAAGCCTGACGCTTTCGTCCTGCTCAGGACTTCGGCAACTGCGCGGCCGCGAGATCGCGCGACAGCGCGGCGAGGATCTCGCCGAATGCTTTGTTCAGCGCTGCCGCGTACGCGCCGGCGCTTGCGTCGCGCATGGCAACGCGCTCGTGGTACTCGTGCGTCCAGACCGGCGTCTGCTCCATCTGAACCGCTGGCGTCAGGTAATACGTGATGTCGATCACGGCCGCCGGCTTGCCTGCTTCGCGCCGATCGGCGTAGAGCGAGGACGCGAACCCCTCGAGCACCCACGATGCATCGGCCGACGTGCCGGGCCCCGCGATCCGCGTAAACGATTTCGCCTGCTCGAGCGCGCGTGCGGTCTGATCGGCGAGCATCGTCGACGGGGACACGAAGAATTCGACGTAGTAATCGCTTTCGAAGCGAAGGTCGCTCACGCGATAGACGAACGTCTTGCCGCGAAACGGCGCGGCCACGTTGATGGCGCCCACGCGAAGCGTGCCGGCCTGGGATTGCGCGACCGGCGGCGGCTTCGGCGGATCGAGCAGAAACGTCTCCCGCACCGGCGGCTGGCGCGTGAGCGCCGAGCAGCCAGCGAGCAGCACGCAAAGCAAAAGCGCGACTCGTCTTTTCATTTCGCCGGCTCCAGTGGTCGCGGCGGCGCACCGAACAGCAGGTTGGACGGATAGCGCTTCGCGTCCTCGGTCAGGTCACGCAGGTTGTCGGTGATCTGGCGAAGGTTCTGGAACGTCACGCCGAGATCGGCTTCGCCGGCACCGAAGATGCGATCGAGCCGCGACAGCGTGCGCTCGAGATGCGCGATCGATTGCGGGAGTGCCGGGTTATTGACGAGCTCGCGCACGCCGGCGAGCGTTGCCGAAGTATCGCCGGGAAGCTTCGCGAGCGCGGGATTGGCGAGGAACGTCTTCAGTTGATCGCTCGTCTGTCGCAGCTCGGCGAGGAGGCTCGATGCCTCGTTGCCGAGCTTCCTCGTCTGCAATCCGTCGAGGGTCGCGTCGAGCTTGGACAGCGTACGGTCGGCGTGCTGGCTGATGTTCGCCGTGTCGAGGCCAGCCACGCGCTCGTTCGTTGTCTGCAGCAGCTTGTTCATGTTGGCGATCGTCGTCTCGAGGTCCAGGTGGCGCAGACGATCGAGGATGTCCGATGCGGCGTTCACGAACGTCGTCACCGTAGACGGCGTGCTCGGGATGTAGATGTGGTCGGGCACCCAGTCGATCGGCAGCGCCGGCGGCGCGGTCGGCGTGTCGACGTAATCGAGCTCTAGATAATTCGTGCCGGTGATCCCCTGCGGCGCGAGATGCACGCGCAGCCCGCGCTCGACCTCCAGCTTGCTCGACTCGGGATTCGTGATGTCGTTCGCCGCGCGGCCGCCGACCAGGCGCGGCTCGATCTGCGCCTCGACGAGCACGTAGCGCTTGCGCTGGTTCATCGGCTTGTCCTGCTCGTACTCGACATAGGTGAAGCTGATCCGCGTCACCTCGCCGATCGTGACGCCGCGATACTTCATCTTCGATCCGAGGTCGAGTCCCTGCACCGATTCGTTGAAATACGTCTCGATCGTCGTGCGCGGCTTGAGCCAGCGGCCCGTACCGATGATCGTCAGCACGGCGACACCGGCGACCACGGCGCCGATGACGAAGAGCCCGAGCTTGAAATAGTTGGTGTTGCGGCCGGTGGTCATGGCCGCGGCAACCCATCGGGGATAAAACGTGCGCCCGTGCGAATCATGTCGGCAGCGGCTCCGCTTCGCGATTGAAGAATTGCCGCACCCACGGATCGGTGCTCTCGGTGCGGAGCTTGCGCGGGTCGCCCTCGGCGATGATGCCCTTCACGCGGCGGTCGATCATGATCACGCGATCGGCGATTGCGAAGATGCTCGGCAACTCGTGCGTCACGACGACGAAGGTCACACCGAGGTTTCGCGACAACCGCTTGATCAGCGCGTCGAGCTCGGCGGAGGTGATCGGATCGAGGCCCGCCGACGGCTCGTCGAGGAACAGGATCATCGGATCGAGCGCCATCGCGCGCGCGATCGCGGCGCGCTTCTGCATGCCGCCCGAGACTTCCGCGGGAAGGTGGCCGGTGAAAAGGGCGAGTCCGACGAGCGAGAGCTTCATGCGCGCGATCAGCTCGATCTCGTCCGACGTGAGATCGGTGTATTCCTCGAGCGGCAGACGCACGTTCTGCGCGAGCGTCATCGAGCCGAACAGCGCACCCGACTGATACATGACGCCGATCTTGCGCAGGATCGCGCGGCGTGCGTCGCCTCGCGCCGCCACGATGTCGGCACCGTCGATCAGGACGCTGCCGCCGATCGGCTCGTCGAGACCGATCATGTGCTTGAGCAGCGTGCTCTTTCCGCTGCCGGAGCCGCCGAGGATCACGAAGATCTCGCCCGGGCGCACGTCGAAGCTCACGTGCTCGAGCAGCGGGACGTCGGCGTACCCGACCGTCAGGTCGCGCACGCGAATGATCGGTTGGCCGCTTACCATCAAATGTCGAGCAGGTAGTAGACGACCGCGAAGATGCCGTCGACGGCGACGAGGAGCACGATGCCCGACACGACGGCACGCGTCGCAGCGTTGCCGACCGACGACGCACCCGCCGTCGTCTGCAAGCCGCGCAGGCAGCCGATGCCGGCAATCAAGATCGCGAACACGAACGACTTGACGAAGCCCGCCATGAAATCGGAATAGTCGACGATCGCCTCGACCTCGTGCACGAACGTGACGAACGGAATCGAAAAGCTTTGCAGCGTAAGCGCGCCGCCGAGGAGGCTGATCAGGTCGGCGAACAGCGTCAGAAGCGGCGTCATGAGAAGCGCCGCGATGATGCGGGGCGTCACGAGGAAGCGCACCGGGTCGAGGCCCATCGTCGTCAGTGCATCGACCTCCTGGTTGACGGTCATCGTGCCGATTTCCGCCGCGAACGCGGCACCCGAGCGTCCGGCAAGGAGGATCGCAGTCATCAGGGGGCCCAGTTCGCGCAGCATCGCGAGGCCGATCAGGTCGGCGACGAAGATCTCCGCGCCGAAACGGCGCATCGGAATCGCCGATTGAAACGCGAGAATCACGCCGAGCAGGAACGAGATCAGCGCGACGATCGGCAGCGCGTCGGCGCCGACGCGCTCGCAGATGCGCCAGACGTCCTTCCAGCGCACCGATGCCGGATGCAGAAGCGCGTACCAGAGCGCCGCCGCGGTTTCGCCGACGAACACGACCTGGTCGCGCAAGTCGTTGCCGATGCCGGCGGCGATGATGCCGATGTCCTCGATTCCGCCGCGCGGCCTCGGGGGTGGATCCTGGTCGCGCTCGACCTCGCGCACGTCGAACTGCGAGAGCAGCGCCTCGAACGCCGGCGCGAGATTCGCGACCTGCACGTCGCCGGGCTTGCGTTGTGCGATCAGGTCGACGAGCAGCGCAATGCCGGCGCCATCGCAATAGTCGACGTTCGTTGCATCGACGACGACGCGCTGCCGCGATGCGGCCGCGATCGCCGCCCGGCCTTCGGCCCAGACGCGACGAATCGAGTTCGCGTCGAGCCGGCCCGACAACGCCAGCACGCGCCGGCCATCGGGCGCATCGGAGATCGCGAGTGTCGCCATCACCGAATTCCACAGGGAAACGCGCGCTCCATCGCGGCAGGCAGTGTAGCAAACCGATGCTGTCGATGGCGGGCGCGCCGGGCGAGGCGTCGTCGAGTCCCGACGGCCTGTTCGTCCACGCGCGGATCGGGGCCGCGCGGCTTCAGCGGCGCTCGGCGGCGAGCGCGTCGACGAGACCGGCGAACGCGCGCACGGCAAGGTCGGCGTCGTCGTTGGTGATCGATTCGAGCGGATTGTGGCTGATGCCGCCGTTCTGCCCGCGCACGAAGAGCATCGCCTGCGGCATCACTTCGTGCAATTTCATCGCGTCGTGCCCGGCGCCGCTCGGCAGCCGATGGACCGGAACGCCGAGCGCCCCGACTGCGCGCTCCCAGCGTGTGCGCCACGCGTCATCGCACGGCGCGGCCGATGCGCGCATCGTTTCCTGGATCGCGAGACGCACGCCACGACGCGCGCAGATGCGTTGCATTTCGTCGAGGACATCGGCGGCGCATGCATCGCGCGCGCGATCCTCGGGCGCGCGAATGTCGAGACTGAAGCGGCAGCGTCCGGGGACGACGTTGATCGAGCCGCTCGGCACGTCGAGCATGCCGACGGTGCCGACGACGCCCGGCACCTGCGACGCGCGCTTCTCGACATGCAGCACCGCTTCCGCGGCGGCGGTCGCGGCATCGCGGCGGGCATTCATCGGCGTCGTGCCGGCGTGGCTCGCCATGCCGACGATCTCGCCGGCATAACGCAGGCTGCCGTTGATCGACGTGACGATGCCGAGCGGAATGTCGGCCTCCGTCAACACCGGTCCCTGCTCGATGTGCACTTCGATGAACGCCAGGTAACGCGCAGGGTCGCGGCGCAGTTGCGCGATGTCGTCGACGCGCAGTTGCGCGTGCGCCATCGCATCGCGCATCGTGATGCCGTCCGCATCGGCCTGCTCGAGCCATCGCGCGTCGAAGCGCCCGGTCAGCGCGCTCGAGCCGAGGAACGTCGCGCGGTAGCGCTGCCCCTCCTCCTCGGCAAAACCGACGACCTCGATGCCGAACGGAAGACGCCGGCCCGCCCGGGCAAGCTCGCGCACCGCCGACATTGGCACGAGGATCCCGAGGCGGCCGTCGTACTTGCCGCCGTTGCGGACTGTATCGTAGTGACTGCCGGTCAGCAGGCGTGGCGCATCGCGATCGCCGCCGTGATAGACGGCGACGACGTTGCCGACCGCGTCGATCGAGACGTCGTCGAATCCGCATTCGTCGCGCATCCACGATGCAAGCTGACCGGCGACGGCGCGATGCGCGTCGGTCAGATACGTCACCGTCAGCTCGCCGTGGCCGTCGCTATGGTGCGCGAGCCGCTCCGCCCAATCCCAGACGCGATCGCCGAGGACCGGCGAGAACGCAAGCTTCTCGTCGAGACGGATCTCGGCGATCCGATGGATGTTGCGCAACGCCTCGGCACGCTCGAAGTCCGCTGGATGGTCAAGCCGCCGCTCGAACGTCGCCAAGATCTCAACTTTCGAGAGGCCGAGCCCGCGCGGGCCGCGCACGGCGAGGATGAATGGAAAGCCGAAGCGCGCCTCGTAGTCGGCGTTGAGCCGGGCGATTTGCGCGAGCTCGTCGGGCGTGCACTGCGTAAGCCCTGCTCGACTCTGCTCGCCGGTCGATTCGGGCGTCAGCGTCGCCGCCTGCATCGCGCGACCGGCGAGCTGCGGATGCGAGCGGATGAGTGCAAGCTGCTCGTCTGCGGCGGCGCTACGCACCACTTCGATCATCGCGCGCTTCAGCGCGGCGAGCGTGGCGAAGGGCCGCGCCGCGTACGCGCGCTCGACGACCCATGGGGAATGTTCGTAGGTGCCGCGAAGCCCTTCGATGAACTGGGCCTCGTCGGCGCGATTCAACAGGTCGAGCGTCAAGGCCATCGGTGGAACTCCGTCAGGCACCGCCGCGGAAGCAGGAATAGCCCCACGGCGTCAGCTTGAATGGCAGGTGGTAGTGCTGCGCGGGATCGTCGATGCCGAAGCGGAATGCCGCGACGTCGAGAAACGGCACCTCCGGCAATGCGAACCCGGCACGCGCGTAGAACGCGCCGACGTGCAGCAGCACCTCATACGGGCCGGCATCGAAACGCCGGATAAGCGACGGGTCGTCGACGGCGCCCGACTGCGAGACGACTGTGTCGGCGACGCGCACTCGCGCCGATGCCAGCCCCCAGACCTGGACGCGCATTCCGGCTGCGACGACACCGCGTGCGGCGTCGACGACATGAATCGAGAGTCCCGGCATCGCGTCGCCCGTTCGCGTCGCCGGTCTAGCGCGACAGTTGTCGCGACAGCCCGGCGAAGCGCTCGGCCAGCACCATCAGGACGACGGTGACGATGATGATGACGCCGGAGATGGCGGCCGTTCGCACGTCGAGGTTGGTATCGATCTGCTGCCACAGATGAATCGGCAGCACCTCGGTGCGCTCGTCGGCGAGAAACAGCGAGACCGGCACATTGTCGAACGACGCCATGAACGCGAGGAACGCGCCGGCGCCAACGCCGCGGCCTATCAGCGGCAGCGTCACGCGGCGAAACGTCATCGTGCGTCCGGCACCGAGGCTCGCAGAAGCGTCGAACAGCGCAGGATCGACCTGTGCGAGCGCCGCGATCGTCGTGCGCAGCACGAACGGAACACAAACGACGACATGGCCGACGACGAGCAATGGGATCGACGGATGAAAGCCGAGCAGATGAATGTAGACGAGCGCGGCAAAGCCGAACGCGAGCGCCGGCAGGATCAGCGGCGACATGAACAGCACGTCGGCCATTCGCGCGAAGCGCGTCCGGCTGCGCGCGATGCCGAGTGCGCCAGCCGTTCCGAGCACGACGGCGGCAAGCGTCGTCCAGAACGCGACGATCAGGCTGTTCCATGCAGCGGCCTGCATCTGGTCCGCGTCGAGCAGCGCCCGATACCAGCGCAGCGAATAGCCCTGCGGCGGAAAGCGCAACGACTCGCTCGCGGTGAACGACGTCAGCAGCACGATGATCGTGGGCCCGATCAGGAACGCGACGGCGATCCCCGTCAGCACGCCGAAGACGATGCGCTGCGAGCGCACGTCCCAGGTCATGCGCTGCGCCGATGGCGCCGCTCCCGTCTTCTGCCGGACCCCGGTGTCAACGACCGTCGCCATACGCCTTGCCCGCGCGACCGGCGCGATCGAGTCCATAGATTACGAGCATCACCGCGACGGTGAAGACGACCGAGATCGCCGCCGCGAACGGCCAGTTGTTCGCGCCGATCGCCTGCTGGTAGATGTGCAGCGGCATGTAGACGAGCCGTGCCCCGCCGATCAGCGTCTGCGTGACGAACGCCGTCGCGCACGCCGAGAAGACGAGGATGCAGCCGGCGATGAGGCCGGGCGTCGACAGCGGCAGCGTGACGCGGAAGAACGTGCGCCACGCACCGGCGCCGAGCGCCGCCGATGCGTCGCCAAGGTTCGGATCGATCCGCGACAGCGTCGCAAAGAGCGGCAACACCATCAGCGGCATCTGCACCTGCGCAAGCACTGCGATGACGCCGGTCTCGGTGAACAGCAGCGGGACCGGCTCATCGACGATGTGCAGCGCGCGCAGCACGTCGTTCATCACCCCTTCGCGGCCGAGGATCACGATCCAGGCGAACGTGCGGACGACGACGCTCGTCAGGATCGGCAGCACGACGACGAACACGAGTGCGCTCTGCCAGCGGGATGGCGCGCGCGAGCACACCCACGCGATCGGATAGCCGAACAGCAGGCAGACGAGCGTCGCGCGGACCGCGAGCCAAAGCGTCGACCACAGGATGCTCAGGTTGAACGTGTCGCCGAAGAACTTCGCGTAGTGCGCGATCGAGAACACGTGCACGTCCGTGCCCTTCTGCAGGCTCAGCGCGAGCAGCACGAAGAACGGCGCGACGAAGCAGACGATGAAAAGCGCGGCGAGCGGCAGCGCGAGCGGCCATTCGTCGCGTGTCGCCGACATCGTGCCGCTACAGCTTGATCTCGCGGTTGAACCGCTCGATCAGCGCGGTGCGTTGCGGATTGATCTTCTGCCAGTCGAAGCCGCGAATCTTCGACAGGTCGGCCGGCGTCTTCGCCACCGCCTGCATGATCCCCGGCGACAGCGGCACCTTCGAGTTCGTCGGGATGATGTCGTACGGTGGCTTCTCCATTTCCGATTGCATGTCGGCAGCGAGATGCGAGTCGATGTACTGAACGGCGAGGTCCGGCTCGACGGCGTTCTTCGTTACGTGCAGGCTCGTCGTCCAGCCGACGAGGCCCGTGTCGGGCACGACGAACTCGACCGGCACGCCCTTCGCCTTCA
>Ga0157370_10004475_pt1 | contig 16010 bp, 13 predicted proteins | sample C35metaG_FD_113463 | JGI IMG/M metagenome (GOLD analysis project Ga0157370, IMG submission 113463) | Corn rhizosphere microbial communities from Kellogg Biological Station, Michigan, USA - C3-5 metaG | ecosystem: Host-associated > Plants > Roots > Rhizosphere > Soil | place: USA: Michigan...
CTCGCCGCCTTTGCATCCATGAAGATAATCATAAAAACCTGCAGCACTCGAATTTCGATTCGTGAAGGCAGAAAGCAGACAAAAGCCAAACGTGACCTGCTATCCTCTATAATTTATCCTACTCTTTTATAATAATGCTTGAAGCCATCTGAGATCATATAATTAGTAAGTATCAGTTGGTTATTTTTGATAGTATACACTTCCCATTGGGTCGCCAAATTGATCAGAGTCAAAGTGAATTACTTTTATGGAGGTGGTATCAACAATAGTTACTTTATAGGTTCCCTTATAGGGGCTTTCCATTTTCAGTTACAGAAAAATTGGACTCAGGGTCAAAGTTTATGAAAGCATACTGTTACAAAGTAATAACTACATCCTCTGTAAAAAGCGATAATTCATGATCGCAATTCGCAGATATATTGCCCAGAAAAACAAGTTTTAAAAAAAATATTAAAAAAATATTAAAAAAAATTAGGTTTATTGAAAAAAATTTATTCAATTTGTTCCCCAATCTTCTGTAAAATACAGCTTCAATCTTCCCCAGGGTTAATAATCCAATATATTACGAAAGAAATTAGCTGTATTAATTTTTCGCTGAAACATACTATAATTCTTATCCTTAACGGAACTTCCGGTTTATGCCTGTAAAAGTTCCCTGTTAAGTATTTTAATAATCCATTATCCCGTGAAGCACTTTCTCTAAGTTAAATCCACCCAGGTTTCATTCAAATTTTTTATACAATAACTGCATATAGGCTCTTTCTTTATCAACTTAAAAACAAAAAAATGAAACAATTAAAACTACCGTTAATCGTACTGCTTTCAGCAGTTTTATTAACAATCGGATGTAAAAAAGATTTGAAAAACCCGACACTGACGAGTGATGCAACTTACTCGTCAGACACTACCGGCGGATTTATACTTCTCATGGACGTAACGGATGTAACCGGCACAGCACAGGCAGACCCAACTTGTGGGCAAAATTCTGTTCAGGTCAAGGCTTATGAGTGGTTCAAAAACCGGCATGTAAGTCCGACTGTAAGTGCAAAAGACCGTATTTCCATTACCATTATCAGTAACGAAACCGGCGCCGTTGTGGAAAATTACGCTCCTGCCACTGATGCGAATACTACACCTCTTCAAACCTACTGTTTGCCCAATGGCTGCTATACCATCAAAGCTCACTTTAGCCATTCAGCTTCAGACAATTCCGTTGTGAACTATGATGTTTCTGCTTCTTTATGTTTTGGTGCCGATGCACTTTGTACCTATTCGCAGGGTTACTGGTTTGCCAATAATGCCCAGCATCCTAATGGCGTACATGCATGGCCTAATAGCATAACCATTGGCGGATATTCTTATTCAAATGCTGAAGGAATAGCCATTTGGAACACATCGAACGCCCTAGGTATTCCTGATGCCAAAAAAGCCTTTACACAATTAGCTGCAATTTATTTGAGTGGTATTGATCTTTCTACAACTACAATTAATGGCGACGTTGCAACAATTGAAAACTGGCTTTCAAGTTTAGGACAAAAATTAAGCCCTGCTTATTTACCGATGGAATCAGATGCAGATATACTTACTTATGGAGATGTAAGGACTGCAGCGAATAATATAAGTAACTATATTCAGGCTCACGAATGTGCCGGATCAGGAGAATAAATTCTGAGAAATACATTTAGTTAGAAGGAGACTTGAAAAATAGTCTCCTTTTCTTTTGCGCTCTTTCTCATCAGGACGTTAAGTAAGGTGGAAGTAACTTATGCATACACATTACCGGACATTTTATCTGGATTCATGCAATAACAATACAAAAAGCGTGATTGAAAAGTGCTCATAATCAATTGGGAACAATTTTGGGAAATTGCTTGAGGTTCGTGTAATATTGTGTTGAACCAACATCGCCTATGCAGGCAATGATTTTGGGCCTTTCCTTAACTGGTAGTTTTATTTTTAAATCACAAAAACTATTAAGTCATGGGAAAAAAATCATTAAATCCGCTAGCTGTTGCGGCAATGGGCAGAAGCCTGGCAAAAGATACAGTGTACGCTCCATACAACACCTGATGCAGAAAGCATTATTGAAAGTCGGCCTTGAAAGGAAGCACCATACGATTCATACCATCGCCACAGTTCGCCATGCACCTGTTAGCTAACGGAACAGATATTTATACAATTAAAAAACTGTTTGCCATAAAAACATTCAAACTACCATGTGGTATATGCATCTCACTTCTCATCGCATAGATGAGATTGCAGTTGAGTTTCCATCCGCACACACATTGCATGGTATGCGGAGGTGGCATTACTAATAACAATTCATGGAAAGAAAATACCTGGCATTTTTTGTTCCCGTTAAAGCAATGAGTATCGTTTACATGGCAATATCGCCATTAAGTTGCGGTATTATTTTTGGAAAAGGAGTTTAGCCTACTCATCGCTTTACATGAATCGTGAGGGTGATGCCGAATTTGCAAAGAGGTGGCAAAAACCGGGCGATGAATTGCATACATCAGTACCTGCAATGGTTTATACCGACTATCCCCACTTTGATTTCTGGGATGGCTTTTATGAGTATGCTTCTGTGAACGTGCTGAAAGGAGATAATATCCGGCTGCTGTACATCAACCCGGGGTATGACTTTATAGTAAACTATAAATCCAAACCTTCTCTTTTCAAAACAATCACATTGTATAGCAATATGGGGAATGCGGGAATTATCTGGAAGCAGAATAAGGAAAAGATTGACCCGGATTATCCTTACGGTTTGGCCCCGTCAAAACAGTACACAATCACTTTTGCCGTTGCTTTAAGGTTGCAGGATGATACCGGTTTACTAAAAAAGCGGGCAACAAACTGTGGATTTATTAATTTGCGGGCGGCAGCTAACAGAAATACAGTTGGTTGGTACAAAGTTCACATAGAGGTATGCGAAAGTCAACGAAAACAGGTACGGTTTTAACCATTATGTACACTTTTGAATGATTATGTAACGTTTTCAGCAAAAAGGGAGTCCCATAATAACCGGGGCTAAACCGCAGGGCCAGTTAAACACAAATATGTATTGCTACATTTTCAATCGTATGATCAGAAATGAGAAGTATTTACTATTAGAATATGGGTAATCTCTATTAAATTCATTAATAAGGTTTGTCAGAATAAATGCCACCTTTAAAAAAATCAATATAGCAGGTGTTGCTTCAACGAGGCGACACCAGGAAAAAACTAATTAAAATAACTACTATATGGTAAGATCCCGCTTTTTGGTTGTTATCATTCTTCTCCTTTCATACAATACAGGAGGAGCCCAGACAACCGCTAATAGCTATAAAGAACAATACCGGCCACAAATTCATTTTTCACCCAAAGAACATTGGATGAACGATCCGAACGGCATGGTATACTATAATGGCATTTATCATTTATTCTTTCAGTATTATCCTGGTGGAACAGTATGGGGTCCTATGCATTGGGGCCACGCGACCAGTAAAGATTTAATTCATTGGCAACAACAGCCTGTTGCTTTATATCCTGATTCTCTTGGATATATATTTTCGGGAAGTGCAGTAGTAGATAAAAATAATACTTCCGGCTTTGGCAGGCACGGAAAAGTGCCGTTGGTGGCTATTTTCACCAGTCACAATCCTCATGCTGCGCCTGGCGCTATTGATTTTGAAAATCAAAGTTTAGCTTATAGTCTTGATAACGGAAAAACATGGACTAAATATTCCGGCAATCCCGTTTTAAAAAATCCCGGCATTCCGGATTTCAGAGATCCAAAGGTGATGTGGTACGTCCCGGAAAATAAATGGGTAATGACATTGGCAACGAGGGATCGGGTCACTTTTTATTCATCAAAAGATTTGAAACACTGGAGCAAAGAAAGTGAATTTGGCCAAAGCGCAGGAGCACATGGTGGCGTGTGGGAATGCCCGGATTTGTTTCCACTAAAATTCAAAGGAGAAACGGTTTGGATATTAATAGTAAACGTCAATCCCGGCGGCCCAAACAAAGGATCTGCTACCCAATATTTTACAGGTGATTTCGATGGCAACAAATTTAATCCAAACAGCAGCAAGACTAAATGGATCGATTATGGGCCTGATGAATACGCAGGGATTACCTGGAACAATACAGGAAACAGGAGAATATTCCTCGGATGGATGAGCAATTGGTTGTATGCCAATGAAGTACCGACTGTAAAATGGAGGAATGCGATGACTATTCCAAGAAACTTGTCTTTGCAAAAGATCGGGCAGGAAATGTATGTTATTTCGGAGCCCGCGGATGAATTAAAACTGATAGCACGAAAAGCGGTTGTTAAAACAAATGTCACAGTTTCGAAAACCACTGATCTGTCGGGGCTTATCCGGCAGGATGTTTCATTACCTTGCCGGATAGATTTAAGAATGGCGCAGCTTAATAATTTTTCAGTAATTCTTTCCGGTAAGCTGAACCGGAAACTAATGGTTGGCTATGATAAAGAATCAAACCGGTATTATATTGATCGTACAATGGCAGGTAAATCTGATTTTAATAAAGAATTTGCTGAAAAACATTTTGCTCCGCGAATTGCAGAAAGCAAAGAGATGAAGCTTTCAATAATTGTAGACGAAAGTTCAATAGAGTTATTTGCAGATGGAGGATTATCAGTAATGACATCCGTTTTCTTTCCGGAAAAGCCTTATGATAGAATTGAAATAAGTGCTCCGGGAAAAGTAGTTATTAATCAAATTACTTATACCCCTTTGAAAAGTATCTGGCATTAATTTTTTGGAAAAAATTGTTAGTGGTTAAAAGTTTTGTGGTTACAACGGGTAAAGCCTGTAAAATAAGGCTACTCCGGATAACCGGTTATTTTTAAAGAATCCGGGAGAGTGTTTATATCTCTTTTTAAAAGCATTATTGAAAGTTCCCCGGTTTTTGTATCCAATCTCCCGCCAATATTTTTGCCTTTATTCATTTGTCCTTAATTTTTCTTTTAAAGCAGTAAAGTCAAGTGGTTTGGTCAGAAAGGCATCCGCGCCAAGACTCATCGCCTGCTTGTAATTATATTCGTCGCCGTAAGCGGTGATCATCATCACTTTTGGATGCGGCTCCTGGTATTTATGTTTGATTTGCTCTAACAATTCCAGGCCACTCATTCCCGGCATGTTAATGTCGGATAAGATCAAAACAAACTTATGGGTTTGGCGCTTCAGATAATCAAGCGCTTCGTTACCAGAACTGGCGAAAACAAATTCCATTTCCCCGTTTTTGATCTCTTTTCTGAAGCGCTGTTCAAACAGCGTTTGCATATCTTGTTCATCGTCTACTACTAAAACTTTCACTTTTTTTAATTTTGATTATTGTTTACAGAGAACCATGAAATTTTTGCAGAATTCTAAAACAGGTAAAAGTATTTATTTCTGTGGCAATTCAAAATAATATTTCCGCTTCTGCAGGGGTTCGTGGCACATGAAACAACTTTTCATTCTGAATCCGCATTGTAAATTTTGGGACGAGTCATTATAACGGTTCCCTCGCCCGGCGGGTCCCATACACCACTGTTCGATTGAATACAGGCACAGTATCCGGGCACAGGCGGGGAGACCTGGGCGAGAGCGTGCGACCTGCGCCGGAGTGTGTATTCATGCCAGGGAGAAAGTTCCAACTGTTGAAACATTACCTTTATTTTTGTCCAGCCAAATTATTCTCCATGCGTAAATATCTCTTATCCCATCTCCTGCTTACCATCCTTTCTGTATCCATTTTTACACTTTCAGCTCAAAAGATAACTGAGCCAAGAGCCCCGGAAGAATGGTCGGTGGCCTATGAACCTTTCAGGATTGCAGGCAACCTCTATTATGTAGGTACTTACGATCTCGCCTGTTACCTGGTTACCACACCTGCCGGAAATATTTTGATCAATACAGGCCTGGCGGCTTCCGCTCCGCAGATCCGGCACAATATCGAAAAGCTGGGTTTTAATTTTAAGGATATAAAAATACTCCTGACAACCCAGGCGCATTACGATCACATGGGAGCGATGGCAGAGATAAAAAAACTGACGGGTGCAGCGTTGATGGTGGATGAAAAAGACGCCGCCCAGGTGGCAGACGGAGGTATCTCTGATTATGCGATGGGCATTTACGGACGAACTTTCCAACCGGTAAAACCAGACCGCTTATTGCACGATCATGATACCATCACCCTTGGGAATATGCAGTTGGAAATGCTTCATCATCCGGGTCATACGAAGGGTTCATGCAGTTATTTGCTTTCGGCAAAAGATAACAAAAAGACTTATAGGGTCCTGATTGCAAATCTTCCTTCAATTATTATCGATAACGAGTTTTCAGAAGAAACAGCATATCCGGATATTGCCCGGGATTATGCTTACACATTAGATGCCATGAAAAAGCTTACTTTCGATATTTGGGTGGCATCTCATGCAAGCCAGTTCAATTTGCATCAAAAACATCATACAGGCGACGCTTATAACCCTGAAGCCTTCATTGATCGCAAAGGCTATGATTCAGCACTGTATGATCTTCAGAAGGATTATGATAGAAAGATACATGTAGATTAAGGCAATTTATGGTAATTAAAAATTCGTGGGTGCAAGCTATAAGGGACCTTACTCATCTTTTAAATGGTATTCTTTTTTTAAGTAATCAATAAGTGATGCGCCTGATTTTTTTATTTGTTCATCAGCATCCAGGATTCCTTTTTTTGTTCCATGCATATACACCGAAAAAACAGACAGTTCCTGTAATAACTCATCGTCAGTCGTGCGCAAGGGTGGAGTGCCACTGATCCTTCTAATTTCATTGCCCTTGCCCTCTGTGCTTACAAATATTTCAGGATTGAAAATTTTTGCCGCCACACTCTTATACTGTGTAAACTCTGTTTCATTAATTGATTCGAGCAGTTTAACCAAAGGGATTTTGTTATAATAATCCATAATTTTATTAGAAGTGCCGATACTTTTGATCAGCCTGAAGTTGCCGGAGTTTTTGAGTTGCTCAAAGGTTCTGTCGTTGATGATCAATGGTTGCAGCCGTGGTGATAATCTTGCCAGGAAATAAAGTGTTCCGGTATTTTTTGAAACCATGGAAGGATGATCCAAAATAGTGATCATGCTATCCATCATTGAAATACCTGATTGCAATTCCATAATGTTTTGAGATAAAACCTGCTGGTCAACTTTAAGGTCCTGCATCATGGATTTAATATATTCTTTTTCCTTGGCACTGTCGCTTAAATGTTCACGAATATTTTCCGCGAAAAAACCAAGCGTTACGGCGAGGAATATCATTAGGAATTCCAGGAAGTATTCTTTGAAATTTTTCTTTTTATGATGCAGATCCGGATGATGATGTACTTCCATGTTTTGGTTTATTTATCAACTTGTTTATTTATCATTTTAAGTAAATTTCGATTCGATAGGGAAAGGCTTTTTAACCGAAGCAGGTCGCTTTGAGCCTGGATAATATATGATTCATAAAAAAACACGATGAAGTTACGCTGCTGATCTGATAGTGGCGGAAAGGGTTTAATGTCAGGAACATGGCTCATTATATCAAAAGATTTGCCGGTATCGGCTGAAATCATATCATGCAGATCTTCCAGTTTGCTCAACTCAAACGTATTGTTGATCATTCCTTGAATGATGTGGGCATTATAATCTTTGGTTGTTTCAATCAATCCTTTATAAGCAGCCATGCTGTCGCGCAGATCAATGTTATTTATGTATCGGAGGGCACCTGAATTTACGATCTGGTCGTAAGAAGCGGTACTGAATGAAATAGAAATAAGCTTAATGCCGGGTACCAGCAGTCTCTCCAGCGCATCTATTTTTTTATTTTCTTCATGATTAAAAAAGATCATCTTGATGCTGTCGCATACGATCACTTTGTTCCCGCAAACTTTTTTATAATTATTAAACTGGCTTTGCTGCTGCAGTAATTCGTCCCGGTAAGTTTCGAGATATTCTTTTGCATTGTTTTTCTCGGTGTAATGTTCGCGAATATTCTCAGCAAAAAAACCCATTGTTACTGCAAGAAATATCATTAGGAATTCCAAAAAGTATTCTTTGAAATTTTTCTTTTTGTGATGAAGATCCGGATGATGATGAACTTCCATTGTTTTTGTTTAATAATTAGAACAGTTTATTCTGTCAATTGTAGTGATACCTGTTTTTAAAATAGTTTAGAAGCCCGATTTGATTTTCTTTTAATTCGACTAATCTTGCTCTGTGGTTATATGTTACCCGATAGTACAATAAAAGCTCATTGAAATACTTATTCAGCAAACCGGCATCACGCAACAAAGGCATGGTTACACTTTTGGAATCAAAATCCAAATCAATCCGGTTGCCTTTCGGATTAAACATTTGAACGTTGGCAGAGAAATTTACCAATTGGTCAAAAGTTGTTCTCACCTTATCCTGCGCTTCCTGAAACACGGTTACCTGAAAGTCCTGGAAAGCATCGAAATTATTTTCATAAGCAAGAATACTATCAGCATCTTCTTTTTTCAGAAGTTTGAATCCCCCTGCATTGGAGAGCTGATTAAGTGTGCGGTCTGTCATTTTAAAAACCCGGTTAAATGCAGAAATTTTTATTAATTCCAGCAGGCAGGATGTGGATTGAAAATTTTTTGAAACCGTATCAAAACAATTATTAAGATTATTAAGAGCGGCAAGTTTTTCATCATCGAAATCAGTGAAATTCTTCATTCTTAAAGTATCCGTTTTCAAATCTTCATAAAAGGATTCAATATATTTTTTTGCCGTTTCTTTTTGCACCTGTGATTCCCGTATATTCTCCGCAAAAAAGCCAAGCGTTACAGCAAGAAATATCATTAAGAACTCAAGAAAATATTCCTTGAAATTTTTCTTTTCTACGTGCGGATGATGATGTACTTCCATGTGTTTACCCTTTTATTTTATATTCTTTTTTAGTAAGCCCGAAAGATTATTTGCTTATGTCCATGCCTGATTTGTTCTTTGAATCATCAATTTTAAAAAACCATAATAATACCGGTACTTCATCATAACCATGTTGACACTTTGCTCAACCGTCGCTTCAAAGGGTGTGTTCCTTTTAATAACCTTCTCAAGTGAGTCGCCTGAAGATTGCCTCGCTTTATACCATTGAAAAAAATACGCCGGAGCTAAACAATTTATTATTTACCGCATGATATTCTTATTTCAGATGCAATTGTGAACCTTGCGGTTTCTTTTATCCAGAAGCATGAATTACAAAGGGATGGTGGATTAGGTTTAGTTTCCGCTTTAAGCAGTCCTTAGACGGGCGGTAAAAAAAATAAAAGCTTTACCAAATATAATAGAATTTATAATCAATAAAATTATCTGAGGATTTTTTGTGGTAATAAAAGGAGTACTTTTTAAGCTATCCATATAATAAGTCCCCTCCCCTGGCAGGGGTGGCTTGTGAAGACAGAACCACGGGCGAGTTTCCACCTTACAATGGCACAGGCAGGCACATTCCAAAGGTTGCCAGCCTGCAATAATTCACTTTAAGTTAGGATCGCATCCTTTCTATGGCTGGCAACCTTTTCTTGTCTGCACGAACCAAGCAGAGTCGCCGGGGTATTACCTGATCACTTAACCGCCGTTTTTTATTCCAATAGTTAATTAAAATAAAAAACGGCGGTAATTCTTTTATAGAATTAAAGGTTTGGTTGGCAACCCTCTGACGATCCATCCCTCCTGCACTAAAATGCAAGAGGTTGCTCTTTTCATTCTGCGACTTAAACGACTAATTCTATTCTTTTTATTTAACGTCGAACCATAATCTTGTCGTTAACAGATCAGCGCCTTGATCAGTCACAGCCTGCTGATAGCTTTTCCCGTTCAACGATTGCTCTGTGCCGGGATAAATAAATCTTAAAGGTATTTGTCCGTTCAATACACCAGCAACGGCAGGCTGCAATTGCGGATAATCAAGTCTGCGCCATTCTGCGTACGCTTCCAATCCCTGACCAAATAAAGCAATCCACTTTTGATTTCCAATAGATTTTTTAAAGTTTGTCGCATCATACTGAACGCCTGCAGAATTCACATAGGTGTTTGCATCCTCATTAGAAATATTATACTGGTCTAAAGATGCAAGAATCGCTTGTTTATACAAATCTTCTGCATTCTCATTTGTGAAACCACGAGCTGCAGCTTCGGCTCTGTCAAACAAAACTTCTGCATAACTGATAATCACTGCAGGTGCATGAGGATTACTAAAATAATCACCGGGTTTTGAGGTTTTAGAAAAACCATAATTGCTGGCATCGCCAACCAATAAACCATTTGGAAGCCCTACATATTGTTGCGTAGTTGGGTCTGCGGTTTTATTAGCATAAATCGGTAAACGCGGATCATGAAGTTGAATTAATTTATCAACAATCGTTTTGCTGATACGGTAATCATCTCTTGTGTCAAAATAATTACTGATCGGATTCTGGTTGGGAGAATTGAGATAGACCAATTCTGCAATTTCATTGTTACTGCCGATAAACGAACCGCCTTCATTTTGAATGTCCGCCAAAACCTGTTTGGAAATTTCCGGCTCCCGGTCAGCTATGCGAAGTGCAATCCGTAGCCGGAGAGAGTTGGCAAATTTTTTCCAGAGGGAAATATTATTGCTGTAAATAATATCGCCTGCTATCGCTTTTCCATTCGGATCAAGAGCCGCCTGCGCAGTTTTTAAATCATTTAATATTCCTTCATAAACTGATTTTTGAGGATCGTAAGCGGGTGTCAGATATTTATCAATCTGCATGGATTGGGAATATGGAATATCACCGAAAGCATCCGTGAGCAATGAAAAAGCCCATGAACGCAAAACAAGCGCAACACCTTTATAATTGGGATTTTCCTGTGCATCTCCAAGATTAATTATTTCATCCAGATTTACGATACTTGAATATTCTACCCTCCAGAATTCCTGGAAATCATTATTGGTAAAAATATACCTGTCAGGATCGGTGTATTGGATCATCGCCCACTGCTGTACAAAAAGTGAACTGGGGTTGGTACTTCGGGTAATCGACCAATATTCATCTACAGCGGATTTTGTAGCTGCTGTCAATAAATAGTTTGGTTGCGCTATTTGTGCCGCATTTGGATTTCTGTTCACTTTTACCAATTCCTTTTTGCACGAGGTCATCGAAAATAAAAGGATGGAGAAAAATAGTAAAGAAGCATATTTAAGTTTCATGATTATTAAAATTTAAGGTTGATATTAAAACCAATATTGCGAACGGCAGGAAGGGTTAAATCTTCCAGGCCTTGTGCATTACCGGCATTGAAAGCGGTTTCAGGATCTATGTTTGGAACTTTTTTATAAATGATCCAAAGGTTGCGGCCAACAAGAGAAACAGTGGCGCTCTGGAAGCCAATATTTTTTATCCAGGGTGATGGCAAAGTGTAGCTTAGTTTCACTTCCCTAAGTTTTACAAAAGATGCATCGTAGACAAACTGTTCATCTACATTAGTAAATCCCTTGTAATATTGTTGAGCTGGCAAAATCGTTTTATTTGGTTTGCCGTCCTCTGTTACTCCGGGAAAAATATTTCCATCCTGGTAAACTGTTTCTCCATCTGGGCCAGCTGTGGCACCCTCAGATAATTGTACTGCTGTTTCTGATGTTTTATCCCCCGGATAATAATAGGTTAATCCTCCATGGGCTGCATCCCTGCCTCGTAATGTAGTGGCAAGGGTTCCGGTGTAAGTGCCGGTGCGGTTTGTGTTTGAATAAATAGATCCGCCAATTCTGGCATCAACAAGAAAACTAAGATTGAGGCCTTTATATGAGAAGCTATTATTAATTCCACCCAGCCAGTCAGGAGTAAATTTTCCCAGATATTGTTTTGCAGGATTAATGGCTGGCGTTCCATCTGCTTTTACAATTATTTGCCCTGCAGCGTTACGTAAGTAAGCATTTCCAAACAAGGTTCCATAAGGCTGGCCAACAGCCGCCAGTACCTGAACAGTGCGGTCTGAGCCTAAAACATAACTTTGTAATCTGCCTTCTTTATCCAGTTCCAAAACCTTGCTGTGATTCTGTGAATAATTCAGATTTACATCCCAGCTAAAGTGGCTGTTTTTAATTATTCTAACCGCAGCTTGTGCCTCGAATCCTTTATTATTTATTTTGCCGCCATTGATCAGTTTTTTGGTGTATCCTGTTGACGGACTTACATCGACACTTAAAATCTGATCAATGCTGTTTGTATTATAAACACTTAAATCAAGATGCAGCGCATCATTGAATAAGCCTGCTTCTGCGCCTGCTTCTGCAGAAGTAGTGGTCTCAGGTTTCAGATTTGGATTAAGATCTTTGCTGGAAAGGCTTTGCTGTGGATTGGAACCAAATGGCGCAGTAAAATTGTAAGTGTTTATCAATTGATACGCGTCCGCAGCTTTACCCACTTTTGACCAGCCGCCACGCACTTTTGCATAGCTTAAAAAATCACTTTTAATATCCAGTGCCTGGGTTAAAATAAGGCTTCCATTTATCGAAGGATAAAAATAAGATAGGTTTTCGGCGGGCAAAGTAGATGACCAGTCGTTTCTTGCAGTAAGATTCAAAAAAGCGTAATTTCTAAAGCCAATTTGCGCAGAAGAAAACAAACTATAGGTTTTTAAATTGATAAAATAATTTGAAGATATCAGCGGATCGCGTGAATTACTTAGAGTGTAAACGCCGCTCACAGCCAGTTTAGGGGCGAGCTGGTCATTTTCTTCATAACTGTTGCTGCGAATATTTCCGCCTGCCAAAACATCTACCGAAAAATCATGGTTAATTTTTCTATTGTAATCAAGAGTTGCCTCCGTGTTGTTTTCACTTAAGGTATAAGCATCTTCTTCATAAGAGCCAAAGGGTGTTCCGCTGGTTCCGTAAGCAATTTTTAGTTTTCTGCGGTCTGTATAATAATCATTTCCGCTACGCAAATTTGCAACGAGATTATTGCCAATTTTATAATTCAATTCAACGCTACCGATGATGCGGTCCCGCCTTTGGCCCACAGTATTTTCATAAGCAACGAAATACGGATTACTGTAGTAACTGTTATTCCAGTTGAACGTATTTCCATCAGCGTCGCGGTAATTTTTTAATTGGCTGATATCCACCTGCCGACCAAACCACGTGAATTGTAACATCGTGCTTGTTGATCTCTTTCCACCCGATCCTGGAAGATTGTCAGCATCATCACGGATGTAATTTGCAATGGCGTGTAAGGTTAATTTTGGTGTGATGTGATAACTGGTATTGAGTAAAAATGAATTTTTCCCCTGCTCAGAATTTGGAATCACCCCGGTTTGTTTTTGATTATTATAAGAAAAACGAAAGTCATATTTTTCATCGGAGCCTGCAATAGCAACACCATTATTAAATGTGTAACCGGTGTTGAAAAAATCACGCACGTTATTTGGATGCGCTACAAATGGCACCGGAACTCCTTTTGAATTAAATTGAGGAATCAATCTTCCATCCAATGCTGGTCCCCAGCTTTCATCCACACCATCATTAATGCCACCGCCTTTCCCATCTACAAAACTGAAATTCCCATTAGAACCCTGTCCGAAGGAATTCTGATAAGTGGGTAAAATCAGTAAGTTGGAAAAAGTAGTATTTGAATTGAGCGTGATGCCAAGACCTTTTTTATTTTTGCCGCTTTTTGTTTTTATTAAAATGACTCCGGCTGCTGCACGGGAACCATAAAGTGCCGCTGCGTTTGGGCCTTTCAGTACACTGATGGATTCAATGTCTTCTGAATTAATATCAGAAATGGCATTTGCAAAATCTCTCGAACCGCCTGTGCCCAGCAACTGTGAATTATCAACAGGAACCCCATCCACCACAAACAGCGGCTGGTTATTTCCATCAACAGAAGTTTCGCCGCGGATAATAATTCTCGAAGATCCCATATCTCCCTGGCTGTTGGTAACATTTACGCCGGCGATTTTTCCGGCTAATTCATTTACCAAATTAGTTTCTTTTGCCTCTGAAATATCTTTGGATTTCAATTCCTGAACTGCATAACCCAACGACTTTTTTTCTTTAGAAATTCCCAGGGCAGTTACCACTACTTCGTTCAAAACATTGTCTTCCTCTTCCAGAGAAACTTTTAGAGAAGTATTGCCGGAGCTAACGTTTATTTCCTGGGATTTATAGCCTACAAAGGAAAAAACCAATGCGCTTTTACCCTGCAAATTGAATTTGAAATTCCCATTCTCATCTGTTATTACAGACTTGCTGTTTCCTTTGTCAGTAATGGTTACAGCCGGTAAAGGCTGGCCTGTTTTTTTTGAAATGACTGTTCCATTTACTGAAAATGTTTGAGCAGCCAGATTTTGTGATAACAGGACAAATATAAATCCGGTTACCAGTTTAAAGTTTTTAAATACCATAAAATTCCTGAACATAATATTTGATTAATGAATGAATAAAAAGATTTAATTACCGAAAGAACATAGCGGTAGCGTTAGGACATTTGCTACAGTTCGCGATACTGCATAAAATGACCGGTAAATAATTGTTATACTAAAAAATTACAGAAGATTACTTACAACAACAAGGCTCACGCATGACCCAATAACTTTGGGTTGGATGTTTGGGGCTATTGGAAACGGTTAACCATAAATTGATCGAGCTGATCTGTTTCACTTTGTGTTGTTTTAATTTGTAATGATAAATTTTAAAAATTGCTCATTGAAAGAAAGAGGCTTGTTGCCCAAATAAAAAAGCGCTCCGGAATCAGAAGCGCTTTTAATTATGTAAACATAAACTTTTAAATTTTGCATCTGACTTAACTAGCCACGGTTTTTAACCACGACGGAATTAGCACCATTTCTCTTTCTGTAAGAGACGGTTGCTAAGGCTTCACAGGGCCTTTCCCTCAGCCTTTCTTGATAAGTAATTTCTAAAGAACTGGTGCAAATGTAAAGCGTCTCTATTATCCTACCAAATTAATAGGCTAATTTTTTTTAAAAACATTTGCTGCAAAAAAAGAAGCAATATAACTGCCGGTAAAATATTTTGAACAGGAGGATATTTATTTATATCTGAAATGGTTAAGATCAAAACCGCGGTTATTTGTCCTTTTATGTATTTAGAATTCACTACAAAGCCTTCACATCCATCAGGTTTTGAAATCTGTATCCCGTCACTTTCCTCACCGCATTAGTTTGAAAATAAAAAATGGCAACAGCTACTTTTAAATTTAAATGTAAGCTAGGAATAGCACGGGGACTGCTATTAAATAAGTCTGACATCCGGAAATTATTTTTGAACTATGCAACATTATTGAGGTACATAGTGTCAACTGATCAATAAATAGCATAATGAAACACATAATAACAATTAGCCTAACATTGTTAATTACTCTTTTTTTTATTTCTTGTAAGAAAGGGTTACTTTCTGATAGTTACACTCAAGCTACTATTTTTAAAAAGTGGGGTATTTTAAATGACTCGACTTTTATTGGAGTTGGCGTAAACAATCATCCAGTAAAGTATGTTGGCCAGGCAGGCGATTATTTTGATTTTAGAAAGGATGGTTATATTTATATTAAAGAAGGTCCAACGTTGGATACTTTAAGTTATAGTTTTACATCAAATACCACACTTTTAATTGCTTCTTTTGGCGTTATATTGAATGGTGTACCCGAAAAAAGTCATATCACAAATCTCACCCCAGGTGGCGTAACAATCAGTGCTCCTTTCGTAGTAACGCCGGGAGGCGTATTTGGAAGAAAAGTGATTTTAACGAGATAAAACCTGTTAAAATCAGCGTTAAGAAGAATCCTTTGAAGACTTCCAATCAGGTTGATGTCACGAACCTTACCAAATTCTCATATTTGGTTCATGAACCATTACGGAGTTAAGACACGGAACCGTTGCAGGACAGGCGTTTACTGCGCCCCTCCCGAAAGCATGAGCACTTTTTATAACAATGCTTCCGCAATTTGTTCCCATTCTTTTTCTAAAGAAATTTCCGGCC
>Ga0157370_10004476_pt1 | contig 16008 bp, 9 predicted proteins | sample C35metaG_FD_113463 | JGI IMG/M metagenome (GOLD analysis project Ga0157370, IMG submission 113463) | Corn rhizosphere microbial communities from Kellogg Biological Station, Michigan, USA - C3-5 metaG | ecosystem: Host-associated > Plants > Roots > Rhizosphere > Soil | place: USA: Michigan...
TACGGAAAATCACAGACCAAAAGAACAATTACCAGTATCCTAAATACTGTACTTGCAGATTATAAATTTACCTCTCTTGCCGAACTCAACGCTGTACTGAAACTTTACAATGTTGCAGCCGAAAGGGGCAGCGAAAACTCCCGTACCTATAAAACTGGGGGGCTCGTTTATCGCATCTTAAAAGATGATGGCAGTCCGGTCGGTACCCCCATCAAGGCCAGTTTAATATATGGTAAACCGACGTTGAAAAAACTGGAAACACTCTATCCTGCCAAAGAACAGCAACGTAAACCCTTCAAGAAAAATATCTGCAATGCAATAGATCTGGCTCTGCTCGGGCGTGGTTCTTCAGGTTTGCCTCTACTGATCAGCGAGCTGCAAAGCTCCGGGATTGACCTTATCGAGCGCCGGAACAAGGAAGGCATCCTATATGGTATTACCTACATAGACCATGTTAACGGGACAGTTTTTAATGGTAGCGACCTGGGTAAATCCTATAGTGCCAACGCTATTGCCCAGCGTTACGGCCACGATATTCAACAATCGAAACAATCCAATCAACAGCAGCGGCATGTTAGCGAAGTGGGTTATTTTAATCACCGGACAAGCAATCCCCTGGCTCATTGGGATTCGCTACCGGCTGACGAAAGTGTACAGCATAAGGGCATCCTGGAAACGCTGCTGCAGTCTGAAAACATTTCAGAAAATCTACCCTACGAACTCTCCGCAAAGAAAAAAAACAAGAAAAAACGAAAAGGACAAAGACTTTAAAATTTAGATACCATGGCATTACAGACAGGTGAAAACGAACAGGCGCTGAGGAAGATTGTCGACATGACCAGGCTGATGGGTATTACCATCCTGATCCTCCATTTTTATTATTACTTATATACAGCCTTTAAATTATGGCAGCTGACCATCCCTTTTACAGACCGGATTTTGAGTAATATCCAAAATACCGGACTCTTTGATCAATTCCTATATTCCAAGCTTATTGCTTTAGCACTACTGTTTATCTCCTTGCTCGGCATCAAGGGAAAGAAGGATGAAAAACTCGTTATAAAAACAGCATTACGCTACCTGGTTATCGGGCTATCATTATACTTTTTAAGTTATTTTATTCTGCCTGTAACGAATGTTGAAATACAATTGAAGGCGATAATCTATATCTCTATCACATCCGCAGGGTTTCTTGCCACACTTTCCGGAGGCTCTATTATTTCCAGGATCATTAAGGACAAGTTATCCGATGATGTTTTTAATTCTGCCAATGAAACCTTTCCCCAGGAGGAAAAACTGCTGGTCAATGAGTACTCGATAAACCTTGAGGCTACCTATAATTTAAAGGGGAAATGGCGGGATTCCTATATCAATATTGTTTCCCCCCAACGTGCATGTATACTGGCCGGTAGCCCAGGCGCCGGGAAAACGGCTTATCTGGTCAGGCAATTTTTGGCGCAAAGTTTTGCCAAGGAACGGCCCTATACCATGTTTGTATATGATTTTAAATGGCCGGATTTATCACTGATCGCATACAATCATTGGCTTAAGAACAAACATAGGTACAAAGCTAAGAGTGATTGTTATTTTATAAATTTTGATGATCTCTCCAGGTCCCATCGCTGTAACGTATTCCATGTCTTAGGCATGACTGATATTACCGATGCCGCTGAATCAGCGGCTACCATTCTTATCGGCCTTAGCAGAACGTGGGAACAACGCAGGGGTGATTTTTTCGTAGAATCCCCAATAAATTTTGTGACAGCAATCATCTGGTTCCTTCGTAAATATCGAGGGGGAATCTTTTGTACTTTACCCCATGTTATCGAATTGATCCAGGCTGACTATGACCGTTTGTTTACAGTTCTGCAGCTCGAACCGGAGATCAGCGTACTGATAAACCCGTTTATCAGTGCATACAAGAAAGGCGTCAGCGAACAGCTGGAAGGCCAGATAGCCGGTGCAAAGATTGCTTTATCAAGACTTGCTTCACCTCAGCTTTACTATGTTCTCTCAGGGAACGATTTTACCCTTGATATCAATAACCCTGACCATCCAAAGCTCGTCTGTATGGGTAATAATCCGCAGAAAACCCAGACATACGGTGCAGTAATTTCCCTCTACGTTAACCGGATGCTCAAAATTGTCAACCAAAAAGATAAGGAAAAGCTCATGCTTATGTTTGAAGAGTTTCCGACCCTGGCTGCTGACGTAATCCCAACGATCACAACCGGCAGGTCCAATAAAATTTCTTGCTGTCTGGTTATCCAGGACAACAGCCAGCTGCGAAAGGATTACGGCAAAGAAAAGGCCGAAGTAATTGTAAATACTGTCGGAAATATTATTTCCGGGCAGGTGATCGGTGACAGCGCAAAGCAGCTCAGTGATCGTATCGGTAAGATTATGCAGGACCGTACAAGTCTTTCTATTAATTCCGGGGACACTTCAATATCCAAAAGCAAGCAGCTTGACCTGGCTGTTCCTCCCTCTACAATATCAGGTCTTAGTTCGGGTGAATTTGTCGGTCTGGTTGCTGATACACCTCAACAAAAGATAGAGCGTAAGGCTTTTCACTGCACGGTCAAAGCAGATTTTGATTTAATTAATTCTGAAGAAAAATTATACAAACCGATACCAATAGTACACCAGGTAGATAGCGGAATGGTTCAAAGAAATTACATTCAGATCAAAAGTGACATCTCTAACCTTATCCATACGGAGATCGAGCGGATGCTCAATAATCCCAAACTTAAACATATGGTGATCGTAAAATAGATTCCATTTCTTAAATAACGGCTCACCTTTCGTGAGCTGTTATTTATTAATTTATCTACATCGCACCTTTAACTATGCATTGTATATATCTTTTATTGTACGTTACCATCTTTATACGCTTTACCGGTACGTAATTTCCTGCCTCCCAACAATATAATTTCTTTGCGACTTTGGCCAACAACTTTCCCTTTATTGGCTATGCAAGACCTATTCACCCTCACGAATTTATTTTGCGGAAGTATCTTTTCAATATCCCAGATTCCCATTGGAGAAACGATCCTTTTCTCATCATAATGAACTGCTGTGTAGTTTCCGATAGACTGTATAAAAAGAATACTATCATGATCAATCTTTACCGTTGCACCATTTTGCTTGAATACTAAATAGCCATCGATTAAGGTTTGGGCAGATGAATTATCAGCCACATAATGTCCCAAAGCTTTTTTTATCGCTTTCAAAAACCGGTCGAAGTAGATGGGTTTAGCTAAGTAATCTACTATATTACTTAACTCAAAAGCTTTTAAAGCAAATTCCGAATGTCCTGTTGTAAAGATGATTTTGTTTGCGATTCTTTTAGCCAGGTCAAGACCTGAGAGCGCCGACATATTTATGTCTAAAAAAACAAGGTAGACATCATTTTTTCTAAGAAATGTAAGAGCATCCAATGGATTATTAAAAGTACCAATCAATTCAAGCTCGGGAACCATATTAATCAGTGGCAATAGGCTTTCTATGGCAGTAATTTCATCATCAATAATTATACATTTTAGCTTTTTCATACACCATTAATTTAATTGAATACTGAGGTTTACAGTATAATCTTCTTCAGTTTCATTTATATTTAATTTATACTTGTTTTGGTAACCTGAATCAAGATGCCTTTTGATATACCTTAATCCAATTCCATTTGACCGGTCTTTGATCCTATTGTTCTTTTTATTAAAGACTAAAAGCCGTAAAGACTTCAAATCAACATTTATTTCAATCCGAAGCTTATTATCCGGATCATCGTATACCCCATGTTTGAAGGCGTTTTCGACAAATGGTAAAAGTATGTGCGGCAGAATACTAATTTTATCTTCGTCTTTCACAATCGAAATGTGTGATATACCTATGTTCGAAAATCTTTGTTTGTGGATATAAATCAGCCCTTCGATAGCATTCAGCTCGATTTCCAAAGGAATCTTCCCATCCGCGCCAGGACTTGTGATGCCTGCCCTGATGATCTGCATAAACCAGCCAATGCCCATCGACACTTCTGGCAAAATTTCTGCGGTACGAACTCTAAAAGGATCCAAAGTATTGAATATAAAATGTGGATTTATCTGCGCTCGCAGAGCTTCATTTTCCAATTCAAGTTTTTGTTGCCTAGCTTCATCTGCTGTTTTTTGCGCAAGCTTTCGCGATATTTCTATTCTTGATTTTGCAGCCCAGTAACCTGACGCGAATAATGAAAAAGTGAACCATTGAAATGAAAATTTCAATGCGAGTCCGTAATTGTCTTTACTTATAAGTATCAAATCCTTTTGAAAAACATAGGGGTATATGATAAATGCGAAAGCAAATCTGAGAAGAATACTAATTGTCATAATCAGTAAGCACACGACGACAAAAGACAGATATTTTTTCTTTTCAAAAACTCTGGGATATGCAAAAAGCGCTGTGGTGTAAAATACCCCGGCAGAAATAGAATAAGATATGATGATTTCGTATGAAGTTCCAACCCAATCGTGATGGCCGTATCCATATACGGTTATTGCATAGCAAATGAAGGCTAACCATACGATCAAGTGCAATAGAGCCGGTTTCAGCTTACCCATGACCATTAGAATTTTAAACATAAGTAATCATATCCGTTCCTGGATATGATTACTTAGTTTGATCGAAGGTAGGGTATATTTTATTTTTTTTACTTTATTTTTCTAGTAGCAGTATTTCTGAGTGAGAAATGGAGGGGCGTTGTAAGGCGCGATACAATCGAAGCTTACTGGCTTAAGAGACGAGTCCTCACCTGCCGCTATACGTCCCATTTGTTGAGGGGATAGCACTAGGATTTTTACTTTTTTTAGCGTTAGGCTTGCGGGTAATTTGTTAGTCTTTTTCATAGACAATATTTAAAAATTAAAGATAAAAACCTGTTTTTTTTGACGTTTCTCCATTTACACTATCCAATTCCCCATTTTTTTTTGGTGCCTTACGACTACTGCTTTTACCTTCATCCCAATATCCAAATAGGTGCTAATTGAAAACAGTACGTAAGAATATTTATTAAAAAAGCATTTCCATTTTTTTGCTAAACGCAATGTATGCCGTGACCGCGTTGCAGCTACCAAAACGAAATTTATAAAAATTGGCGCATTCGTTATTAGGGTTACAGATTGTCTTATGGAAAATCCCATTTGACTAAAGCATGAGCGACATCACCCGTGATTCACAAATTTACGTGCATATATTATATTGAAAATGAATTTTTCGCAAATTTCTATCTCATTTTCATATAATAAAACATGTGATATAATACTAATTAATAAATACTGACAATGATAATACTCCAAAAATCCGCTGTGATGAAATCAATTTTAATACTATTTTGCGTATTCTATTTTGCAATGTTATGCTTGACAGGTTTCGCAATTGTTTATTCTTCGCGTGATATTGCTCCATCTGTTTTCATGAAAACTGGGACAGTTAATTACTGCAAACACGTAGTTATACCTATAAATGGAAGCAGAGGAAGTGATATGTTTATGCACCCGGATTTAAGCCAAATTCCGTGACTGTTGTCCTTTGTGTCCACTTCAATTCTAATTTTTAAAATTAATCCTAGTTGAAATTTTGGTTTATTCTACTTGTTGTATTGGTTCTTACACTTATGGCTACCGCCTTTTGTGAGACATTGTATGCCCAGGAACAGGAAATAGTGGATAACAAAGAACAGGCTATTACATACTTGAACAGCCGTACTTCAGCTTTGGACAAATACCTGAAACGTTCGGAAGGTATCCAGCAAAGGCTCCTACGCAGACTTAAAAAGAAAGAGGCGAAGATGATGAAAAAACTTGCTGCCAAAGATTCTATTTTATACCAACGATACCAGGAACTACCCCTTACTTATGATTCAATTGCTACCTTATCAAAAGATACAATGGCACTGCAAAGAAAGGCAGGCAAGCGCAACGGCACCATTGACAGCCTTAAAGGCATACAGCAATTTATACAGAAGCAGAACAATAGACTAAATGCCGTGAGTAAGCTTTCCGGTACCAACCTGCCCGGCGGCGATTATTCTTCGAAGATTACCGAACTCCAATCCCGGTTAAATGCCGAGCAACAGGTTAGAGACCTGATCCAGCAGCGTAGTAATGCCCTGGAGCAATTGATCGGAGAAAAAAATATTGCCGGTTTACAAAGCATACAGAGGGATGTATACTATGTGCGAGAAAAGGTGAAAGCCGGGAAAACACTGGCTGACGATCCTGACGAAGCAGAAGAAAAGGCTATGGAATACCTGCAGGGCATAGAGGGTTTTGACAGATACCTCAATAAAAATAACAGTGGTTTTGGTGGATTGGGAAATAGCGCCACAGCAGCCGACTTGCAAAATTTAGGTTACCAGACCAAAGGACAAATGAAGCAATTGCTCCAGGAGAAATTTGGCGGTAACCTGCAAGCGGTGCAGCAAAGTATGGGTGAGCAGGTACAGCAGTTCAGCGAAAAACTGAATGGCGTAACCGATAAAGTACACGAAGCAAAGACCGCTGCAAACGAAGCGAAACAAACCATTGCGGAAGCAAAAGCGGCTAAAGATAAATTAAAACATATAGAGAAGCCTGCGTTCACTAAAAATCCGGAGCGCGGAAAACCATTTTGGCAGCGGCTGAAAACTGGGTATAATTTCCAGACCACCAGGGCCACTCCCGATGGGCTGCGTCCCGCAATGTTTGAACTCGGTGCCTCCGTTGCGTTCAAACATACGCCCAAGTTAAGTTATGGTATCGGTGTGGCAGCAAGTATCGGCCTTGGCCAGGACTGGCAGCACCTACGGCTGAGCTATGAAGGGGTAAGTGCAAGCATATACGCCGACTGGCTTTTGCTTTATGGTTTCAGCGCACAGGCGGGTTATGAAAGGATTTTCCGGCCCGATAACCGGCCTTATCTACAGGAAAATACTTCCAACAATAATCTGCAACCTCAGAAGGATGACAATGCTTTAAAACAAGCCTTCGGAGGTCACCAGCAAGCCGCTTATGTCGGCATTATGAAACGATACAAGATTAACAGTAAATGGAATGGAACTTTTCTTATAGGTTATAATATTTTATGGAAGGAAAATAATCTAAGGAGCCCTTTTTTGATCCGTTTGGGATGGCTAAAATAAAAACAAAATACCTAAGCCAGCTTTTGGCGTTGCTGCATTCGAATATTGCATAACATTTTCAAGTAGTTCATTTTACCCTTTTATCCAAGTTAAAACAAATACAGAACGCATGAAGAAACTTTCGTTGCTCATTGTTTATAGTCTCTATTTTCCCCTGTCTTATGGGCAAATGGAAACTCCTTCTTCGCAATATCTACAATCATTAAATAGTTTGGTTGTTGGTGCTCCGGAATCGGCGCAAATGATGAAATATATTGACTATCCGGTCAGTTATTTTACGGGTACGCCACAAATTAGTTTTCCAATAGCCACAGTTTCGGGGAAGGGAATATCCATTCCGATAAGTTTATCTTACCATGCCGGTGGTGGCATAAAAACAGATGATCAGGCTGGCAACGAGGGATTGGGGTGGGGTTTGTCCACTGGTGGTGAAATCTCCCGAGAGATAAGAGGTATAGCTGATGATCTGCCGACAAAAGGTTTTATCTACAAAAACAAACCGGTTTCCTATTACGAAAGTATACGTCCAAAAACCGATGGAGATGCTACAGCAGAAGCACATTTCCAGGAATGGGCAGCTGTTGCCGAAGGCAATATGGACCTGGAACCGGATATCTATTATTTCAATTTTGGCGGGTATTCCGGCAAATTCATTTATGACGATACCCACGGTAAATTTGTAAACCTGAACAGCAAGGACCGGGTTTTAAAAATAACCCTTTCCCCTCCCGGTACAGCTCCGTTTGGTTTTACCGTTATAGCCGATGATGGCACTAAATTTATATTCAGCAATGCCGAGTATAGCAGTACCCAGGATTTTCCAGTTGGTCAATCGGCAGGACAGCCAACGCCACCACAGATCACTTCCTGGAAACTCTCCAAGATCATAAATGCGGATGTTACAGATTCTATCATGCTGAATTATGACTACAACCTATCCTCTTATTATACTGCTGGTTCAAGCACCGCTTACCAGGTGATAAATGGCAGCCTTGGCAGGTCCCCTGTTCTTAATGTATACAGCAAAAATCAAATTTCAGGGGCCACGAAATTAAAGAGCATAGTAAGTCGGACGGATTCAGTGAGTTTTCAATATGAAACATCGGAACGACTGGATTACCCGGATGAACATGCGATCGCCAGGATTTTCGTTTGCTCTAAAGGAGGACAAATGAAAGATATATTTCGGTTTCATACAAGCTATTATCAACGGGAGACGCCGATAGGTATCGATATCGGGCCCCTGGCGCTAAAATCGCTTCGCTTAGATTCCCTTTCTGAATACGGTAATTCAGAAAGTAATGCTAATCCATTAATGCACCGATTTACCTACAACACAACAGCCTCCTTACCCGGCAGGCTTTCCTATGCCAAAGACATGTGGGGTTATGCAAACTATAATACCTTTAGCCAGCACCTTGCAGCACCAATGTACATACCCTCCGGCGGAGCGCCCTTATTTCTGACCGGTGCTGACCGTGCCCCTAATGCCCAGAGAATGAAGGCTGGTATCCTGGAAAAAGTGGAATTGCCTACCGGTGGTAGTATCAGTTTTGACTATGAACCCCATACCGTAAGTAATCCGACATTACTAACTACAGCTAATACGGTAAGTGAAATGCACGCGATCAATGACTTTAAAGGTCCTGGACAGCTATTTGCCCCGTCATATAAAGACAGCTTTACGATTAGTCAGGTAGCTAATCCCGCTATCAACGGTAATATGGGCGGCGCTATTGCAAGCATAAGTATAGGCCCAGAGAGAGATAGCTCCTACTGGGGAGGCCCGCTTTTCTATGATCATCCTGTATTCAGACTGACCAGGGCTGCAAACCCTCCTTTATCGCCTTTCCAACCGCCCTTTAATGGAATAACCTTTCAGGGGCCGCCAACACTTTCCAATGTTTATCTGCCGGATGGTAAATATTATATTGAGATAACTGATGCCGGAACACTTAATGCCCCGCAGTACCTTAATAGTATAAGATCACTTTACATGGGTGTGACCTTTAATGTTTCGGATTCTTCAGGCTCTGCAGACCAATACATGGCCGGCGGATTGAGGATTAAATCCATTACAAAAAAAGACAACTTTACAAATACCTCAAGTGTCAGAAACTTTATCTATGACGACCCTGTTACCGATTCTGCTTATGGCAAACTGATCGGCCCTGGTTTTTACCGATATTATGAAACGAGAATATCAACCGGAGACCAGTTCTTTGTCCGTATGGGTAGTAATGCAATGCCTGGCCAGGGCAGCCTGGGAGCAAATGTGGTTTATCCAAAAGTCATTGAAGAGGTAAAAGACAGTGGCAAAACCTATCGTACTGAGCACTACTATTTAAATATAATGCCAGACTACATCAATAATTACCCGTTCACGCCCGCCAGAGATAACGAATATGCCCGGGGCAAAGAGATAGCAACCCTGTTAAAACGACAGGACGGATCAGGCTTTACTACGGCAAAAAGATCTGCAGCAGTATATGAATTTAACCCGGCCTTACTGCCCAGTGATCCCGCAGCGAGCATACAAGCTATAAAATGCGTAATAGATCAGTACTCAGGTGGCGCTACGGGCTTTCCTATGTTTACAATTACCCCTTATGCGAATATTTTCAGCTACGCTTACCTAACCTCAGATTCTTCCTTTTCTTATGATGCAGGTCCTGCAAATCCTATGACCTCCTGGAATAGTTATACATATGGCGATTATAATCGTCTGCCCCTAACCATTACTTCAAAGGACAGCAGAGGTCAGTTTGTGGTACAGAAAAATGGATATGCTCTTGATGCTGCTGAACCGGGGTTGGCAACAGCAGCAACGTTAGCCAGCCAATTATCTGCGGCCAACCGGATAGGCCAGGTACTGGCAAGCCGGACCTACAAAGGTGACAACCTGTTGAGTCAAGGATTTTATAAAGGTCATTTTTCCGGCAGCAGGTTCCTGATGGATAGTGTACTGCAGGCAGAATATGATTACCCAATCGAAGTACAGGGCAAAATCTTGGATTACGACGACCAGGGTAACCCCTTGACCCTTGAAGGTAGGGGGAACCAGTTCCGTAAGTATATCTGGCGTAAAGAAAGAAATGTAGCGCTTGCTACCTGTACGATGCCGGTCAAAAGCAATTTTGTTTTTACTTCCTTTGAATACCCCGGTGAGTATAGCACGATCCAGGAGGGTAATAGAACAACAGCTTATAACTTCTCTGGTAGATATGCTTATTACCTCAATGGCAGCCTGATCTTCCAGGGCTTTAATGCTCCCGCCGGATTGGAAGTTTATGCCTGGGCCACCCAGGGTAACTTTGCGGCCAACGGTATTGCCGGGGTAAGTACTGGCCGTACCAAAGGGGACTGGACCTTATACAAGGCTACGATCCCTAATGCTGCCACGGTAACCGTAGCCGGCACACTGGTTTTGGATCAGTTAATAATCATTCCTAAGGCAAGCACCTTTGAAGCAAATGTATTTGATGATGTTGACCGGGTAATTGCAAAGATCGGCCAGGATATGCAAACAGCCTTTTTCGAATATGATGCCTTTAGCCGCCTGAAAATAGTGCGGGATGAAAAAGGAAATATTATTAAACAAAGCACCTACCAGTACCAGGTAGCACAATAAAAACAGCAATGAAACAAACTTTCAAATATATCCTCATGCTTTTAATGGTGCCACAGGTACCGATTTTGGCAATTGCACAGCAGTTAACTGACTTTACCCAAAATATCCCGGTTACAGATTCTCCAGTGGCAGGTCCAGTACTTTCCTACCCAGGGATTAACAATATTACCGGCATCACAAAATTTAACTGGATCACCACTATTACTCCCGATCAGCCCGTACAAACTTTACCTTCGGGGACTTATAAATACCGTCAGTCCAGCGATTACTTTGATGGCCTAGGTAGACCTTTACAAACCGTAGTTAAAAAGGGACATGCTGATGGTTATGATATTGTACAACACCATGTTTACGACGCGATGGGAAGGGAACGGTATAATTACCTACCGTATGCTGCTCCAAACCAAGTAGCACTTTTTGCAGGAAGAATAAAGACTAATGTGGCAGACGGCCTGCATGCATTCTATGATCAGAACGGCCCCGATGAACAGCCTTATGGCCGTACTGATTTTGATGATGCGGAGGCAGATAAAGTCCTCAAACAATCCGCGCCAGGTAAAAGCTGGGTAGGCAGTGAGCGAGGTAAGCGGACCGTTTATACCTTGAATCAACAGAATGAAGTACGCAATTGGAATATTGGCAGGAACGAGATTGATCTTCCGGTAACGACAGCCTTTTACGGCCCAGGTGAGTTGTCCATTACCCAATCGATAGATGAAGATGGTAAATCGGCTTTTGAGTATAAAGATAAAGACGGCCTGCTGGTGCTGCGCAAAGTCCTTTTGGTTACGGGGGTTATTGATATGACCGACCATAATAATTTTGCCTGTACCTACTACGTCTACGACAATCAAAACCGATTGCGTTATGTTATTCCCCCGCTTGCGGTCAGCCAGATTAATGGCACTTGGAATATAAGTACCGTATTGGAACTTTGCTTTAATAATGTATATGACCAGCGCGGCCGCTTAATCCTGAAGAAAATACCAGGCAAAGCGGTTGAAGAATTCGTTTATGATAAGCGGGACAGGATCGTTTTTACAAGAGACGGCAATCAAAAAGCAATCGATCAATGGGGATTCACGATTTATGACGGACTTAACCGGCCGGATATAACCGGATTGGTGGGACATACTGCTTCCAGGGCATTAATGCAAAGTTTGATGGATGACGACCAATACCAGCATCCTGTTCCGACTATCTGGGCTTATCTCAAAAACTATAGCTTGCTTAATCAGTATCCGGTACAGATTGAAGGGGCAACGATCCTGACTTATACCTATTATGATAATTATGACCAGCGTCCAGCCGGATATGAATACAGTGATATCAGCAGTTATCTGCCTTCACCTATCCCACCGGAAATTGATCAGCCGTTTCGGGCAGTGGATACACGTGGCATGGTAACAGGACATAAAGTAAAGGTGCTGGACCCTGAAGATCCCAATGGTCAGAGATGGTTGTATACTGCAAATTATTACGATACCAAAGGCAGACTGTTACAAACAAAGTCCATGGATATTATGGGCGGCATGGTAACCAGTTCTACGATATATTATTTTCAGGGTATGCCCTGGAAAACCATTAGTGGGTATAATAATACACTTTTAAAGCCTGTTCCAAATGCACTTGATGGCGCGTTACAGGATTATGTTATAGAAAGTACCTACAGCCGTTCCCTGGGTGCAGGTGGTAATGACCAGATTTGGAAGATTGACCAGAAGATCAATGGTGGCCCTATTTTCAATCTGGGCAATTATGATTATGATCACCTGGGCCGCGTAGTTGTAAAAGACCTGCGTGCGGGGCTAGTATTGAACGAATACAATATCAGGGGCCTCCTTAACCATATCGGTGCCGAGGACCATAGCGTATTGCCCCATAAGCCCATTTTTGATGAGCGTATCCGGTATGACTGGGGGTTTGCCAATAAGTTTTACAATGGCAATATTGCAGGCATTATCTGGAGTGGTTCAGATGCTAAAGCAAATGCTTACGGCTATAGTTATGATATGCTGGACCGATTATTACATGCTGAATTCAGAACGAAAGGTACGGGATGGAGCAAGCTAACCAAGGATTATTCGGTATCAAAGATTTCTTATGACCTAAACGGTAACCTTAAAAATATGTGGCAAAGGGGTGGTCCCAGTCCTGGTGCACCTAAGGATATAGATAAACTCAGTTACACCTACCAACCTGGTACAAACAAACTGACACAGGTTGAAGATGCAGGGGTAAATGTAGCGTCTTATCCCGATTTCAAGAATAATGCGACTAATACTGAAGAATACGGTTATGATGCAAACGGGAGTATAACCCGGGACGATAATAAGGGCATTACAGCCATTGTTTACAACCATCTGAATAAACCCAAGGCGATCACAACTGTTCAGGGAACCTTGTATTATGTTTATGATGCCCTGGGCAACCTGCTTGAAAAACGGATAAAACCTAATAGTGGTCCCGTTTCTGTATACGATTATACCGGTAATTTAGTAATTAAAGATACTGTGCTGCAATTCATCCTAAACGAAGAAGGGAGGGCAAGGCCCGTTGCAAATGATTCTACAGGTGGGTATACCCGTTTTGTTTATGATTATTTTATAAAAGACCACCTGGGCAATGTACGCAGCACGGTTACAGCGAACCCGATCACATCCGCTTACCTGGCAGGGCACGAGATTGCTACGGCAAACCTGGAGCAATTGGTGTTTGATAATATCCCCAATGTGCGGGATGTCAAACCCGGCAGCATCAATCCTTCGGATGGCATGGCGGCGCACCTGGTAGCATCTGATCCAGATAAACGGGTAGGCACGGCTATCCTGCTTAAAGTAATGCCAGGTGATAAGTTCAGCCTGAGTGCCAAAACTTATTATGAAGGGGATTACAATGAAACCGAAGAAACAGGTAGTGGTCCCGTCCTGGAATCGCTTTTGAGCGCACTTATGGGCGGAAGCACCTATGCCGGTGTTCCGGTATCGGAACTGCCTGAAAATATCCAGACAGTGCAGGGTATTTTTGCCAACCCCGCATTGGCAAGCCGGGTGGCAGATCTCCAGGCGGTAAATGATATAGGGACTGTACCGAAAGCGCATTTGAATTATTTATTTTTTAATGATAACTTCGAGTTGCAGGCGGAACAAAGCGGCTCCTTGCAGGTGCAACCCAATGGCGCGGGCTGGGGGCTGATTGATAATGTCAATGTATGTAACTGCACGAGTACAACACCCGCAGGTCCAGGTTTTATCCTTGTGTATGTGGACAATCAGAGTATTGGAAAAGATGTTTGGTTTGACGATATTCATATTGAACATTACACTTCTAAAGTGCTGGAAGAAAATCATTATTACCCTTTTGGCCTGACCGTACAATTATATAATAACGCTGCAAATACAACTAAAAACGACATTAAATTCCAAGGTCAACGCCATGATAACGATTTAGGCATTAATATATATAGTTTTAAGTATAGGGAACATGATCCAACAATAGGTAGGTTTTGGCAGATAGACCCGCTATCAGATAAATATGTTTATAATAGTCCATATGCTTTCAGCGAGAATAAAGTGACCAGTCATTTTGAACTCGAAGGTTTGGAAGCCGTTAAACTAGGAGATGGAAATACTCTTTATGGGCCTTGGAACTCTAATCTATATACCGGTAAATGGGGGCAAAAACTAGGTATTCCACAAATGATAAAAAGAATTGTAGGGCCAATTTCTAATACACCATCTGGAGAAGGCAAGTTGATTAGGGCAATCGTAAAATTTTACCAGCTGGGGCAGATTAGTGAAGATGTTTATCAGGCAGATGCATCGGGAAATAGCCAGTTAGGTGATGAAAACGCATCAAACATGATTGAAAATCCTAAAAATTTTTATTATAATTCTTCAATTAGTTATGATGAAGCTATGGACGCCGCCGTGATTGTGCAAGCCCATGAATACATACATATAGGTCAGAAGACAAAATTAGGGCTGCCGGGCAACGAGTATGACCATACAAAAAGAGAGTTTTTTGCAAATTTTTTCAATTTATACCCGAATTCCATTGGGCAATTTGAGGGAACTTTCTTTCCTAATGGGTTTAAAACGAAATGGCGTTGGCCGGAAGTACAATCATCGTCTCTTAGGAAAAGTTGGACGGAGGATGTCAAAAGATTTTATGGCGGGTTAAATGAAGAAGATAAAGAAAAATATAAGGAATTAATAGAGTTTGTAGAGAAAAATGAAAAAAAAGAACAAGAATAATTCTAAAATAAACAACTTATGAGAGCATTTTTCAAAATTGGCATAATTGCAATTGCGGTTTTATTTTGTCTTACTTCGTTTTCAAAGAAAAAGCGAAAGGCCTTTGTTACACTTAAATGTTTACAGGATACAATTTATATGCGTAAACCATTCAAGGATTCACAACGAGGACGATTTGTCATAGAATTCAATTTGACTGTAAGAAATGTGTCAAATAAACCAATTGATATACATGAAACGCATTTAATGATAGGATATGACAACGATTACGCAGATTATCATCTCGAAATATATAGAAAGGTTGATGGAAAAATGATTCCCAGCAAATTTACTAGAGTTCTACACACAACTACAGAATATCCGGGTGTACATGTTAATTTGCAACCAGGTAAAGAAGCCATATATGAAGGTTCATCCGGAATATATCAAATGACCGAAGCGGGCAAATATTATATAAAAGCGGTAATGGATGATCATTATGAATTCATGGGCGAAAGTAATATTGATAGTCTCATCGTTATTGATACTTTTAGTCGGAGTTAATAATGGCGAAGTAGTTAATGTTGAGGACAACTTAGGCATTTTGACTTATTGAAAATACAATTTCAATATGAAGCTAGTCCAGAAATAGTTGATCACTCTCTCAACACGGATAAATCTAATAAATCATATAAAAAACTGTTTAAACTTGAATGCGGTTTTGCATCAGATCAGTTAATTTTCCTTGGCTATAGATTCATTTCAAGAAAGGGAGACCGTGAAGATTTTTTATATATGGAAGGCGTTTTAAGATAGCATCTACCTCGCTTAAATCAAAGAAAATTGAAAAATCTTATAAATGTTCCCTGTTTTCTTATTTGTTTCATCACATCGAATCTGACATTTGCATTTGATACTAGGAATAAGAGCAACGAGATAGAAAGGGAAATTGTTGAGCTAATAAATAGGTTAGATGAAGTACACGGCAA
>Ga0157370_10004479_pt1 | contig 16005 bp, 14 predicted proteins | sample C35metaG_FD_113463 | JGI IMG/M metagenome (GOLD analysis project Ga0157370, IMG submission 113463) | Corn rhizosphere microbial communities from Kellogg Biological Station, Michigan, USA - C3-5 metaG | ecosystem: Host-associated > Plants > Roots > Rhizosphere > Soil | place: USA: Michigan...
AAACAACTCACTCTATATTTGTAATACAAAAACCAATAAAATTATCCGCCAGGTTCCATTAAGTGCCGAAGCTTATACCTGTTTGTTAAACCCTGATAAAACGCAGTTATATATTTCTTTATGGGGTGGTGATAAAGTGATAATTTACGACATAAAGAAAGCGGCGATTATTGATTCTATTGCAACAGAAAGCCATCCAAATGATATGGTTTTTACAAAGAATGGAAAGTTTCTTTTTGCAGCAAATGCAAACAGCAACAGCGTATCAGTAATTGATATCAAAAAACAAAAAGTGATTGAAACCCTAACTGCAAGCCTCTTCCCAAATTCACCTGCAGGAAGTACAACCAACAGTGTTGCATTATCAGCAGACGACAAAACCTTGTACATCGCTAATGCGGATAACAATTGCCTGGCTGTTTTTAATGTTAGAAAACCTGGTTCATCCCGCTCATTTGGGTTTATTCCTACAGGCTGGTATCCAACATGTGTTCGTGTGGTTGGCAATTCACTTTTGGTTACAAATGGAAAAGGATTTGAATCAATGGCAAATCCTTATGGGCCGCAACCTGATAATAAAAAAATCAAAACACCTTATCAAAAAAAAATCACTTCCGAAGGCAAAGAACCTGTTCAATATATAGGCAGTTTATTCAAAGGTTCTCTTTCATTTACTCCAATTCCAAAAATGAATGAACTGGAAAAATATTCCATTCGGGTTTATAAAAATACTCCTTATAATAAGGATAAAGAAGCATTGGCAGCAGGCGAATCCGGAAATCCGGTTCCACAAAAAGTGGGTGCTCCTTCACCGGTAAAATATGTCTTTTATGTAATCAAAGAAAACCGTACTTACGATCAGATTCTGGGCGATATGAAAGAAGGAAACGGCGATAGTTCTTTATGTCTTTTTGGCGGGCACATCACACCAAACCTTCATGCTCTGGCGAGAAATTTTGTGTTGCTTGATAACTTTTATGATGATGCAGAAGTCAGTGCTGACGGCCATAACTGGAGCACGGCGGCTTATGCCACAGATTACGTTGAAAAAACATGGCCTACAAATTACAGCGGCCGTGGGGGCACTTATGATTATGAAGGAACCAGGAAAATTGCTTATCCGGCAAAAGGATTTATCTGGGATTATTGTAAACGTGCAGGAATCAGTTATCGCAATTATGGTGAATTTGTACATGATGGTCAAGAGCCGATTCTTCCTTCGATTATGGGACATTTTTGTCCTGGCTTCCCCGATTTTGATTTAAGTATTCAGGATGTATATCGTGAAAAAATCTGGGAGCATGATTTTGATTCTTTGCTTGCAATTAATGCGTTGCCAAAATTTTCCACGCTTCGATTTCCTGATGACCATACAAGCGGAATGAGAAAAGGCGCATACACGCCTTATGCAGCAGCAGCAGATAACGATCTCGCTGTTGGCCGCTTTATAGAACACATATCCAACAGCTCCATATGGAAAGAATCTGCAATTTTTATAGTGGAAGATGATGCACAGAATGGCCCTGATCATGTGGATGCACATCGTTCTACTGCATATGTTATCGGCCCTTATGTAAAAAGGAATTTTGTAGATCATACCATGTATTCCACTTCTGGATTATTACGCACAATGGAACTTATTCTCGGCTTGCCGCCAATGAGCCAGTATGATGCAGCAGCAATGCCGCTGTTCAGATCTTTTACCGCTACACCTGACTTTACAACTTATAATGCAACCCCGGCTAATATTGACATTGATGAAAGAAATACTGCATCGAATAAATTGGCAAAAGAATCTGCGAAATTTAATTTAGCCGTAGAGGACGCAGCTCCTGATATTCCTTTTAATGAAGTGATCTGGAAAGCCATAAAGGGCGAAAATAGCATAATGCCTACACCACGCCACAGTGCATTTTTAAAGCTGCAGGAAAAGGCGGATGATGATGATTAGATTCGGAATAAATGATTTTGAAGACATTCGCAGCAACAAAGAGAAAAGACAGACCCGCATTAAATATTTAAATTACGGAAGCCCCACCGTTTCTTTCATTCCCGTAAAAATGGCTTTCCAAACGAGATTGAAAAAAGATTTGTAAATATTGCGTTGATATTGTGGTGTAGCTTTTCGAAGACCTGAAGAGGCTGGATTACTGTTTTTCACTGCCAGGTTTGCCGCAAGACTTGCAAACCCTCTCTTTTTCATTCCTTTGGTATTTTTATCGCGTTTTAAAACATCCACCTTCAAATCTTCATATTTCATAACAAAATTTCCGGTGGCACTTGTGTCGTTTCCTTTAAAATTAAATTCAATGGAATTTATTTTACCTGAATTTATTTTTATCAGTGCCATTGGTATAGAAATTTTATTCAGTTTGGAGGCCTCAAATGCAGCAGTATGGCCGCTTGTAATAAATTCCCCCTGATTACTATTCAATAAAAATTTAAAATTTCCACTTATTGGAATTGAATTTAAAATATTGGACTCAAAAGAAATATTTAGCTGATTATTTTTTTGAATTGCCTCCGCAACATTGGTTATGTTGGTTATGTTTAACTTTGAATTTGTAAAACTCACCACTCCTATACTATCACTCACTATTTCATTTTCCCTGTATTCAATGTAGATATTTTTTAAAGTAGCAGTTGAAATATTTATTGGAAGATTAATTTTTTGAAGTAGCTGAGAAGGATAATTACCTACTTTACTCTTTTCGCGTAAAGGCTTGTGCAAGTCGTGGTATATTTTTGCAAGGGTATTTTCAATTACCAGGTTTGACGCTGTTAATTTATTGTCAAGCAGATCATTCATCACAATATTCTTTAACGAAATTCCCTGCAAATGCACTTCATATCTGTCTTTCTGATAATTAAATTTATTAGCAAATTGTTGTTCTCCTGCATCCGGAATTATATCGAATGAATTTATTCTTAATTCTTTTTGGCGTGAATTTATCCAGAGGTTTTTAGCACTAAAAGTATAATATCCGTCTTTTGATTTAATAGAGAACCTATCCAGCGAAACTTCTGCTTCTTTTGTAAAATCCATCGGATGCAATTCAATGTCCTCGATTTGATCGGCGCGCACTTCATTTATTTTAATAGCAATATTTCCCAACGAATATTTGCTTTTTGCAAAAGGGACAAAAGTAACTTTTGGAAAGTTAAGATGCTTCATATAAATACTGTAAGCCCTGGAAAACCCTGCGCCATCATCAGTTTTATCTGTTTTGCCCACTGTGGTTTTTAGATTTTCAACAGGCAGTTCATATAAAAAGATCTGATTGCATAAAATAGTATCCACCGCTAAATTTTTATTTTTCACAATTTCATTCGAATTTATTCCGTTCAGCGTTAATCCATTTGCATCAAGGAGGCGAATGGCTGGTGAAGTATCATTTTGAAACCTGTTTACTGAAATGTGGCCGAATAAAAGTTGTTTTTGCTTACCTAAAAAATGAACTTTTTTTACTGCAAGCTCTTTGCGGTTATGATTAAACGAAAAAAACGAATCAACCGTGAAAGCGGCTTGTTTGCAAAACAAAATTCTTGTTGTATCAAGATTATGCACACTGTCGATCAATACATCCTGCAGAAATAGGTTACCATTTATAAAATCAAAATTTTTGTTTTTTGTAAAAAAATCAATTCCTGTTGCCTTTAAATTATTTATAAAAACAAAACCCACTTTTATAAAATCAAGCTTGCGCAATATTTGTTTATAAACGGTATTTGCCTCCGCTTGAATTTTAGTTCCTTTTTGTAAAGGCTTTAAAGAATAAAGTGTTATCGAAGGTTCATTTATAATAACAGAATCACCTTGCAGTGAACTTCCCTGCAAAGCTTGGACGGTTTTGACGCCAGTAACCGTTAACGATTTTATTCTAACATCTAATAAAACATCGGGCATATTTTCCACACTCAATTTTTTTACACGGTTTGTATCAGGGATAATATGTATATTTTTAATAGAAGCATTTCCAGTTACTTCATCAAAAGAAAGTGAAGCATACTGAATGGAATATAGACTATCTGTTTGCTGTGTAACCTTTGCTGACAAACTGTTTTCAACAATTTTATATTTAAACTCGTGCCAGATAAAATACCCGACACCCGCAATTAGCAAAATAGCTGCAATGATGAATAATAATTTTCTGGATACTCTTTTCATACAACAGAAAGTTGATTACAGGCGTATGCAAATGAGGTTCCAATTTAAAATAAAAATTAAAGTTTTAGATTTGACATCAATAAGAATGCTATGAACATAGAGATGAATAAAAATGAGGACGCCAATAAAATTGGATGGAGTAATATCAAAACATTGCTTGAGAAAATAGAGGAAGGCGGTGGTAAAAAGGCGATAGAAAAACAAAAGGAACGAGGTAAATTAACAGCACGTGAGCGGATAGAGTATCTTTTGGATAAAGAAAAAATTTTTATAGAAATGGGCGCTTTTGCGGGTTATGGAATGTATGAAGAATATGGCGGATGTCCTGCTGGTGGCACAGTTGCCGGCATTGGATATGTTGGTGGTAAACAATGCGTCATCCTGGCAAATGACCAAACTGTAAAAGCGGGAGCATGGTTTCCTATCACCGGAAAAAAGAATTTGCGCATGCAGGAGATTGCAATGGAAAATAATTTGCCCGTAGTTTATCTGGTGGATAGCGCGGGAGTTTTTCTTCCATTGCAGGATGAAATTTTTCCCGATAAAGAACACTTCGGAAGAATTTTTCGCAACAATGCAAAAATGAGTGCGATGGGCATTACACAAATTGCCGCGGTAATGGGACCTTGTGTAGCAGGCGGTGCTTATCTTCCTATTATGAGCGACGAAACTATTATGGTGGAAGGGCATGGCTCAATTTTTTTAGCAGGGCCATATCTGGTAAAAGCGGCAATTGGAGAAAATACGGATAATGAAACTTTGGGTGGTGCTGCAACACACACTGAAATCAGTGGCATCGCGGATTATAAGTTTAAAACAGAAGAAGAATGCCTTGATTGTGTCAGGAATATTATTTCAAAATTGGGCGAATCCCCGAAGGCCGGATTCAACAGAATTGCACCGGCAACACCTGCCAGAGAACCATCGGAAGTTTATAGTATTTTTCCCGAAGGAAATCTGAAACCATATGATATGCATGAAATAATTGAGACGATTGTGGATGCATCATCATTTGTTGAATTTAAAAAAGATTATGGCAAAACCCTTATCTGTGGCTATGCACGTGTAGATGGATGGGCGGTTGGAATTGTGGCGAATCAAAGATTGAACATTAAAAATAAAAAAGGCGAATTGCAGATTGGCGGTGTAATATATAATGACAGTGCCGATAAAGGTGCCAGGTTTATCATGAATTGCAATCAGAAAAGAATCCCATTAATATTTTTACAGGATATTACCGGCTTTATGGTTGGAACAAGGAGTGAACATTCAGGTATTATAAAAGACGGGGCAAAAATGGTGAATGCTGTAGCAAATTCCGTTGTTCCTAAAATTACTTTTATTCTTGGAAATTCTTATGGAGCGGGTAATTATGCAATGTGTGGTAAGGCATATGACCCAAGATTTATTTATGCATGGCCGTCCGCAAAAATCGCTGTTATGGGAGGAGAGCAGGCTGCCAAAACTTTATTGCAAATAGAGGTTGCTTCATTAAAAGCAAAAGGAAAAGAAATAACCCTTGAAAATGAAGAAAAACTTTTGAAAGAAATGATAGATAAATATACAACTCAGACTACCGCCGTTTATGCAGCAGCACGATTATGGATAGATGCAATCATTGATCCGCAAAAAACAAGAAAAATTATTTCTGAAAACTTAACAGCGGCCAATCACAATCCAAAAATAGAAGAATTCAAAACCGGTGTTTTCCAGGTATAATTTTTTAACTTCCAGACTATATTTATCCTTTAAAAAAGCTAATTCTTTTGAAATTCAGCACCTTAGTTAATAATATTTATCTAATTTTTTTTGGACAATGGAATCATGATTTCAAAAAAAAACGTTTTTTTTTTTGAAATTATTTAAATAAAATATTAAATAAGTAGAAATTATCAAAATTGAAGAAAACAGTAATTTTACGGTATTGCAAATTCAAAAAATGCGATCTATGTTTGCAGCATGAATTATGAATAACTGTTTAAAAATTCATTTTTCAAAAGCTAATCCTGCATATTCTGAAGATCAACCAGATCATTAAAATCAGTTTTTTAAACCTCAAACATAAGGAATGGATTTAAATTTTACTTTCGTGAATAAGTATTACACTCTTCTGCTTACTTACTTTAATTTTTTAAATATTTCAAAAGCCTTGCAGAAAAATCTGCTTTGCTTGATTCAGTAAAAAGTAAACCACATTTTCCGTTGTATTGAGGATTTTAATCAAAGCATAAGTCCAATTTTATTGAAGCCCGGATTCTAATATTCATTGTAAACATTAATTTCTAAAAAATTAAACAATGAAAAAATATATGCTATTCAGGAGTGTTTTTGTAATTGTATTTACAGCTTTGGCTTTTGCGGGCAATGCACAAAGCGGGCAACACAGGAAAATTAATATCACTGATTTTCATGTTGTCAGAAATCAAAATAAGGTAGATATTAATTGGTCAACAGATAAAACGGTTAGTACCAATTATTTTGAAGTAGAAAAAAGTAATGATGGTAAAAACTTCAAAACTGTAGCTTACGTATTAGGCGCCGATCCTACCAAAACGGATTGCGATTGCTATGGATGTTTTGACAAGATAAGTACCAATGCTAAAGAATCATATTATCGCTTGAAGCACGTTGATGCAAACGGTTTGATAGAATTTAGTGAAGTGAAAATGATCGCTTTCAAATAAAAATATAAAGTTGTTTTCTTTGGGGGTTACAGAACCTAATTGGGTTCTTAACAAACGCCGCATGTCTATGCGGCTTTTTTTTTGTTTAAAAATATTTCCGCATAGTAAACGAAGAAATAAAGTGTATTATTGTTTCCTTCAAAGAATTTGTAAAAACAAACTGAAGCGATGGCGGATAAACGTCAAATAATCTGGTTTCATTTTCTTCTGTTTGAAAAGTAAAATCACCATAAAATTTCTTTTTAAAGAATATATTAATCAATAATAAAATTGTATTTTTCAAAAATTATATTTTAAAAAGGAAGCAAAATGAATAACGAGGTTTTTAGTTTTGATTTTAATGTATATGAGTCAATAGATGAATTGAATAATGAAGATGCAGAACTACTCAGAGAAGCGCGCAAAGTAACAGAATTCGCGTATGTGCCTTACTCGAATTTCAGAGTAGGAGCATTTGCAAAATTAATAAATGGTGAAACAGTAAGCGGCACTAACCAGGAAAATGCTTCTTATCCTGCAGGAATTTGTGCAGAAAGAACATTGATGTCAGTAGCATCAACTTTATTTCCAAATGTTGGCATCGAAACGATTGCTATTTCCTATAATAACTTAAATGGAAAAAGCAATCGCCCGATCAGCCCATGCGGGATTTGCCGACAGTCATTTGTAGAATTTCAGCAAAGAACACAAACACCAATCCGCATCATATTAAGTGGTATGGAAGGGAAAGTACAGATAATTGAAAATGCCGCAAGCCTGCTGCCATTCTCATTTAACGCCGATGATATGAAGTGAAGGCGAAAAGATGAAAGAGCAATTTTTAAAGAAATTTATTCCGGTCACTTAATGAATTGTGCTAAAAGTTTGTTTCCTGAGCAGCAGAAATAGAATCATTCAATAATTAAACATCCAATACTTTCAGGCTTTTTTTGATAATTTCTACACATTCCATAATCTGTTCTTTTGTAATAACTAAAGGCGGTGCAAAGCGAATAATATCACCATGTGTTTGTTTAGCCAGTAATCCGTTTTCTTTTAGTTCGAGGCATAAATTCCAGGCTGCGTCTTTATCTTCATGATCAATGATAATGGCATTCAATAAGCCTTTTCCACGTATTTTAAGAATGTGTTGCGAATTAATTTTTTGTAATTCCTTGCGGAATATCAGGCCCAAATTTTCAGCATTTTCAGCCAAATTTTCTTCTTTCAAAACTTTTAAGGCGGTCATTGCAACTTTGCAGGCTAACGGATTTCCGCCATAAGTACTTCCATGTTCACCTGGTTTTATAGTTAACATAATTTCATCATCTGCAAGTACAGCACTTATGGGCATTGTGCCTCCGCTCAATGCTTTTCCCAGAATTAAAATATCTGGTCTCACATCTTCATGATCGCAACAAAGCATTTTTCCGGTTCTGCATAAACCGGTTTGAATTTCATCGGCAATAAACAGCACATTTGCATCTGCACAGTATTGTTTTGCTTTCAATAAATAGCCTTCATCAGGTACGTTTACGCCCGCTTCGCCCTGAATTGGTTCCACTAAAAATCCAGCAACATTTTTATCTTTTAAAGCTTCTGAAAGAGCAGGAAGATCATTGTAAGGAACTACCTCAAATCCGGGAATGTATGGGCCGAAATCTTTCTTTGCATCCGTATCCGTGCTGAAAGAAATGATAGCTAAAGTTCTTCCATGAAAATTGCCATTACATACAAGAATTTTTGCTTTATTTTCCTCTACTTTTTTTACTTTATAAGCCCAATGCCGGCAAAGCTTTAATGCAGTTTCCACTCCTTCTGCCCCCGTATTCATGGGCAATACTTTTTCATAACCAAAATAGTTTGTAATAAATTCGGTAAAAAGAGAAAGCTCTTCACTATGAAATGCCCTGCTGGTAAGGGTTAGCTTTTGTGCTTGCTCTGTCAGGGAATGAATAATTTTTGGATGGCAGTGCCCCTGGTTTACAGCAGAATATGCGCTCAGGAAATCGTAATATCTTTTGCCGTCCACATCCCAAACGAAAACACCTTTTCCTTTGTTTAAAACTACCGGAAGGGGGTGATAATTGTGAGCGCCGAATTCGTTTTCGAGATCTATAAAATACGCGGTTTGTGATGCGGTTGATTGTGCTGACATAAAAAGAAATTATGAATTAAAAAAAATAAAAAGGGAAAAAGAATTTGGAATGGGCAGTATCGTTAGAACTTGTGATCTAAGAAATCGAGATTTTTTGCCAGGAAAGATTGTATGTGAGAAGTGCGTGCCAATTTTTTTATTTATGAAGCAAAGATAATAAAAGGAAAAATTATTGCTGCAATTTGTTTTGCAAAGTTTCGCTTATTTTAAATAGGCAGGATGCTCAATTTCAATGGGAATATTAATTGCATGTTTTTTAATTTCATTTACAAATGGATCTTTCTCAAATTCTTTAAATGGATACAATGCAATTGCATTTGAGGTAAGCGTTTTGCCGTCTGAATCATCTTAATATTTTCAAAAGGATTGTCTGAGAATTGTTTTGAAAAAATTGCCAAATCAATATCACTGTATTCATGAAGGTTTCCTTTGGCGTAACTGCCAAACAGCAATATTTTTTCTATGGTCAAATTATTTTTTTTTGCACTTTCTACAAATTCCTGTGTTGCTTTTATGATAGCTTGTCGAGTAAGCATTGTTTTAATTTTTTGGCATCATTTAGTAACTCATTAGTATATGCCTGTGTAGTATAATTGAAAATAAGTTTTTTGTAATCCGGATATCTTCCTTCAATCTGATATTTCTAAATACTATCTATTAAGAAGCTTTCTTTCTTATTTGGTAAAAATGAAGTGTCAGCCAAAAGATGTTTAATGTCGTGAATTCGCGGCGGGTAGTTATTATTTGGATTTTCTTTTACCCATAATGCTTTACTAAGCTTTTCCAAACACAGATGTACACAAAAAAGGCAAAAGACGAAATCTTTTTTTTCATACATAAAAAGCGTTCTTTCCCAATCTTGTTCTGCGGTGGAAACCCAATAACTTATATGGTCATTTTTAGAAAGCATCTTGTAAAATTAATTTTTTTTGAATAAACCCGCCTTCAGAACTTAAAGCGTTTCAATCCATTTATAAAAATACTCTTTTTTAACTGGATATTTTATTTCTTCATTTTTATTAAAAATGCCAAATACAGTACTTCCTGTTCCGGTCATAGATGCATAAACTGCATGGTGATTGTATAAATTTTCCTTAATTTTTTTTATTTCATGGTGTTTTGAAAAAACAATTTTTTCAAAATCATTTATCAAATCATTTTTCCAGGTTTCAATTGGCTGGTCAATAATTTCTCTGATTCTTTTTAAAGGAATTCCTGGTGTTATTTGTTGAAAGGTTTCTTTGGTATTTACATGAATTCCCGGATTGATGAGTAAAATTTTATAACCGGAAAGTGAAAGGTTTATTGCTTCCATTTTTTCTCCACGTCCCGTTGCGAAGCAAGGGTTATTCAATAAAAAAAACGGACAATCACTACCTAACATTGATGCATACAAAAAAAGTTTTTGCTCTAAAATATTGAGATTATATTTTTCATTCAGCAATGATAAAGTAAAGGCACCATCGGCAGAGCCACCGCCCAGACCTGCTCCTACAGGAATTATTTTGTGCAAATGAATTTTAATTTCTGGTAATTGCGGAAAACCTTTCTTTAATAAATGAAAAGCCTTCAGGCATAAATTATTTTCATTTTCATGAACATAAATTCCTGTATTAGTTAATTCTGTTTCATTTTCAGAAGAAACAATTTCTAAAATATCTGTAAATGGAATGGGAAAAAAAACGGTTTCAATATCATGATAACCATCTTTTCTTTTTTGCAGAACGTTAAGCCCGAGGTTGATTTTACAATTGGGAAATGTTACCATTGGTTTGAAGGTTGAAGATTCAAGGTTCAATGTTGAAGGTTCGATGTTGAAGCTTTTAACATTCAACATCAACTTTGAACCTTCAACTACTAACTTCCTTTTCTTCTGTTGATTTCGTCTCTGATGGAAGCAGCTTTTATATAATCTTCATGAATAAGCACTTCGTTCAATAAAGTTTCCAATTCCAGCAAAGTCATTTTTTTCAGATCTTCATTTCCTTCATCGGTATGCGAAACGACCACTTTTTTCTTTTTATCGTCTTCTTCCATCAGAATTCCAGCGCTTTCTAAAATATTATCGTAAGTATAAATAGGGCAACCAAATCTTACTGCAAGAGCCACGGCGTCAGAAGTGCGTGAATCAATTTCAACCGTGTCTTTATCAGAAGAACAAATTAATTTAGAATAAAAAATTCCTTCCTGCAGGTCATTGATAATTATTTCGTGCAAGTCAACATTGAAAGCAGTCATGAAATTCTTCATCAGGTCGTGAGTAAGCGGGCGGCTGGGTTGCATCCGCTCAAGTGCTACTGCAATTGCCTGTGCTTCAAATCCTCCGATAACAATCGGAAGCCTGCGTAATCCATTTACTTCACCCAAAACTACTGCATAGGAATGCGTTTGAGTAATACTATGAGAAAGCGCCACAATTTCCAATTCTATTTTCTTCATTATAACTCAATCCGCTTCTGCGGAATTTTATTTGTGAAAAACAAATATAAAACTAAACGGTTTTTTTGAAAGTTTGATTTTCTCTAACTGATTCCTTTTAATTTTTTTACAGCTTCAGTAATTTTTGGAACCACTTCAAAAGCATCACCTACAATTCCATAATCAGCGGCTTTAAAAAACGGAGCTTCCGGATCTTTATTAATCACCACAATCGTCTTGCTTCTGTTTACACCTGCAAGATGTTGAATAGCGCCGGAAATTCCGATTGCGAAATATAAATTTGGTGCAATCGTAAGACCGGTTTGTCCAACATGTTCATGATGCGGACGCCAATCGCTATCACTTACCGGCCGGCTGCACGAAGTAGCGGCGCCAAGTGCTTTTGCAAGTTCAGTGATAATTCCCCAGTTTTCCGGTCCTTTCAATCCACGACCGCCGCTAACTACTAATTCTGCTTCTGCCAGGGGAATTTCACCGGTTACTTTATTTACTGCCTTTATTTTTACCCTGGATTCAGGAATTTGTACATTTAATTCTACAACTTCTGTCGTTCCTTCACCTTCCAAAATTTTATAAGCATTTGCATTTAAAGAAATAATTTTTATTTCTGTTTTAATAGAAACATTGGCAAATGCTTTTCCACTAAACACGCTCTTTTTTACGATAAAACCGTTTAAAGTTTCCGGCAATGCTACAGCTCCGGAAACCAGGCCGGCTTTCAATCTTACTGATAATCTTGGCGCAATTGCTTTGCCATTAAAATTATTTGAGAAGATAATCACTTTTGCATCTGAATCTTTTGCTGATTCTGCAATGATGTGTGTAAAAACCTCATCATCAAAATTATTCAGAGTAGCATTTTTTACAGTATGGATTTTTTTTAAACCGTATTTCCCTAAAGCGGAAAGATCATCATTTACATTTCCTAAAACGATTCCTTCTGCAGAAGTGTTCAGATTTTCTGCCAGCTTTGCTCCATAAGAAACTGCCTCGAAAGAACTCTTTTTTATATGCCCATCTGCCTGATCTAAAAATATTAATACACTCATTTTATTAATTAAGAATTATCAATTATAAATTAAGAATTAAGAATTAATTCAAAATAATCTCAGTAAACAAGCAAACATGTCTGATTCTGTTTTTTTAAACTATTTTAAATCTTCTATCTAAACTATTCTAAACTATTCTTTAGCTAAAACTTATTACCTCAAACCTCCGACCTAAATCACTTTCGCCTCTTCATGCAATAATCTTACTAATTCTTCCGGCTGATCAGCAGGAATTAGTTTTACACCCGCTTTCGCCGGTGGCAATTCAAAAGAAGAAATTTCTGTGAAAGTGTCTGCCTGAACCGGTTCTACCACTTTTAAGGGTTTAGTTCTTGCACTCATAATTCCGCGCATATTTGGGATTCTCTGTTCCGCCATTCCTTTTTGACAACTTACAACTGCCGGAAGATTAACAACATCAACTTCTTCACCACCTTCTATTTCGCGTTCAACAGTTGCAGTATTTCCTTCAAGAGAAAATTTGGTTGCTAACGAAATAAAAGGAAGATTCAATAATTCTGCAACCATTCCGCCAATAGATGAACCGTTGTAATCTATCGTTTCTTTTCCGGTAAAAATAAGGTCGTAATTATTTTGTCTGGATACTTCCGCAATTTGCGAAGCAATATAAAAATCGTCGTGGCTGTTGCTGTTTACCCTAATTGCTTCATCGCCGCCAATAGCCAGGGCTTTACGGATTATCGGATCATTTTCTGCACCTCCGACATTGATCAAATGCAGAACGATGGCGGGATCCGCTTCCTTTAATTCAATCGCTCTTACCAATGCATACCATTCGTCATATGGATTTAAAATGAACTGTATCCCCGCTTCTGCAAATTTCGTATTGTTATCGGTGAAGGCTATTTTTGCTGTGGTATCAGGTGTTTTGCTAATGCAAACAAGTATCTTCATCATTCTTTTTTTTGGAGGTGCGAAGATACTAAGGAAAAAAAAAGTAAAAAATTATTTGATGGATAGAATCAGCAAACTGAAGGAATATATGAAGGCTTCAGGAAAAGACAGTTTTCTGCAACACGCGCTCGCCCTGGAATATATAAAAATTGGCAACAATGAGGAAGCAAAGAAACTATTCAATGAGATTTTAAAAAGAGAGCCGACTTATATAGGCTCTTACTATCATTTGGGAAAATTATTAGAGCGCATTGGCGACCCTGAAAAAGCAATGCGTGTTTATAAAAGAGGAATGGAAATAGCGCAGGCAGCAAACGATTCCCATTCCTATAGTGAATTGCAGGCGGCATATGAAGACATAGAGGATGAACTGGAAGGTTAGGAACTGAGGAGAATCCAGAAACTTCAGACAGTTCTATTTTGGAATCAACTGAAAATTAAACACAAATAGGATAAGCAGTATGTCATTATTAAATCAATTTATAAAAAATATTAGGCAGGAAAATCTTTTTCAAAAAAATGATTATTTGCTGCTTGCAGTGAGTGGTGGCGCAGATTCTGTGGCTTTGTGCGAATTGTGTTTCCAGGCGGGTTTTCATTTTGAAATTGCCCATTGTAATTTTCAATTAAGAGGAGAGGAGAGTAAGCGCGATGAAAAATTTGTACGCGAGCTCGGAGAAAAATATTTGACAAAAGTCTTTGTAAAAATATTTGATACAAAAGAATATGCTGAAGAAAAAAGAATTTCGATCCAGGTAGCAGCACGTGAATTAAGATATAAATGGTTTGATTTGTTATTAAACAATCAAAAGCCGGCTATAAGACTGCAGCAATCAGCAATTTCACAACCTTCAATCTTCAACTTTCAATCTTCAACATGGCTCTTGACTGCCCACCATGCAAATGATAACATCGAAACCTTGTTGATGAATTTTTTCAAAGGCACTGGAATAAAGGGTTTGCAGGGAATTTTGCCAAAGCAGGGTAAAATAATCCGGCCATTATTATTTGCAAAAAGAGAAGAAATAGAATCTTTTAATAAAGAAAATGGACTGGATTTTGTTGAAGATTCTTCCAACTTATCAGAAAAATATACGCGCAATTACTTTCGTCTTCAATTGATTCCTTCTGTTAAAAAAGTTTTTCCTGAGATAGAAGATAATCTAATTAAAAATATAGGCCGGTTTAGGGAAATAGAAATTTTATATCATCAATCAATTGAGAATCACAAAAAGAAATTACTTGAGAAAAAAGGAAATGAAGTTCATATTCCTGTATTAAAATTATCGAAAAGTGAACCTTTAAAAACCATTGTATATGAGATTACAAAAGATTTTGGCTTTACAGCACATCAATCTGATGAAGTGGTGAATTTATTAAAAAGCGAAAGCGGAAAATACATTTCATCAGGCACACATAAAATTATTAAAAACCGCAACTGGCTTATCATTGTGCCGGTGAATACTTTAGAGGCAAAGAATATTCTAATTGAAGAGAGTGATAAGCAAATAGATTTTGAATTAGGAAGATTAAGACTCGAATTTCAAAATATTCAGCAAGAAAAATCCCTTAAAATAGCCAGTGATAATTTTATTGCCACGCTTGATGCGACAAATATCACTTTCCCTTTCTTACTAAGAAAATGGAAACAAGGCGATTATTTTTATCCTTTGGGAATGCAAAAGAAAAAGAAGCTGAGTAAATTTTTTATTGACCAGAAAATGCCCTTGACGGATAAAGAAAAAATATGGGTAATTGAAAGCAATAAAAGAGTTATCTGGATTATCGGTCACAGAATAGATGACCGTTTTAAGGTAACAAGTAACACGCAAAAAACTCTTACGATAGAATTTAATAAGTAGTAAAAATATGATGCAAATCCAATCCTTTTACAGACTTCATAAAGTTGTCGAGCAAGGGATACGTTGAAAATAACCGGCTAAAAACAATTAAGAAAACTACTCCAAAAATTGCTCCCCAAATGTGTGCGGAATGATTGACGCGTGAGCCGCCCTTTTTGCCTAAAAAATAAGAAACAATTAAAAATAATATTCCGAATAAAAAACCTGGAATAAAAACCGGAATAAATAGCAATCCGATTCCCTGCATAGGATTGAATAAAATATAAGCAAAAATCACTGCTGATACGGCTCCTGAAGCGCCGAGACTTCTGTAATCCGGATTCCTGTTATACTTCAAAAAGTCAGGAATTACGCAAGCAATCAGCGAAAGAAAATACATTAGCACATAAAATGTTTTTCCGGCGTTCCCAAAGATATTTATGAATGAATTTTCACAGACGCCACCAAACAAATAGAAGGCATACATATTGAAAAACAAATGCGAAATATCTGCATGAATAAATCCATAAGTGATGAACCGGTAATACTGGTTTTTTTGTGTAATTGCGGTTGGATAAAAAATAAGGTCGCCCATAATTTTATGAGAGCCAAATGCAAAAATTGAAATGAGTACGGTAATGATGATGATGATAAGGGTAACGGACATTTTTATTTTTTAAGAGCATCAAACCTACATCAAACCATCTTTATTTACAAATAGTCCAAAGGGCGATGTGTAAATATTAGATGGTATTATACCGGCAGAAAAGTA
>Ga0157370_10004480_pt1 | contig 16005 bp, 17 predicted proteins | sample C35metaG_FD_113463 | JGI IMG/M metagenome (GOLD analysis project Ga0157370, IMG submission 113463) | Corn rhizosphere microbial communities from Kellogg Biological Station, Michigan, USA - C3-5 metaG | ecosystem: Host-associated > Plants > Roots > Rhizosphere > Soil | place: USA: Michigan...
AAGCGCCGTCGATGGCGGCGAACATCGCCGCGACGGCGGCTTCGTCGGCGATATCGGCTTGCAGCGCCAGCGCATTGCCGCCGGCATTCTCGATTTCGTCGACAATTGCTTCCGCCCGTGCCGCGTTGCTTCGGTAATTCACCGCGACATCCCAGCCGCGCCGCGCCGCGGCGAGCGCCGTGGCAGCGCCGATGCCGCGCCCGCCGCCGGTGACGAGCAGGACCTTGCGCATGGCTAGCTCTTCGCCGCCGCTTCGCCCGGCCATTCGATATGCGCGCGGATGGCTTTGGCCTGCTCGTCGACCCAGCCGTATTTTTTCGCGACTGCGATCATCGCATCGAGCCCCTGCTGCCAGCCCGGCGCGGCATCATGGCGGCGCAGCCAAGCCTCGCTGATCCAGGCATGACCCTCGCTGCTCAAGGTGGCGATGCCGGCAAGCGCCGATTTCAAGCGCGCTTCCTCGCCGCGCGAAGGCGCCACGACGAGCTTGAAGCGCTTGAAGTCCTGCGCTTCCTCGAGCACTACCGTGAAATCGGGTCGGACATGGACATACATGCGAAGTCTCCACTCAATGCTTGGCGCGCCGCGCCGCGCCCGATGCAAGAGTAGGCTGCGACGGCGGGCGCTGTCACCTTGGCGGCGTGAAGACGAGGGCAAAGAAAAAGGCCCGGCGGGTGGCCGGGCCTCTCGTTTGCCTGCAGCCGGCAAGCCGGCCGCGGCACGTCGCTTATTTCGCGGAAATCATCTCCGCATTGCGCAAGCGGCGTGCGATCATCTTCCGCATCATCTTGCGGCGCATGAGCTCGCGCGCGTTGATACGTCCGGCGCCCAGCACGACAGACATGCCCAAAGTGGGTAAGCCAGCATGTCGAGTGGTCTTCATCTTGTCATCCATGAGGCGCTCCCGAGTTTTGTTTGGCCAATTTGGGCGGGAGGGTGCCAAGCCTGGGGAAAAAGCACAAGTGGGATTCCGCAGTGCCGCTCCAAAATCACCGGTTGGCCACAATTCGCCGCCGCGATTAACCCTCTGCCGCCGCCTTAACCAAGCCCGATCAGAGGGTTAAGGTTTATCTGTTGGGGCGGCAGGCGAAGCTCCGCCGATTTCGTGCAGCAAACGCTGGAGACATTGCCGGACCTCCACGCTGCGAATCAGGCGGAAGGCTCGGACGAGGTCGACCTCGTGGCGCGCCATCGCGGTCGGCGCATCGAGCGCCTCCTCGAACCCGTCGAAGAAATAGGCGATCGGCTTGTCCAGCAGCGCCGAGAGCTGGAACAGCCGGCTGGCCGAGACGCGAATTTCGCCCTGCTCGTATTTCTGCACGACCTGGAAGCTCATCGCCAACTCCCGGCCGACATCCGTTTGGGTCAAGCCGGCGAGCTCGCGCGCGAGCCGCAATTGGCGGCCGACATGGACATCGATAGGGTCGGGGCCATGCTCTTTGGCCGTATATCGGCGGCGCCGCACGCTGCCGAGAATCCGCGGTTCCGACATGGCTTTGTGCAAGTCAGAAGCGGAACGATGAGTTTGCGTATTGTTGCACCGCTGCGCTCGACACGGGATGCCCTCCTCGAGCCGTGACCCCGGAGCATAGCCTAGGCGCATCGCGCGGCCAATCAATTCGAGGTGTGCGAGCGCGTTGCGCGGCGTGTCGGGCGTGGCATAGTAGCCTTTGTCAACTTTCCGGAGTTTTTCCCCGTGGACGACGACCTGCTCTACGAGCTGCGCGACGGCATCGCGCGCGTGACCTTCAACCGCCCGCAAGCCCGCAACGCCTTCACCTTCGCGATGTATGAACGCCTCGCCGCGATCTGCGAGGCGGCCGAAGGCGACCGCGGCATCAAGGCGATGCTGATCACCGGCGCCGGCGAGAAGGCGTTCGCCGCCGGCACCGATATCTCGCAGTTCAAGAGCTTCAAGACGGCCGAGGACGCGATCGCTTACGAGGCGCGCATCGACCGCGTGATCGGCACGCTGGAGCGCTGCCGGGTGCCGACCATCGCCGCGATCGCCGGTGCCTGCACCGGCGGCGGGGGCGCCATCGCCGCCGCCTGCGACCTGCGCATCGCCGCCGCCAATGCGCGTTTCGGCTTCCCGGTCGCGCGCACCCTGGGCAATTGCTTATCCATGGGCAACTATGCGCGGCTCGCCGCGCTGATCGGCGTCGCCAAGACCAAGGAGATCATCTTCACCGCGCGGCTCATCGAGGCGGCCGAGGCGCAGGCGCTCGGCCTCGTCAGCGAGGTTCTGCCCGATCACGCCGCGCTGATGGCGCGCGCCGAGGAATTGGCGAAGACCGTGGCGGGGCTCGCGCCCTTGACCTTGCGCGCGACCAAGGAGGCGCTCCATCGCCTCATGCCGCGCATCGCGCTGGGCGAGGGGCAGGACCTCATTCTGATGTGCTACATGAGCCAGGATTTCCGCGAAGGCATGGACGCTTTCCTCAACAAGCGCGCGCCGCAATGGAAAGGCGAGTGAGACACGAGATTTGAACCACCAAGACGCCAAGGTACTAAGAAAGACGATTTAGATTTAGCGCCTTCGTGCCTTGGTGGTTCCGATCAGACCTCACACCTTGATCTTCTCGTCCTCGACGACGCGCTGCACCGCCGGGCGCTGCAGCATGCGGTCCTTGAAGGCGGTGTAGTTCTTCATCTCGGCCATCGGGACGCCGCGGCGCACGCCCCAGGTGTAGAGCACGAAAGCATAAGGATCGGCGACCGAATAGGTGTCGAACAGCCAGTCTTTGCCGGCATAGAGCCCGTCGATCTCCGCAAGATAGCCGTGGAAACTTTTGAGGCCCGTCTCTTTGAGATTGGGATGGGCCGCCGGGTCGCTCGCATAGCGCTCGGGCCGGCCGATATGCGCTTGCGCCGGATGAACCGAGGAGGCGACCCAGCCGATGAAGGACAGCATCTTGGCTTCCTTGGCGGGATCGTCGGTCCAGAGACCGAAGCGCTTGCCGAGATAGGGCAGGATCGCGGTGTTCTCGGAAATGAACTCGCCGTTCTCGAGCCCCAGCGCCGGCACGCGGCCATGCGGGTTGATCTTCAGATATTCGGAGCCGCGCTGCTCGCCATTGGCGAGATCGACGCGGCGGGCATTGTATTTCTCGCCGCTTTCCTCGAACAGGATATGCGACGCCATCGAGCAGGCGCCGGGAGCATAGCAGAGCGTCAGCATGGTCGATCCTCCCATGATTTTGCGAGAGCGGCATTTTTGCATCGCCCAGGCCGCGCCGCAAACGGCATTTCGCCGTGCTAGTCGCTTTCGGCGGGTGCCATGATGAAGCGGTCCATGCGGCGCAGCGCGGGGAACCGGCTACTCGCCACGGCGACCACGACGAGCGTCGCGACGCCGCCCAGAACGACCGAGCCAACCGCACCGAACCACTCGGCGGTGACGCCGGATTCGAACTCGCCAAGCTGGTTGGAAGTGCCGACAAAGAGCGAATTGACCGCGCTCACTCGGCCGCGGATCGCGTCGGGTGTCGCCGTTTGGACGAGGGTCGAGCGCACCACGACGCTGACCACGTCGGCGGCGCCGATGATCGCGAGCGCCACGATCGACAAGGGCAACGAGCGCGATAGGCCGAGGGCGATGGTCGCAACCCCATAAACCGCGACGGCGAGGAACATGCGGCGGCCGACATGGCGCTCGAGCGGGCAGCGCGCGAGATAGAGCCCGGCGGCGAGCGCGCCCATGGCCGGCGTGCTGCGCAACAGGCCAAGCCCGATCGGGCCGATCATCAGAATGTCGCGGGCGAAGATCGGCAGGAGCGCGGTGGCGCCGCCGAAGAACACGCCGAACATGTCGAGGGTGATGGCGCCGCGCACCGCCGCGGCGCGGCGGATGAAATCGATCCCACCCAGGAAGCTGCGCACGGAGAAGGGCTCGGCCGGCCGCGCCGGCGTATTGGGCAGCGTCGCGACGGCGGCGAGCCCCAAGAGATACATGACGACCGTGCCGCAGAACGCGATCGGCGCGCCGAGCTTGAACAGCCATTCGCCGGCCGCGAAGAGCAATCCGCCCAGGCCGGGGCCTATGATGACGGCGAATTGATTGACCAGCGAGTTGAGTGGCGTCACGCGCGGGAATAGCGCGACCGGAACGAGGCTCGGCAACAGCGAGGCCTGGGCCGGCTGATCGAAGGCGCGCCCCGCGCCGAAGCAGGCGATGAGCAGGAAGACGAATTCGACGGTGCCGCGGCCGAGAAAGGCGAGGACGGCGATGCCCGTGGCCGCGAGCGCCTGAAGCGTCCAGGCGGCGAGCAGGACCTGCCGGCGCGGATAGCGGTCGATGATTTGGCCGGCGACGAGGGCGAGGCTGGCTGCCGGCAGGAACATCGCCAAGCCGACAAGGCCGAGATCGAGCGCGCTGCCGGTCAGCGCATAGATGTACCAGCCGACGGCGACGCCTTGGATCTGAAATGCGGCGGAGACCGAGAACCGCGCGACCATGAAGCGGCGCACCGGGCCGGTGATGACCCGACCTGGAGGCTCGCCGCCTCTATCGCCCTCGGACGAGGCTTCGTCCGGCGCGTCGATGCTCATTCCCGCGGCTTGACCGGCCGTGCCCGCCTATTCGACGATTTTGTTGCGCAGGATGCCGATGCCCTCGACCTCGGCCTCCATCACGTCGCCGACATTCAGGAATTTCTGCGGGGTCATGCCGAGCGCCACGCCCGAGGGCGTGCCGGTCGCGATCACGTCGCCGGGATGGAGCGTCAGGCTGGAGCACAGGCTCTCGACGATGGCCGGCACGCCGAAGAGCAGGTCCGAGGTGTTCGAATCCTGCCGCGTCTCGCCATTGACGCGCAGCGTGATGCGATGGCCGCCCGGCTCGCCGAACTCGTCCTTCGTCACGATGCAGGGGCCCATCGGGCCGAACGTGTCGAAGCTCTTGCCCTTGAACCACTGGCCATGCGCCGCCTGCTTGTCGCGCGCGGTCACGTCGTTGAAGACCGTGTAACCGAAGACATAGTCCATCGCCTGCGCGGCCGGAACGTCGCGCGCGACCTTGCCGATGACGACGGCGAGCTCGACCTCGTAATCGAGCTGGGTGGTGTTCTTGGCGTGACGCAGCACGCCCGCCTCCGGGCCGATGACGGTGGTGAAGGGCTTCGAGAAAATCTCGGGCACAGGCGGGAACTTGACCGGCAAGTTGCGGGCGCGCGCGCCCTCCTCGATGTGCAGCTTGTAGTTCCGCCCGATGCAGAAAATGTTTTTGCGTGGATGCGGGATCGGCGCATAGAGCTTGGTCCCGGCAAAGGGCGCCCAATTGTCGCCTTTGTCCTTCGCCGCATCGAACGCCTTCTTCACCTCGGTGAGCGCAGCCTGTCCGCCTTCGATGAGGGCGATCATATCGCCGGGCAGCGCGCTGCTCGCCTTGTTCAGGTCGAGAATGCCGCGCTTGGCGTCGACGGCGCCGAGCCGCTCTTGACCCTTGGCATCGAACGTCACGAACCTCATGGAAATCCTGCTCCTTCGCGGGTGGGGTCCGCCGCGGATTGCGCTGGCTTGCAGCGCCGCGGCGAAGCGATGTCGGGAAAGCTATGCTAAACCTAGCAGGAAGGCGGCGTTGCTTTCAACCGAGGGGCCGATGGAGGGCAGGATGGCAGACATAAAGAACCCGGCGCGGGCGCGGCTCAGCGAGGGCGCGGTCTCGATCGGCGTCGGCTTGCGCTTGGCGCGCGGCGTCGAGATCGCGCGCATTATGCGGAGCTGCGGCTGGGACTGGCTGTTCATCGATCTGGAGCACGGCGCGATGTCGCTCGACACCTGCTCGCAGATTTCGGTCGCCGCGCTCGATGCCGGCATCGCGCCGATCATCCGCGTGCCGCAAGGTCAGCTCGACATGGCGACGCGGGCGCTCGATGGCGGCGGCTGGGGCATCGTCATGCCGCATGTCGACACCGCCGAAGAGGCGGCGGCCATCGTCGAGCGGGTCAAATATCCGCTGGAGGGCCATCGCTCGGTGATGGGCGCGCTGCCGCATTTCGGCTATCGCGGCCTTGGCGTCGGCGAAGCAGCGAAGATCGTCAATGCCGAGATGCTCGTCACCGTGATGATCGAGACGCCGCGCGCGCTCGAGAATGCGGAGAAAATCGCGGCGGTGCCGGGCGTCGATGTGCTGCTGATCGGCACCAACGATCTCGCCATGGAGATGGGCATCCCGGGACAATTCGCGCATGAGAAGATCGTCGACGCTTATGAGCGGGTGATCGCCGCGTGCCGCAAGCACGGCAAATGGCCGGGCATGGGCGGATGCTATGTCGACGATCTGCTGCGCAGATACATCGCCATGGGCATGCGGATGATCCTCGGCGGCAATGATCTGCCGTTCCTGATGGCGGGTGCGAGCGAGCGCGCCAAGCATTTGCGCGCCTGTCGGACGGCCTAGGAAACGATGCTCAGGGCTTGGGCGCCTGGCCCTGCATCGCCGCGATCGCCGCCTCGCTGACGAGCACATAGTCGAGCGCAACCGGCTGGGCGAAGCTCTTCGCCTTGGCGCGCGCCGCCGCGGCCGCGCTCTGCGCGGCCTCGTGGTCGGGGAAAGCCTGCGAGCGCACGTAGTAGAGCATGTGCCCCTTGCGATTGGGCGCGTGGACCACCTCGACCGGCAGGCCGGTCGCCTCGACCGACCATTGAATGCGGTGGGCGTTGTCCTCGACGGCGAAGGCGCCGAACTGGATCCGGAACGGCCCCGCCTCGGCAGCTTCGGTGGTGGCCCTCTGCGCCGCCGGCGGGGCGTGCTTGGCGGGAGCAGGCTTGGCCGGCTGCGCCGCGGCGACGGCGCTGGGCTTGGACTTGGCCGCGGGCTCCGCAGCCTTGGCCGGGGGCGCCGGCTTTACCGGAGCCAGCGGTTTGGCTGCGGCGCTCGCCTCGCTCGCGATCGGCTTGGGCGGAGGCGCGGGCTTTGCCGCATGCTCGATCGGTACCGCGGGTTTCACCGGCGGGGGAGCCGTCTCGGCGGAGGACCCGGCGGGAGATGAGGCGGACAGAGCCGGGGGCAGCGCGGCGGTCGGGGCAGGCGGCGGAACCGCGACGGGCGCGAGGGCCGGCGGGGCTGCGGTCGCTTCGACGCTGGGCTCCGGCGCAGTGCTCTTTGCCGCGAGGGCGGCGGGCGACGTTGCCGGCGAGCCGGCGGCGGCGGCCGTTGGCACCTCTGCGGCCGGGGGCGAGGCGGCGCTGGTATCTGCTGCTTTCTGAGACGGGAGCACGCGATACAGCACGCCGCCGGCAAGGCCTACGGCAAAGAAAAACGCCAGCAACAGAATCGTATAGGCCGCGCCTTCGAATTTCGATCGGCTGCTGCCCGCGAACAGCGACATCCTTCCTCCGGACGTCCGCGCAAACATGGGTTCAGTGTCGCTCAGATTCGCGCTTGCGTCTAGCGGTTTAAGCCCAGCTCTTCAGCTTCGGTATGAAGGTGCCGAGTCGGGTCCCCCAGACGGGGAGGCGGCGGCGCGGCCGCCGCCTCCAAACGCGCCGTCAGCCGCCAAACGGGTACTCGACGCTGCCCGATTTGAAGGCTGGCGGATCGAGGATCACGGTCTTTTTCGGGTCCTTGAACTGGTCGAGGTCATTTCCGGTCAGGCCCTGGAACTGCACCATCAGCATGCGCGATTGCGCCCATTCGCCGTCCTTGCCGAATTTGATGTCGCCGAAGACGGTGTGGAAGGTCTGGGTGCGGAAATACTCGGCGAGCTTGTCCTGATCGAGGCTCTTGGTGCCCTCGATCGCCTGCTGCACGAGCTGCATATAGGCATAGCTGATCGGCACCATGTAATAGCCGAGCGGATCGGTGCCGGCGGCCTTGGCGCGCGCCTGGTACTTCTGCAGCACTTCGGCAACGCCGGGGAACATCATGGTCTTGGCCGGCTGCCACACATCGAAGACGAGGAAGCCATTGAGCGCGGTGCCGAGCTGCAGCTTGATGGCCGTGGCCTGCGGCCCGACCATCGCGCCGCCGATCATCTTCGGCTTGTAGCCGATCTCCTTGACCGCGCGGATCATGCAGGAGGAGTCGGTCACATAGGAGGCGATCAGCACGATGTCGGGATTGGCGGCCTGAATGGCGCGCACCACGGGCGTGCAATCGGTGATGTTGCCGGGATAGGTCTTGTCGTAGACGATCTTCAACCCGTCGGCTTTCGCGGTTTGGCGCGCGCCGTCGGCGGCGTTATGCGCGAATTCGATATCGGCGGAGCTGATGGCGATGGTCTTCGGCTTGGGGTTCTGCGCCATCGCGATGTTGAAGAAGCCTTCGGTGAAGGCGGTCTTGGGGTTGGGCCCCGACGGGATCATCGCGAAGTATTTCGGATAGTGGAACTCGCTGTTGACGGCGAGGCCGAGAAGGGCGGGAAACAGCTTGTTGTGCTGCATGACGATCGGCAGCGCCGGCGCGATGAGGCCGGTCGCATAAGAGCCCATCACGATATCGACCTTGTCGACGTCCAAGAGTTTCGTGTAGATCGCGGGGATATTCGCCGGGTTGCTCTGGTCGTCGTAGTGGATGAGCTGAACCGGCCGGCCTAAGAGCCCGCCCTTGGCATTGATGTCCTCGGCCCAGATTTCCATCGCCAGCAGCGCCGGCTTGCCGTTGGCGGCGAGACCCCCGGTCTCCTCCATGCTGAAGCCGATCTTGATCGGATCGGCCGCCGAGGCGGGCATAGCGAGCGCCCCCGCGACGCTGAGGCCCATGAGGCTCCGCCACAGCCACCGGGCATTCCTCCGGCGTTTCATCTCCATCCCCTTCATATGCATCCCTCCGGTCTACGGTTGTGTCTTGTATTCTTTCGCCATCGATCATAGGCGCTTTCGGCGCGCCGTCATATAAACATGCGCGGGGTGCGCGGACCATGAGCGCGCGGCGCGGCGTTGCGATGCGCTGCTGCACAGCCTTCATGCGCCCGCATCTTCTTGACAAGGCGAGCCGCCTCCACAAGGATCGCCCGCCGCCGCTGATAGAAATCGCGCTGCAACTCGACGCCGGGCAGGGAGGTTCAAACTGCGCTCGATCATTGGTCTGTCTGCATGTCTGCTGCTCGCTGCCTCGGTCGCCGGAGCGCGCGCCGAATCCCTGCCGCATGTCGTCATCGCCACGGTTCCGACCATCGCCTCGGCCTCGACCTATATCGCCGACGCCAAAGGCTATCTGCGCGAGGCGGGTATCGATGCCGAGATCGAGAAGATCCAGTCGGTCAGCACCGCGATGCCGCTGCTGGCGAGCGGCCGCGTGCAGGTGGCGCAGGGCGGGTTTTCGGCCGCCTATTGGAACGGCCTCGCTCAAGGCTTGCCGGTCATCATGGCGTTCGAGGGCGGCTCGACGCCGCTCAACCACCATGTGCTCTTGAGCGCCGCGATGAAGGACAAGATCAAGACAGTCGCCGATCTGAAGGGCCGCACGGTTGCGCTCAACGCGCCGGGCTCGATCATCGGTTATGATCTTTACAAGGTCCTCGGCAGCGCCGGCCTGACCTTCAAGGACATCGAGATCAAATATATCGGCTTCCCGCAGATGGGTGTCGCGCTGCAAAACGGCGCGGTCGATGCCGCGGTCAACGTGCCGCCCTTCGGCGATCTCGCGATCGAGAAGGGGCTCGGCGTCAACTGGATCGACACCGACGATTATCTGAAGCCCGCGCCCGTGTCGGTCGTGCATTACGTCATCAACAGCGACTGGGCGAAGCAGAACAGCGATCTGGCGCACCGCCTCTTTGTCGCGATGGCGCGCGGCACGCGCGATTATTGCCAAGCCTATCACCATGGGCCCAACCGCGACGAGGTGATCGGCATCATGATGAAATACGGCGTCGCGGGCGATCACCAATCGCTCGACAAATTTCCGTGGCAGGCGCGCGATCCGAACGGCCGGTTCAACAAGGCAAGCGTGCTCGACGTGCAGGACTGGTATTTCAAGGACGGTTTCATCAAGAAGAAGTTCACGGCGGCGCAACTCATCGATACGAGCTATGCCGAAGAAGCCGCGAAAAAGCTCGGACCGTTCGAGGTCATCAACAAGGACAGCAAGCTTGGCGGCTGCCGCTGAGCCCGTATTGGGGGATGGGATGAAGACTATGACCGTGCGACCGTTGGTTCTCGGCGTTGCTCTGGCGGCTTGCGCCCTCGCGCTGCCGCAGCACGCGCGCGCCGATGCCAAGGTGGTGATCGGCAGCGTGCCCGGCATTGCCGCGGCCGGCACCTATATCGCGGACGCCAAAGGCTATTTCCGCGAGGCGGGCATCGATGTCGAGATTGCCAATCTCGCTTCCGCGGCCGATGCAATGGCGAGCCTCTCGACCAACCAGTTCCAGGTGGTCGAAGGCGGCTATTCCGCCGGCTACTGGAACGCGCTGACCAAGAACTTTCCGATCATCACCGCTTTCGAGCGTGGCTCGCGGCCGACCAACCACAAGATCGTCGTGCCGCCCAGCCTCAAGGACAAGATCAAGGCGGTGGCCGACCTCAAAGGGCATTCGGTCGCGGTCAATGCGCCCGGCTCCTTGACGATTTATGAGCTCGGCAAGATGCTCGAAGCCTCGGGCCTCACGATCAAGGATGTCGACGTCAAATACATTCCCTTCCCGCAGATGTCCGTCGCCCTGAAGAACGGCGCGATCGACGCGGCCGAGGACATCCCGCCCTTCGTCAATGTCGGCATCGAGCAAGGGCTGATGCATGTGATCGGTTCGATCGATGACACGCTGAAGCCCTATCCGCTGGGCAGCATCGCCTATCAGATCAACACCGACTGGGCGGCAAAAAACCAGGATGTGGCGCGCAAGTTCTTCGTCGCCATCGCCCGCGGCACGCGCGATTACTGCCAGGCCTATCATCACGGGCCGAACCGCAACGAGGTGCTCGACATCATGATCAAGTACAAGGTCATGTCCGATCGCGCCCTGCTCGACCGGATTCCCTGGCAAGGCCGCGATCCCAACGGCCGGATGGATGCCGGCACCGTGCTCGACATCCAGGACTGGTTTTTCAAAGAGGGCATGATCACCAAGAAGTTTCCGGCTTCCCGGCTGATCGACACGAGCTATGCCGACTACGTGGCGAAGACGCTCGGCCCGTTCAAGCTGATCAACCAGAGCGACCCTTTGCCGAGCTGCCGCTAGCCGGCCCGCGCCGGCTTGCCGCTTGCGCCCGCGACAGACAACGAAAGAGGAGTGCAACTCATGGCTATCGCACCATTCAGCCCGGTCCGCCGGATCGTCACTGGGCATGACGCCACCGGCAAGGCGATCGTCCTGATCGACGGCGACACGCCCTACAAGACGACGCGCGCCGAGGGCGCCATGCAGCAGCGCATCTGGGTGACCGACAAGGGCCCGGCCGACATGAAGGGCGACAAGGATCGCGGCGGCATCGAGCTGCGCATCGCGCCGCCGGCGAATGGCTCGGTCATTCGCGTGCTCGATATCCCGCCGGAATCGGAAGCCTCACGCAAGCTGCCCAACGACCACATGACGAAGCTCCTCGGCGGCGAGCATCACGCGCCGAAAGGCGTTCGCCCGCCGCGGCATCCCGGCATGCATCGGACGCGCACCATCGACTATGCGATCATCATGTCGGGCGAGATCGACATGCTGCTCGACGACAGCGAGGTGCATCTGAAGGCCGGCGATATCCTCGTACAGCAGGCGACCAATCACGCCTGGGTCAATCGCGGCAAGGAGCCGTGCCGCATCTGCTTCGTCCTGATCGACGGGACCGATCCACTCGTCTGATGGGGTCGCAAGCGGATGTCGGTTGAACCGCCGCGCAAAGGGGCGCGGATCGAGATCGAGGGGCTGGCGCGCGTCTTCGAGGGACCGCGCGGCTCCGTCCAGGCGCTCACCGGCATCGATCTCTCGATCGCTCCGGGCGAGTTCTTGTGCATCGTCGGGCCGTCGGGCTGCGGCAAGTCGACGCTGCTGCGCATTCTCGCCGGGCTCGACCGGCAGAGCAGCGGGCGGATCAAGGTCGATTCCGCCAACTGGGCGGTCGAAAACGCCATGGTGTTCCAGGAGAGCGGCCTCTTTCCCTGGATGTCGGTCGAGCAGAATGTCGGCTTCGGCCTGATGACGCGCGGCATGCCCGCGAGCGAGCGCGCGCCGCGGGTGGAGGCGGCGATGCGCCTCGTCGGGCTGACGCAGTTCCGCCGCCATTTCCCGCACCAGCTTTCGGGCGGCATGCGCCAGCGCGGCGCGATCGCGCGCGCTTTCGTCACCGACCCGGCCGTGCTGCTGATGGACGAGCCCTTCGCCGCCCTCGATGCGCAGAACCGCACCATCCTTCAGGAAGAGCTGGTGCGCATCTGGGAGACCACGGGCAAGACCGTGGTCTATATCACCCATTCGATCGACGAGGCGCTGTTCCTTGGCGACCGCGCGGCGGTGATGACGGCCCATCCCGGGCGCATCAAGGAGATCATCGACATTCCGTTTCCGCACCCGCGCAATCTGATGGAGCTGAGCGTCACCCCGACTTTCGGCGAGCTGAAACTGAAAATTTGGCGCGTGCTCGAAGAGGAGGTCAATCGCGCCCGCGCCACCGGAGATCAGGCATGAGCGAAGCCTCACGTCAGGTGCGGCAGGAAAGGCTGCTCTATCTCCTCTCGCCGATCGGCCTCATCGTTCTTTGGCAGCTCGCCATCCAAGCGGGGCTCGGCGATCGCCGCTTCGTCCCCGCGCCCTCTGACATCGCCGAGCGCTTCTATCTGCTCTGCGTCTCGGGCGAGCTGCCCTGGGACACGGTAGTGACGCTGTGGCGCATCATCGCCGGATTCGTCTTGGGCTCGATCCCGGGTGTCGCGCTCGGTCTCGCCATGGCAATGTGGCGAAGCGTGCGCATCGTCATCGATCCCCTGATCGCGGCGCTGTTCCCGATCCCGAAGCTCGCGCTGATGCCGCTGATCCTCCTGGCTTTCGGCTTTGGCGAGACCTCGAAAATCGTCGTCGTCGCGATCGGCGCGTTCTTCCCGGTGATCGTCAACGCCTATGCCGGGGCCGCCAACATCGAGAAAATCTATATCGACGTCGCGCGCAACTACGGCGCCAGCCCGCGCATCATGTTCACGCGCGTCGTCTTCTTCGGCGCGCTGCCGCTGATCTTCGCCGGCTTGCGCGTCGCGCTGGCGATCTCGTTCATCATCGCGACGGCGGTCGAGTTCGTCGCGTCCAAAAGCGGCATCGGCTATCTGATCTGGTCGTCATGGGAGCTGCTGCAGGTGGATGCGATGTTCGTCGGCATCGTCACCATCGGCATTCTGGGCGTCATCACCTCGACCCTCTTCATCGAGCTGGAGCGGTTCGTCATACCCTGGAAGGCGCCGTGAGAGAGACGCTCGCATTCCTCGTCCTACTGAGCGCCTTCACGTTGCAGGGCTGCGGCTTCTTCACGCTTTCCGATGCCTACGGCAATCACTACGGCGGATTTTCCGATTACGGCAACCGCTATGCGTGGCAGCTCGGCGTCTGCGAGAAGGAGATGGCGGTCAGCCCCGTCCCCGAGACGGCGAAGAAGCGGGCGATGCAATGCTGCATGTGGCGCCATGGCGTGCCGATCGACAATCCAAAAGGCTGCGAGGCGCCGCCTTATAACGGCTGACAGGACCCGCGGCGGGGAGGGGAGATGAAGCTCAGCACGGACCGCATCTTGACGACCCATGTCGGCAGCCTGCCCCGGCCGAAGACCTTGGCCGAGCTCTTGGTGCTGAAGGACAAGGGCGAGGCTTATGACCGCGCTGCGCTGGAGCACAGCGTGCGTAAGGCGGTCGGGGATATCGTCCGCCGTCAAGCCGAGACCGGCATCGACATCGTCGATGACGGCGAGATGTCGAAGCCCGGCTATTCGACCTATATCGCCGATCGCCTGACGGGGTTTTCGGGGCATGCGCCGCGCAAGCCGCCGCTCGACACGCGCGACTACCCCGCTTTCAACGCCGCGATGGGGCGCATGACCGGGCCGCAGACGCTGCGCCGCGCCAATTGCGTCGGCCCCGTTACGCTGCGCGATCCGCTTCCGCTCGAAGAGGATATCGCCAATCTGCGCGCCGCGCTCGCGGAGACGCGCGTCGCCGAGGCGTTCATGACCTCGGCTTCACCCGGTCTCGTCTCGGCGTTTCAGCCGAATGAATTTTATCCCTCGCACGACGCCTATATCGAGGCGGTGGCGGAGGCGATGCAGCCCGAATACGAGGCGATCGCGCGGGCCGGCTTCGTGCTTCAGCTCGATTGCCCCGATCTCGCGATGGCACGCCACACCGGCTTCCAGGATTTGAGCGAGGCCGAATTCCTGAAACGCGCCCGCCATCACGTCGAGGTGCTGAACCACGCCGTGCGCAACATCCCCGCCGCGATGATGCGGCTGCATATTTGCTGGGGAAATTACGAAGGCCCGCACGACCACGACATTCCGCTCGCCAAGGTCGCGCCGATCCTCTTGAAGGCGAAGCCGATGGCGCTGGTGATCGAAGCCTCGAACCCGCGCCACGCGCATGAATGGCGGCTGTGGGAGGAGGTCGCGCTGCCGGCGGACAAGGTCCTCATTCCCGGCGTGCTCGACACCTCGACCAATTATGTCGAGCATCCCGAGCTCGACGCCGAGCGCATCGCCCGCTTCGCCGCGATCGTTGGGCGCGAGCGCGTGATTGCCGGAACCGATTGCGGCTTCGGCACTTTCGCGGGCTATGGCAAGCTCGACCCCGATATCGCCTTCAAGAAGCTCGCCGCCATGGTCGAAGGCGCGGCGATTGCGAGCAAGCGCCTATGGCGGAAGGCGACGCCGAGGAAGCCAGCGAAGAAGAAGGCCGCGGCGAGCGCGCGCGGCAAGGCCGCGCAGCGTGCGAGACAGTCGAAACGAAGGAAAGCTACAGGCCGCGAGCGCTTATCGGTAAAGCGGCGACGCGGGCGCAGATAGCGTTGCAAACCCACCCTGCGTTCTTCGAGACGCGATGCTTCGCATCGCTCCCCAGGATGAGGTGGAATGGGTTACGGCATCGGAGGTCGATGCTATTCAGTAAATTTCCTCGTCCTGAGCGCGCGCGAAGCGCGCAGTCGAAGGACGCAGGATTCTCTTGCAACGCTTGTTTGCCGCTCGTCGAAACGGTGATGCCTATTTCGCGAGCCGGTAGCGCTGCTGGAGCGAAGGCGGGCCGTCGCAGATCACCTTTCCGGTCTCGACCAGCTCGATCAGATGCGCGAGAACCGAGCGGCCGGCGGCGGCGATAAGCTTCGCATCGAGCCCGACATAAATGCGCGCGACCATCGCCGGGATCGTCTCATCCCCGGCGGCCAGCGCATCGAGGATCGCCGCGCTACGCTCGCGGCGATGTGCGATGAAGGCGCCGACATAAGGCTTCGGGTCGGCGATCGACGGCCCGTGCGTCGGCCAATAGAGCGCATCCTCGCGCGCCAGGAGCTTTTCGAGCGAGCGCATATAGGCGGCCATGTCGCCGTCGGGCGGCGCGATCACGCTGGTCGACCAGCCCATCACATGATCGCCGGTGAAGAGCGTGCGCTCTTCGGGGAGGGCGAAGCACAGATGGTTCGAGGTATGGCCGGGCGTTTCGACCGCTTCGAGGCGCCAGCCCGGCCCTTCGGCAACATCGCCGTCGCGCAGCGCGACATCGGGAACGAAATCGCGATCGCCGCCCTCCTCGGTGGTGCCGCCGATACTTTCCGCCGGCCGGCGCGAGCCATGCGGCCCGAAGCCATAGGTCTTGGCGCCGGTCGCACGCTTCAGCGCGGCGGCGGCGGGCGAATGATCGAGATGGGTGTGCGTGATGAGAATGTGCGTCACGCTCTCGCCGCTAACGGCCTCGAGCAGCGCGGCGACATGGTCGTCGAGCGCCGGGCCCGGGTCGATCACCGCAACCTTGCCACGCCCGATGATGTAGGTGCCGGTGCCCTTGAAGGTGAAGGGGCTGGCATTGCGGGCGACGACGCGGCGGATCAGCGGGCTTAGTCGCTCAGCCCGGGCGTACGCGAAGGCGAAGTCGCGGCGGAACGGGATTTC
>Ga0157370_10004481_pt1 | contig 16002 bp, 19 predicted proteins | sample C35metaG_FD_113463 | JGI IMG/M metagenome (GOLD analysis project Ga0157370, IMG submission 113463) | Corn rhizosphere microbial communities from Kellogg Biological Station, Michigan, USA - C3-5 metaG | ecosystem: Host-associated > Plants > Roots > Rhizosphere > Soil | place: USA: Michigan...
AGCGATAATTTTGTTGATATCAGGCAGGCTTAAGGTATCAGGCAGGTATAATCCCAGTTTAGGGCCTTCAAGTAACGCCGCAGGGTTGTCTTCACGATATTCATCCTCAAGCAGAAATTTGAAAAAAGCTTTGATGGAAGATATCCATCTTGCCTGTGATCTCTCACTGAATTTCTGTTTGGAAAGATTGAAAATGTATTCCTGCAGGTTTTCGTAACCGATAGATTCTGGACCGACGTTTGCCAGATCTTCTTCTGCGTAATCTTTTAATTTTTTAATGTCCCGAACGTAAGCGTCGAGCGTGTTTTCTGAAAAATTTCTTTCGAAGCGAAGAAATATTTCAAAATCTTTGATCTTTTCATCCCAAGTCATTTGTGCTTATTTTTTTAGTTCACAGTCCGATATTTGTTCTATTTCAATGTTATGGTTCCTCAGAAACGATATTCCATCGTCATCCGAATACTCATTAATGTACACCAGTCTCGCAATTCCTGCCTGTAAAATCAGCTTGCTGCATTCTTTACAGGGAGACAGCGTCAGATATAACGTTGCCCCTTTTGCAGATTGAGTGGAAGCGGCCAGCTTTAATATAGCATTGGCTTCCGCATGCAATACGTACCAGTGTGTTTTCCCTTCTCCATCTTCACAGCAGTTTTCGAATCCCGAAGGAGTTCCGTTGTAACCATCTGAAATAATCATCCTATCTTTTACGATAAGAGCTCCCACCTGTTTTCTCTTACAGTAGGAGAGTTTTGCCCATTCCTGAGCCATTTTTAGATAAGCTTTATCAAACTTATTCATACCGCAGCATTGTTTTTTTTCGAAATAATTTGGATTAAAATCTTTTAGAAAGATTTAGAAGTTAGGCTTTCTCTTCTCTAGAAACGCAGTAACTCCTTCTTTCTTGTCTTCCATTTCAAAAAGTTCACCGAAATATTTTATTTCAGTTTCAAAACCTTTCTCCGTGTCAGATAAATTCACGGTATTTATAGCCTTCGAGATTGCCATTGGTGAATTGTGAGCAATCGTATTTGCTAATTCTTTCGTTTTGGTTAATAATTCTTCAATAGGGTATACTTCATTTACCAGTCCGATCTCTTTTGCCTTTTGGGCAGGGATCATTTTGGCAGAGAAGATCATTTCGTTGGCAATACCTTTTCCTACAAGCTTTGGAAGCCTTTGAGTTCCTCCGTACCCCGGGATTAATCCAAGAGTTACTTCAGGAAGTCCTAATTTGGCGTTTTCCGATGCATATCTGATATGGCATGCCATGGCAAGCTCCAAACCTCCCCCTAATGCAAAACCGTTTACGGCTGCAATGACAGGTTTAGACATGTTTTCTATTTTATTGAACAATATATTTTGTCCGTTTCTTGCAAGTTCTTCAGCTTTTTCCTGTCCGAAATCACTGAATTCTTTAATATCAGCTCCCGCTACAAAAGATTTCTCTCCACTTCCGGTAAGGATAATTACCCTGCAGGAATTGTCGGTAGTAAGCTCGTCCATTGCGGTACTGATCTCCTGAATTGTTTTTGCATTTAATGCATTTAAACTTTCAGGTCTGTTTATGGTAATGATAGATAATTTATCTTCTTTTTTTAATAATATGTTCTCGTAACTCATTTTTCCACTTTAAAATATCATCCTTTGCAAATTATGAATTTTTTACAAAAAAAAGGAAAAAATATTATTTTTTTTTCCTTTTTTTTAATTTATCGTTCAATATGATTATTTGGAATGATTCATCATATTTGCATCAATATTTACATTTAGCTGAGAAGCTACTTTCATGCCAAGCTCAATATTGGCACGGAAAAAGTGACACAATTGTCGGTTGATAATTTCATCTTTTTTCGGTCCGGTGATGCCTTTCATGCTGCCTATAATATTTTTAATCAAATGATCTCGGTCTTCAGCATTCATTGCTTTTGAATATAAAAGTCCAGGCTGGGTATAATGATCACTGTCGTTATCATTTCTGTTATAACTGGCTACATGGGCACTATCTAATTCATACTCAAAGTTTTTATAATCAGAATCTGCCTTGATGTCATCAAAACTGTTTGGATGATAATTCGGTTTGTCCTGATAATGGCTCGAGTCTGCCATAAATCCGTCTCTCTGGTAGTTGTTAACTTCAAAAGGACATCTGTTCACTTCCAGCTGATGAGAGTTTACTCCCACTCTGTAGCGGTGTGCATCAGGATAGGAGAATAATCTTCCCTGAAGCATCTTGTCCGGTGAGAAGCTGATTCCATTAATAAGGTTGCTTGGTGAAAAAGTAGATTGTTCCACATGGGCAAAGTAATTGACAGGTACTTCATTCAGCTCCATTTCTCCTACTTCAATCAAAGGGAAATCATCATGGAACCATACTTTGGTTACATCAAAAGGATTCCATCTGAAATCTTTTGCCTGTTCCTCTGTCATTACCTGTATATATAAGGTCCATTTCGGGAAATCCCCATTTTCGATAGCATTGCAAAGATCTTCCTGTGCAAAGTCCGGGTTTTCTCCAGCCATTTTTACAGCTTCTTCATCCGTAAAGTTTTTTACGCCTTGCTTTGTTTTGAAGTGAAATTTTACCCATACTCTTTCATTTTTATCATTGATCATGGAGAAAGTATGAGATCCGAAACCATGCATGTGTCTGTAGCCATGCGGAGTTCCTCTATCCGACATTAATATAAGAACCTGATGAAGTGATTCAGGATTTAAGCTCCAGAAATCCCACATCATCGTAGCACTTTTTAAGTTTGTTTTCGGGACTCTTTTTTGAGTATGAATAAAATCCGGGAATTTTTTTGCATCCTTAATAAAGAATACCGGAGTGTTATTTCCTACAAGATCCCAGTTTCCGTCTTCAGTATAAAATTTCAAGGCAAAACCTCTTGGGTCTCTTGCAGTATCTGCACTTCCTTTTTCACCACCTACCGTAGAGAATCTTGCAAACATCCTGCATGAATTTCCTACTTTTGAAAACAGCTTTGCTTTCGTGTACTGGCTGATATCATGCGTTACGGTAAAAGTTCCGTACGCTCCGCTTCCTTTGGCATGCACAATCCTTTCAGGAATTCTTTCCCTAACGAAATGCGCAAGATTTTCCTGAAGAATAAAGTCTTGCAGCAATACCGGGCCTCTTGGTCCTACCGTCTGTGAATCCTGATGTTCAAAATAAGGTGCGCCGTTACTTAACGTTAATTTTTTAGAATCCATATCATTATGATTTGTATAAATGTTTTTCTTTTTCTAAATCCAAGTGTAAAGGTAATGAATATCAAATTTACTTGAATTTTTAATTGCTAATAGCAAAAACGTTATATCTTTGTAATAGATAATATTAATCAAATGAACATTCAGCAACTGGAGTATCTTATCGCTGTTGATAAGTATAAACATTTTGGTAAAGCCGCTCAGGCGTGTTTTATTACCCAACCTACGTTAAGTGCCATGATACAGAAATTTGAGGATGAACTGGATGTGAAGGTGTTCGACAGGACTACCCATCCGATTCGTACAACGGATGTAGGTCTTCAGATTATTGATCAGGCAAAGGTGATTATCGAGTCTGTCAATGAGTTGAAAAACAAAGCTAATCTTTTGAATAATATTTTAGGAGGAACTATCAATCTGGGTATTATTCCTACTGTTTCTTCTTTCATCCTTCCGACGGAAATTTTCAAATTCCTTGAAGATAATCCGAAGATCCAGATGAATGTAAAAGAAATGACCACTGATAATATTATTAAAGCTTTAAAAGCCGGAGAACTGGATGCGGGAATTATCTCTACTCCCTATGATACCGCTGATGAGTTTTACCAGGATTTCCTTTTCAATGAAGAGCTGATGATTTACAGTTCCAATACAGAAGCCAATAAAAAGAACTCTTATATCATTCCGGAAGATCTGAATGTAGAAAAAGTTTGGCTGCTTGAAGAAGGAAACTGTCTGAGAAATCAGTTTGAAAATATCTGTCATCTGAAAGAAAATACTTTGAAGCCTAAAAACTTAGACTTTTTAGCTTCCAATATTCAGACGTTGGTTCATATGGTGGATAAGGTAGGAGGAATCAGTATTCTGCCTGAGCTTGCATTGAGCCAGCTTTCAGAAGAGCAGAAGAAAAATGTTTTCAGATTCAAAAAACCTTTCCCTTATCGAGAAATCAGTATTATTTATTATAAGCCAACTTTTAAGCAAAAAATTATTGATGAATTGTCACATTCTATCAAGACTTCTTTAGAACTTAAGCTGAATTATCACGAAAGTCCGAAGGAATTTGTAAGCATTAAGCCTCAGTAATGGAAATGCTTTAAAGTGATAGAAATCATCAATTTAAATAAAAGTGTAATTAATAAACAAAATTTTTGAGTATTACGAAAATAGTGCTTAAATTTGCTGACGTTTATTACGAGGAAAAATTTGACCTGATTGCAACCTCTATAAAAATATGCTAAAACAGTATTCTTTTTTCTGGGCAATTTCATTCATATTTTTCGCAAACACTATTTTTTTAATTTTTTAAAAACAAAAGAATTATATGTCTTATTTATTTACATCTGAATCAGTTTCAGAAGGACATCCGGATAAAATTGCCGACCAAATTTCCGATGCATTAATCGACCATTTTTTAGCATACGATAAAGACTCAAAAGTAGCATGTGAAACTCTTGTAACGACTGGACAGGTGGTATTGGCAGGAGAAGTAAAATCTGATGCTTATCTTGATGTACAGACAATTGCCAGAGAAGTGATCAACGGAATTGGATATACAAAAGGAGAGTATATGTTCAATGGAGATTCTTGTGGAGTAATTTCTGCAATCCATGAGCAGTCACCTGACATCAATCAGGGTGTTGACAGAGCTGTAAATGATGAGTCTTTTGAAGCCAAAGCAAATGCTCAGGGAGCGGGAGACCAGGGAATGATGTTCGGGTATGCTACCAATGAAACGGCTAATTATATGCCTCTTGCATTGGATCTTGCCCACACGATTCTTAAAGAGCTTTCTGCAATCAGAAGAGAAAATAAGGAGATTACTTATCTTCGCCCTGATGCAAAAAGCCAGGTAACTATTGAGTATTCTGATGATCATAAACCTATCAGAATTGATTCTATTGTAGTTTCTACTCAACATGATGACTTCGGAGCAGAAGAAGAGATGCTGAACAAGATCCGCGAGGATATTAAAAATATTCTGGTTCCTAGAGTTGTTGCACAGCAAACTGAAGAAATCAAAGCTTTATTTAATGATCAAATTAAATATCACATCAATCCTACAGGGAAATTCGTAATCGGAGGACCTCACGGAGATACAGGTCTTACAGGGAGAAAAATCATCGTTGATACGTACGGTGGTAAAGGTGCTCACGGAGGAGGTGCTTTCTCTGGAAAAGATCCTTCTAAAGTAGACAGAAGTGCTGCTTATGCTACAAGACATATTGCTAAAAACTTAGTGGCTGCAGGAGTTGCTGATGAAGTTTTGGTACAGGTTTCTTATGCAATTGGTGTAGCTGAGCCTTGTGGTTTATACATCAATACTTACGGAACGGCAAAAATAGATCTTCATGATGGTGAGATTGCGAAAAAAGTTTCTACGATTTTCGATTTAAGACCTTATGCTATTGAGCAGAACTTAAAATTAAGAAATCCTATTTATCAGGAAACTGCTTCTTACGGGCACATGGGTAAAGAGCATTATGTAGCTGATAAAACTTTCAATAAAGGACATAAAAAAGAGCTTACATTGAAAGGGCTTGAGTTCTTTACTTGGGAGAAATTAGACAAAGTAGAGGAAATTAAAGCCGCTTTTGGAATTTAATTTCCCTTAAAGAATAATAAATGAACTGCTTTATCTCTGGATAAGGCAGTTTTTTTTAATTTTACACCTTAATAATATAGAAAGATGATGAATTTTCGAACTGTAGTTGCCGTCCTGTCTCTGTTTTTGCTAAGTACATTGGTAAAAGCTCAATACACTATGCATAAAATGATCAGCGTAGGATATACATACCAGAACCAAAGCTTTGGTGAAGTAGGAGGTAAATTGCTTTTCCTTAAAAATGACGATGTTATTTACAGATTGGGAGGATCTGCTTTGATGGGAGTTGCAGATTCCAAATTTGCTATCATGCCAAAGCTGCAGGCAGATGTTCTTCTTAATTTTGAAAAAAATGTAGATTTCTATCATTCTTATTACTTTTTAGCCGGAGTGGAAGGAACTACTAAATATATTGCTCCGAAGATTGGAGTTACTCTGTTTGGGATGCTGGATCTTACAGGAGGCTATGCTTTTCCTATTGGTGATACCCGATTGAACGGAAAAGAGATGAAAGGATTGAATATTAATTTTACATTAAATATCCCTACCGTGTTCATTCATGACATGTTTAAATGATTTTTTTTAGATTTTTCTCTATAAAATTTAATAATAGGTTAACAGTTATTAAAAAATTATTATATTTACATCATAATAATTGTACCCGCCTATTGAAGAGACTCTACTCTAGAACTGTTTTGTTTATGCAGCAAAGACCAGATAAAATGTCTGGAGGAATGCTTGTCTGCAATTATTTATATTGAGAAGAGTTATGAAATCAAAATCGGATAGTTTACTAATTTCCCTTTACCAGAAAGGAGACGAGGGTGCATTGTCAACCCTTATTCACCGACATCAGAGAGAACTGTTTACATTCATTTTTTACAAAATTAATGATGAAGATTTAGCTAATGATATTTTTCAGGATACTTTCATGAAGATTATTGTTATGCTGAAAGAAGGACGATATAACGAAGAAGGTAAATTTATTCTTTGGGCGAAAAGAATTTCCCACAATTTAATCATCGATCATTTCAGGTCAAAAGCAAAGAATATCAAAGTTTCAGAAACTACTTTTGAAACGGATGAGTATTCCATTTTTGATTTGATCAGAGAGCCTTCAGAAAATATTGAAGATCAGCTTGTAACGAATCAGATTCAGGAAGATCTTTTGAGGATGTTGCAGTTTTTGCCGCTTAACCAACAGGAGGTCATCAAACTGAGGTTTTTTGATGGTTTGAGTTTCAAAGAAATTGCAGATCATACAGAGATGAGTATTAATACAACCTTAGGGAGGGTGAGATATGCATTGATCAACCTGAGAAAAATCATGGATGAAAACAACATAATCTTAACCAGATAAATAATATTTTAGGAAATTTCACGTTTTAAGGAAAACATAATTCGCTTATGAAAAAAAATGACTCCTTAAAAGTGAAAACTTTGAAACCTAAGAAACAAACGATTGATTTTTTGCTGAGTTTTTCTAAAAGTCTTGAAATTGTTAAAAGCAAGAGCAAAAATTATCCTATTACAAAAAATTAAAATTATTAACTTTGTGCTGTATGAAAATGCAGCATGTTTTTTTTGATCTGGATAATACACTCTGGGATCACCGCAGAAATGCCTATCTTACCATCAAAGACCTTTTTGAAAAACAGGAGATTACTTCAAAGTATGCTATAGACTTTGAAGAGTTTCACGCTGTTTACCATGATATCAACGAAGAGTTGTGGGAAAAGATCAGAGACGGGATTATTGGCAAAGAGTACTTGAGAGAACACCGTTTTTATGATTCATTTAAACATTTTGGAGTAGATAATAAAGAACTTGCTCTTTATTTTGAAGAACACTTCCTGGATAATATTGTGAGTCATAACGAACTGGTAGAAGGAGCTGAGGATGTTTTGGAATATCTGAAAGCTAAGAATTATACATTACACATTATTTCCAACGGATTTCAGGAGGTAACAGAAAGGAAATGTACCCTGTCCGGAATTGCCCCTTATTTTAAGACAATTACCAGTGCAGATGCCGTGGGAGTGAGAAAACCTAATCCAAGGATTTTTGAATACTCGCTGGGACTTTCTGAGGCTAAAAAAGAAGAAAGTATCCTGATTGGAGATGACTGGATTGCAGATGCTATGGGAGCAACGGATTTCGGGATGGAAGCGATTTTCTTTGATGTCTATAAAGAAGACAAACAAAAGGAAGGTTTAAAAGCCATTACCCATCTTCAGCAGATTAAAGAATATTTATAAAATATAACAGTATAAAATCTAATAAAAAGCCGCTAAGTTCAACTTAGCGGCTTTTTATTTTCAGGACTAATTATGCATTTTGAAAATCGGCACAAACATCCGTGATCATCTGTGGCTAAATTAAATTCCTCCCTGCTTATTTTCCAACAAAATCATTTTTCCTAATTCTTTCCCAAATTGATTGAGAACTTTGCTCCATAATAACAACAGAAAAATGTAATAGTATGAAAAATGTAAAGAAAATCACCGGAGTAATAATGATGATGTTTTTATTGATGGGAGGACTTATTTCTGCACAGGACAGAGCAATCAGTGCTAATCAGCTGCCGAAAACGGCTAAAAACTTTCTTTCTTCCCATTTTAAAGGAATACCGGTAGGCTCAGCAATAGAAGACAGAGAAATCTATGGTGTAGATGAATACAAAGTATATCTGACCAATGGGATGAAAATGGAGTTCGACAGCGGTGGAAACTGGAAAGAAGTAGATGGTAAACACCAGAAAGTTCCTTATGGTTTCATTCCGGTATCAATCAGAAATTACAGCACTAAAAATTTCCCCAATACCTACATCATTAAGATCGAAAAGAAAAGATGGTCTTACAAAGCAGAACTTTCTAACGGACTGGAGCTTGAATTCGACAGAAACGGAAACTTTAAAAAAATTGATGATTAATTCAAAAATAAAAATCAACACTAAATAGTAATAATATGGTCAACTGGAATTTAATAAACAGCAGCGGAAGAAAGATTTCTTCTGCACAGATTAGAAAAAATATGGTTTCATTTCTGACAAGGAATCATCCTTGCAGCGTAATTGATTCCATCGAAAGAAAATATAATGCTTATAAAATTCAACTGATGAGCGGTTTATGTCTTGTTTTTGATGCAGACGGCCGATATGTCAAATCAAATTGATTTTAAGGAAGTAAGTTGGAGGCTGGAAGAGGGAAATGATAGCAAGTTTCATAAATTGAAGGTGTTCAAATAACGTCCAGCTTCCCATCTCAGTCCTTCCCGTTTATAATTTCATATATTTGATATACATTAATGAAGCAGCAGAATATACAGATCCAGAAAATATGAAGATTTTAATAGTAGAAGATGAACCCGAACTGAAAGATACGGTACAGAAATTTCTGGAAGCAGAACATTTCATTGTAGAGTATGCAGAAAATTACAGCAGCGGACTGGAGAAAATTATTTCTTATGAATATGACTGTATTTTGCTGGATATTATGCTGCCAGACGGAAATGGAATAGATCTGCTGAAAGAAATCAAAAAAATGCATAAAAAAGATCCTGTGATCATTCTTTCTGCCAAAGATTCTGTAGATGATAAGGTGACCGGACTGGAAATAGGGGCTGATGATTATCTTGCAAAACCTTTCCATCTTGCGGAGCTGATGGCGAGGATCAAGTCTGTGATCAGAAGAAAAAATCAGAATGGCGAAAATATCATCCGATACAAAAATATAAGCATTGATCCGGAGAACAGAACGGTGAAAATTGGAGAAGAGGAGCTGGCTCTGAATCGTAAAGAATACGATCTTTTGTATTATTTTGTGATTCATCCGGAAAAAACATTGCAAAAGACAACGCTGGCAGAAGCGATCTGGGGAGATTATATAGATCAGGCAGACAGTCTGGATTTTATTTATTCCCAAATCAAAAATCTTCGTAAAAAATTAAAAACACTCAATGCAGGAGCCGATTTTCAGGCTGTGTACGGAATAGGATATAAATTCATCTGATGAAAGTTTCATTAAAATACTACACCATAAAATACCTGATCATGATCCTGCTGTTTATTATTGCGGTTTGGGCAGGGCTGTTTTATGCGTATATTCTGGATGAAGTGCATGACAACGTAGATGATGGGTTGAGGAACCGGAAAATACAGATCATCAAAGCGGTTTATCTTAATCCTCAGCTTTTGAATAATAATGATTTTGGATTTAATGAATTTAAAATCAACCCGATCAAAACTGAGGAATATCAAAACAAAAGCAGGCTTTACAACAAGATGTACTACATGGAATATGATGATAAAGACCAGCCGTACCGGGTTCTTGAGGCGGACTTTATTGATCAGTTCAAAAAGAATCAACGGCTTGTCATAAGAACTTCCACTGTAGAAGAAGATGAATTGATCTACGATCTTACGACTGCCTTGATTGTACTTTATATCCTTTTGGTCATAAGTATCGTGGCTGTCAACGGATATCTTCTTAATAAAGCGATGAGGCCGTTTTACCGGATTTTGGATAAACTAAAAAAATACCAGTTCGGAATCCCTTTTTCTCAGGAAAAACAAAATTACAAAATCACTGAGTTTGAAGAATTAAATGTGGAAATCAATGAAATGATTGAGCGTAATGAACTTGTTTTTTATCAGCAGAAACAGTTTATTGAAAATGCTTCTCATGAGCTTCAGACTCCTTTGGCGATTGTGATCAATAAGATTGATCTCATGATTCAGAATGATGATCTTGATAAAAAGAATCTGACCTTTCTTACTGAAGTGAAAAATGATCTGAGAAGAATGGTGGGTTTAAATAAATCCTTACTCATGCTTTCTAAAATTGAGAACAGTCAGTTTAATAAAACGTCAGATGTTAATTTTAACTGGATGATTGCTCAATTGGTTCAGAATTATGATGATTTCATTGCATTTAAAAAAGTAGAAGTCAATATCATTGAGAAAGGACAATTTATAGCAGATTTTAATCAGGACCTTGCTGATATTCTCTTATCTAATCTTCTTAAGAATGCTGTTAAATACAACAATGATGAAGGAACCTTAAATATTATCGTTGAAAATAACAGGATCACATTCCAAAATAGCGGAACATCTGTACCTTTAGATAAATCAAGAATTTTTAACCGTTTTTATAAGCAGGGATCAGATCATACCTCTACCGGATTGGGACTTTCTATCATTAAAACCATTATCAAACAATATCCGGGCTGGGATATCAATTATGAGTTTGAAGATAAAATGCATTACTTTATCCTTACAAAGAATAATGTCCGTTAAAAGACAATATCGATCAATAGAAAATAGAAAAAGCCTTTCAAACGAAAGGCTTTCTTATGTTTAAAACTCAGAATTAAAATCCTAAGCTTGTTCTTACTCTTTTAAGAGTTTCCAGCGCAATAGGTCTGGTTTTCTCGGCGCCCTGCTGAAGTTTTGCTTCAAGCTCTTCAAGATTGTTCATGTAATAACTGAATGTTTCTCTTTCCTTCTCAAAACGTACCAGAATAAGATCCAGCAATTCTTTTTTAGCATGTCCGTAACCGAAATTTCCGGCAAGATATTTTGCTCTTAATTCTTCAGTCTGTTCAGGCGTAGCAACAAGCTGATAAATCTGGAATGTCTTATCCGTTTCAGGATCCTTAGGTTCTTCTAAAGATTTTGAATCCGATTCAATACTCATTACCTGTTTTTTAAGTTCTTTTTCAGGTAAGAAAATATTGATGATATTTCCTCTTGATTTAGACATTTTCTGACCGTCTGTTCCAGGAACATACTTGGTGTCTTCCTGAAGTTCAGATTGTGGAAGAACAAGAATATCACCCATCTGATTGTTGAATCTTGAGGCCACATCTCTTGCAAATTCCAGGTGCTGAAGCTGATCCTTACCTACAGGCACAATTTCAGCATCATACAGTAAAATATCTGCAGCCATCAGAATAGGGTAGGTAAACAGGCCAGCATTCACATCCTGAAGTCTGTCTGCCTTATCCTTAAATGAATGGGCTAATGTTAATCTTTGATAAGGAAAAAAACATGATAAATGCCAAGAAAGTTCACAGGTTTCAGCGATATCACTTTGTCTGTAGAAATATGTTTTTTCAGTATCTAATCCACAAGCAAGCCAAGCCGCAGCAATCTCGTAGGTATTTTGTCTTAAAGTCTGCGCATCTTTTATCTGGGTAAGCGTATGAAGATTCGCAATAAATAAAAATGATTCATTTCCTTCCTGCTTGGATAGTTCAATAGCAGGAATAATGGCCCCCAATAAATTTCCAAGATGGGGTGTTCCGGTGGCTTGAATGCCGGTAAGAATTCTTGACATTTGTTTAAAATTTATATTTAAAAATTAATGAATAGCAAATTTACGAGGTTTGCGGGGAATAATGGATAAAAAAAGTAAAAAGTAAAAAGTAAAAAGTAAAAAGTAAAAAGGTTATTATTAATATTCAATAGGGGTGGGCTTTAGCCCAGCCAGATTAAAAAAGCATCTCCATCGGCTTTAGGCAAAACCTATCAATCAGCAAAATCTCAATATCCTTCTACACAATCATCTGTGAAAATCCGTGCAATCCGTGGTTGAAAAAACTATGGAATCACAATTTTCTCTCCTCCAAATTTAGGCTCTACCCCAAAAAGAAGATCCCAATACGCTTTAGCTTTAGCAAAATACTCCCTCAAATTGGTCTTTAAGCCTGCATACTTATTCACGTCTGCAGCATTATACCCAAAGGCTTCCATTCCATTTTTTCTGGCAAGGAAAACAGCTCTTTCATTGTGAAACTTCTGAGAGATAATAATCAGTTTTGTCTGGCTGAAAATATCTTTTGCTCTTACAACAGAATCCAACGTTCTGAATCCGGCGTGATCCAGAATGATTTTATCCTGCGGAACTCCACTCTCCATCAATGCCTGCTGCATATCTTCAGGCTCGTTATAATCTTTAGTGCTGTTATCACCGCTGACGATGATGTACTGTATTTTTCCGCTTTTAAATAAATCTGCAGCAGCTTGTATTCTGTTATAGAAATAAGCGTTCGGGGTTCCATTGCTTAATGTTTTGCCGGTTCCCAGTAATAATGCAGTTTTTGCTTTTGGTACATCTGTAATATTGTAGGAAACGAATGGTTCACTGTCCTTTTTGATGCTGTAATTTGCCCAGGCAATAAAAATAATTCCTGCAACGAAAAGAAGCAGGAAAATTTTAAAAATATTTTTGATTATTTTTTTCATCCGAAATATATCATTTAAAACTCCAGACCGTTCGGGAAAGCTTTTTTTCTGAATATTAATAAGAATGCGGCTCCCACAGTAATTGCGGAATCTGCAACATTGAAAATATATTTGAAGAATTCAAGATGTTTTCCTCCTATTAAAGGCCAGCTTTCAGGAACATGCCAGTCTACCAGAGGGAAGTGAAGCATATCTACCACACATCCTTTCATAAAAGTAGAGTATCCGTGTCCGAAAGGAGCAAACTTGGAAATACCACCATAGCCAATCCATCGGTCGATACTTGGGTCATATACTGTTCCGCTGTCGAAGATCATTCCGTAGAACATACCGTCAATAAGGTTTCCGATAGCGCCTGCAAAGATAACAGCCATTGGAATCAATAGATAGTTGGAAGCCCCTTCTTTAAGCCATTTTTTAAACATATAAACCATTCCTCCGATCAGGAAGATTCTAAGGATAACCAGAAAATATTTTCCGATAATTCCTCCGAAGTGAAATCCATAGGCCATTCCCGGATTTTCCACAAAGGTTAGCTTAAAACCTGGCAACACCGTTACACTATCGTCCAGATTAAAATGGGTTTTGATATAAATTTTTGAAGCCTGGTCAATTAATAACACCAAAAATGTTATCGCTAAGATCTTTTTCATTACTGCCCTTTAGGTTTTGAAGGCTTTGCAGCCGGCTTTACATTTTTATTGTCGCTTGCTTTCTTGACTACTTTCTGTCCGTTATACGAGCTTTTAACATGGGCTTTTTCAAATTTAATGCCCATTTCTTTCAGGACACCTTTCAGCGCACTTAGCTCCATTACATTTTTTGGATGTACTATAATAGATTCCATTTCTTATATTTAATTTTTACATTTTGGACAATTCATCGAGTCTTTTTCTGTCTTTCTCAGACAAATCATTGATCCCGTTTTTGCCCATCTTACTCAAAAGTCTGTCAATCTCTTTCTCCCGGTCACGTTTATCAGAATTGAATTGATCATCAATCGTGTAATTCTTATGCTGGTCAGGGAAGAATCTGTTTTTGATCCATTCTCTGTTAAAAAACAACAGTACAATTGCGATAATAAATCCTAAAATTAATAATTCGCTCATGGGTATACATTAAAAATTAGGTTTATAAAGTATCCGTGAATACAATATAAACCCAATATTATTTTACAAACCTTACGGTTATTTTTGCATATTTTTCGCTTCGATGCTCAGCGTAGCGTGAGGAACGGCTAAAAGCCTTTCCTTAGGAATCAATTTTCCTGTTACTCTGCAAACACCATACGTTTTATTTTCGATTCTGATCAAAGCATTTTTAAGGTCACGCACGAATTTTTCCTGTCTTCCTGCCAAAATAGAATTCTGCTCTTTGCTTAATGTTTCTGCTCCTTCTTCAAAAGCTTTGAAAGTAGGCGAAGTGTCATCTGTTCCGTTATTCTGGTCGTTGATGAAACTTTCTCTGATAAGCTGAAGATCTTTTTCTGCTTTTTCTATTTTTTCTTTAATGATCGCTTTAAATTCCTGTAAATCAGCATCGCTGTATCTAACTCTTTCGTCTGACATATTCGTTCTCTTTTTTAATAAAATTATGAAATGGAATTTGAAATATAATAACTACATGTTAATTTTTTTCAACATTTATCTTAAAATTAACCTCATCTATTTCGATTTCGTTAAAATTTGAAAGTGAAGATACAATTTCTATTTTATTTGACAAGACTTCAGAAGAAATATATTCTTCATTTTTCTTAATCTCATGTAAGAAAGGAGAGTTTTCTTCCAATGTGATTGAAATTCTATCTGTCAGTTCGAAATCTTTATCTTTTCGCAGGTTTTGAATTCTGTTGATGAACTCTCTTGCGATACCTTCAGATTTTAACTCATCGGTTAACGTCAAATCTAATGCCACAGTTGTTTTTCCATCGGAAGTAACTGTCCATCCCGGGATATCTTTTGTAGAGATTTCTACATCATCAAGTGTGATCTCATATCCCTGAACATCCAATTTTCCTTCTTTTTCAAGAGCGGAAATCTGTTCTGCAGCTAGATTAGTAATCTCGGCACCTACTACTTTCATGTCTTTTCCTAATTTAGGACCAAGAGCTTTGAAGTTAGGCTTTATCTGTTTTACAATTAAATGTGATGCTTCTTCAGCATTGATTAACTGTAGTTCTTTCACGTTTACTTCCTGTTTGATTAGGTCTGCTACAGCAAGAATCTGCTCTTCTGCTTTAGAATCCAATACAGGAACCAATACTTTTTGTAATGGCTGACGAACTTTTACATTTTCTTTCTTTCTTAAAGAGAAGACCATACTTGTAATGTTCTGTGCCAAATGAGTCTTTTCAACCAGATCCTGATCAATTAAGCTTTCATCAGCTACCGGGAAGTCTGTAAGGTGTACAGATTCACAGTTTTCTTTACCTGTTACTTTATTTAAATCCTGATACAGCTGATCCATAAAGAACGGAGCAATTGGAGCAGATAGTTTTGCAACAGTCTCAAGACAAGTGTATAAAGTTTGGTAAGCAGAGATCTTATCGTCAGAATAATCTCCTTTCCAGAAACGTCTTCTGCACAATCTTACATACCAGTTGCTTAAGTTATCATTCACGAAGTTACTTATTGCTCTAGCCACTCTTGTTGGCTCATAGTCTTCATAGAAAGCTTTCACTTCCTTGATCAATAAGTTCAGTTCAGAAAGAATCCATCTGTCTATTTCCGGACGGTTTTCCACTTCTTTTTCTGAATAATTGAAGCCATCCACATTCGCGTATAATGCAAAAAATGAATAGGTATTGTAAAGTGTTCCGAAGAACTTTCTTCTTACTTCATCAATTCCTTCGATATCAAATTTCAGGTTTTCCCAAGGGTTGGCATTCGAAACCATGTACCAACGCGTAGCATCCGGTCCGTAAACCGCTAAAGTCTCA
>Ga0157370_10004483_pt1 | contig 16000 bp, 16 predicted proteins | sample C35metaG_FD_113463 | JGI IMG/M metagenome (GOLD analysis project Ga0157370, IMG submission 113463) | Corn rhizosphere microbial communities from Kellogg Biological Station, Michigan, USA - C3-5 metaG | ecosystem: Host-associated > Plants > Roots > Rhizosphere > Soil | place: USA: Michigan...
AATTGAAAACAAAAAAAATCATCTCAGGACGAGATGATCTACCGTTTTGAATTTACTTGAGTTATTTATGAAGATATGAATGATGTTTTGTTGTAACAAAGATAGGTCAACCCTGTTTTTTATGCATCAGTGGAATCCCTAGAATTATATCCGTAAAAATACGGTTGTATAAAAAGAAAAGCCCTGAAGGAAAAACCTTACAGGACTTTGGTTTATCTAACAATATTCAGTTTAATATTTAAAGTTCAAGGTTTAAAGTTATGATTATCATTTACTTTTACCTTTGAATTTTTATTAAAGAGGGCTTACCAATTGCAGGAACCATTCTTTAACTTCTCCGTCCAAATGAGGAGCAAGTTTTTCTTCACAGGTTTTGTGGTAACCGTTCAGCCATGCGATTTCGCTTTCTGAAAGGATTTCTTTTACCACAGTATCTTTAAAGAACGGGCAGAATGTCAATGTTTCAAATTCATAGAATGTTCCATGAATTGTTTTTTCTGATTCTTTTACAGCAATCAGGTTTTCATGACGAATTCCATAATGCCCTTCAAGATAGTATCCAGGTTCGTTGGAACATACCATTCCCGGAAGAAGTTCCTGAGGATTCAGATCTTTTCTGATGTTTTGCGGCCCTTCATGTACATTCATGAAACTTCCTACACCATGTCCTGTTCCGTGATTGAAATCTTTACCTTCCATCCATAGCGGAAGTCTTGCAATAGCGTCAAGGTGCACTCCTTTTGTTCCTTTCGGGAATTTCACCATTGATAAACGGATCAATCCCTGTAATACCAATGTTGAGTTTCTTTTAAACTCTTCCGAAGGTGTTCCTAGAGCAAAAGTTCTTGTAATATCTGTAGTTCCTTCAAGGTACTGACCTCCTGAATCTACCAGGATTGTTTCCTCATTGGTCACTTCTTTGCTTCCTTCTTTTTTGGCAGAATAGTGCATAATAGCACCGTTATCTTTATATCCTACGATGGATCCGAAACTTTCCCCCACAAAATTTTCACCCTCTGCACGGAATCCTTTCAGTTTTTGTCCGATAGAATATTCATTCATTGCTTCTTTTCCTGCATTGTGCGTTAACCAATAAAGGAATTTTACCATCGCAACTCCATCTCTTACCATTACGGTTCTGAAACCTTCCAGCTCAGCCTCATTTTTCTGGGCTTTCATCAGGTTACCCGGCACCGGAGCTTTGATAAACTCGTTGTCTGCTTTTAAGGTTTCAAAAATCTGTTGGTTGCTGTTTGGAGAAACGAGTACTTTTTCGTTTTTGAAGGTCTTCAGGTAGTTGTAGAATTCTTCGTAAGGCATCATTTTTACAAAGGAATCATCCATTTGTTTTCTTGCTCCTACTTCCATTTTTTCTAATCCCGTGAATAGGACAGCATCATTTTTAGTAATTACAATATATCCTAAAAATACAGGATTACTTTCTACATCACTTCCTCTCAGGTTCAGTGTCCATGCCACATCATCCAGACTTGATATAATGTGTACGGTAGCTTCCTGATCTTCCATTTTCTGACGGATCGCAGCAATTTTATCAGATACAGATTTACCTGCTCTTTCTACAGGGTGTACGAAAATAGGATTAGCAGATGGAGTTCCTCTGTCTTTCCAGACTTCTTTTAAAAGCGGAACATCTGCCAGCGTAATATTTTTTGAATTAAATTTTTGAGAAAGCAGTTCCCAATTGGCATTAGATGCGGCAACAGCATTCACTGCCACTTTACCGCCTGAAGGAATTTCTGAAATAATCCAGTCGATATAATTAGGAGTTCCTTCCATTCCATCCTTGAAAAGGTCGATTCCGGAACCATCCAGTTCGATAGCAGCTTGTGTAAAGTATCTTCCGCCTGACCAAAGTCCGGCTTTGTCTTTGGTTACTACCACAAAACCGGCAGAACCTAAGAAACCTGACAGCCAGGCTCTCTCCTGCCATTCTTCAGGAAGGTATTCGCTCATATGCGGGTCTGCAGAATATACTATAAATGCATCAACATTATTTTTCTGCATTTCTTCACGAAGCGCAGCCACTTTTTCCTTTGAAGTCATTCTTTTTATTTTTAACCACCGAAAGTTACAAAAAATTTGATGTCTGAAGCCTAAATCTACCTGCAATTTTGCTCAATATTCCGTTATTTTTAAAGGGACTTAAAAAATCAAACCATTAAACATATTTCACAAAGCAAACCATTTTATAGTATAAAAAACTACCACATTATCAAAATAATAAATTTTTGGAAAGATTATTGCTACATTTTACTTCATGAAACAGCAAAACTACAATAACCACAGAAAATTTTATCCGCCACATCATTTTGTCTATCTTCCTTTGCTCATCATCTTGGAGATTTTAGGAGTTTATAAAATCTGGGGTGACCCGGAAAATCAGTTGGCCTGGATCCTGTTTTCTATTGTTATTTTCTTGCTTTTTTATCTGGCATTTATGACAAGGCAGCATTATGCTCTGGGACTTCAAAACCGGATGGTTGTCCTGGAATTTAAACAGCGTTATTTCGAGATTTTCAATAAAAGATCTGATGAAGTTGCTGAAAAACTGAAATTCGATCAGATTGCTGCATTGAGATTTACCTATGATGATGAGTTCAAAGAGCTTTTATACAGAGCACTTCATGAAAACATCTCAGGAGATGAAATTAAAAGGTCTATCAAAAAATGGAGAGCTGACCGTCTCAGAATCTAACACACCAACAAAATACATACCTATGAAAAAGTGGACCTTTTACAGTATTGCAATATTCAGTTTATTGACACTAACAAGTTGTGAAGCAGTAGAAACAATTTTTAAAGCAGGGATGTGGTGGGGAATTATCGTAGTCTGTGTAATAGTAGGGATTCTTTTACTGATATTTTCGAAGGGTAAAAACTCTTAACCATGCTTATGGAGAAGAATACAGATTTGGAAATCATTTCTCACCTTAAGCCTTCAAAAATTGTTAAAATAATGAAGGATCCGGAAGCTTCTGCAAAGGCGGTACATCTCGTATATACCACCGATGCAGAAACCAACGGAATTACCCGTAAAAAAACAGGAAAGAACTATTCCTATTATAAAGACGGTGAAAAAATAAAAGATAAGGAAGAAATTACAAGAATCAACAGCCTGGTACTTCCGCCTGCCTGGGAAAATGTATGGATCTGTGCTCTTGACAACGGGCATCTTCAGGCTACGGGTTTTGATGTAAAACAAAGAAAGCAGTATCGTTATCACCCTCTCTGGACTGCTTTAAGAAATCACACAAAATTTTACAGAATGCTTCAGTTCGGGTATGCATTACCGGAAATACGGCTGCATATAGAACAGGATCTTGCATTGAGAAATTTTGAGAAGCGGAAAATCCTCGCTTTAATTGTAAGCCTCATGCAAAGAACGAATATCCGTATTGGTAATTCTATTTATGAAAAACTGTACGGTTCTTTTGGTTTAACGACTTTGAAGGATAAACATGTAAAGGTAAAAGGACAAAAAATCACGTTCTCTTTTAAAGGTAAAAAGGGGGTAATGCATCATGTTGATCTTCGGAGTAAGAGGCTGTCAAGACTGGTTCAGAAATGTAAGGATATTCCGGGAAAAGAGCTTTTTCAGTATCTTGATAATGAAGGCAACCGGCATTCTATAGATTCGGGGATGGTAAATGATTATATTAAAGAAATAAGCGGTGAAGATTTTACGGCCAAGGATTTCAGAACATGGTCCGGAACTGTGGGTGCCCTGATTGCTTTTAAAGAAATTGGGTATGCCGAAAATGATACTCAGAGTAAAAAGAAAATAAAAGAGGCTCTTGACATCGTTGCCGAGAACCTGGGAAATACTACGGCTGTATGCAGAAAGTATTACGTTCATCCTTTAGTCATTAATCTTTACGAGAACAATACCATCAAAAAATACCTTGACGAACTGGAAGTCATAGAAGAAAATGACGGAAAAGCTGATCTTACAAAAGAAGAAAAGCTGGTATTAAAAATTCTTGAAAACGAGAGGATGTAAGGAATATACCTATCAATAGTGAATGGTGAATTTGCATTGCAGTGAATTTTTTATTCTGTACTTCATTAACCTATTGACTATTCACTTTCGCAGCAAAAATTGATCATTGACGTTATTAAGTTTCATCCTTTCAAACTGATATTCTACTATTATTCAAAAACTGCGTTCTGTATTCCTTTGGGGTAATTCCTGCAATTTTTTTGAAAAGCTGGGTAAAATGGGAGGCCGTATGAAAATTCAGTTCGTAAGCAATCTCTGCAATATCTTTACTGGAATGAAGTAATGCTTTGCTGTAATTGATATCAATTTCATTGATCCACTGTTTTGGCGACTTCTGAGTTACACCTTTTACACATTTATTCAGATAGCTTTCTGTTACGGACAGTTTATCCGCATAAAAAGCCACCCTTTTTTCCACCACATGGTATTTGAACAAAAGATCCCGGAATTGCAGAGACAGCTCCATAGGCCGTGTCGCAGACTTGTGATGGGCATCCGAGTCTGTGCTCAGCATTTTGATTAAAATAAGATGAAGCATCGTAACTACTATATCATTGATATTCAAATTATTCAACCACAATTCCTGCTCCATTATCGGGAGAAGCTGTGTAATGGTTCCGTAGGTCAGGCTGTCAAGATTCAGGAATGGAGTCATGAAAAAGATACTGCTTTTATGTTTTGGCAGTTCTTGTTCAGACAGGATATTATTCTCATAAGCGAGGAAGAAGCCTTCAATATCATCTGATAGCTCAACGGTTGCAGTGATTGTGCCTTGTTTTATAAAGATTACGCCTCCTTTTTCAGCATGATATTCTTTATTTTCAAGATACTGTCTGATATGGCCGTTGGTAACGAAAATAATAAAATTGAATGTTGTACGATATGGAATCACCGGCATCAGAATGCCTTTAAGATAATTTTCTATCCGATACAGCTGTATATCAGCATTGTTGGCTAATGTCTTATCCGTAATATTCGGAAGAAAAAGCTTTTTATATTGAAAATTGGATAGTACTTCCATATCCTTGTTATGATTATTTAAAGTTATACAAAATATTTTTAAAGCAAAAAGTAAGGAGGGAAAAGGGCGAAAGACTAGTCACGAAACCAGAATCTCGTTTATCCTTCAACCCTTATACTCTCAAACTCTCCCACTCTCTCACCCTTTTACTCTCTTACTCTCCTACTTAGAACTTATAATACACACCTACTCTCACTCCAAAAGGACTTCCCGGTGTATACGTAAGATCTGTAATAGGTTCTGCTTCTCCTTTTAACTGCGTTTCTGTTGCAAACTGGGCTTCATTCCATTTTACATTGAAAAGGTTATTCAGCTGAACATTTGCTCCCCATTTCTGACGGTTATAAGAAAGCATAAGATCATTCACAAAGTATGCTTTGGTTCTGATACTGTTATCCTCTACAGCAGGTCTTGCTCCCAGATACCTGTACTGAAGGCCTAAAGAAAAGCCATTCAGGAAATCCCAGTTTACAGATCCTGTACTGGTCACCACCGGAGCAAGCGGAACGTAATCCTGTCCTTTTTCTTCTTCGGTAAATCTTGCATGGGAATAATTGATATCCGCATTCAGATAAAAGTTTTCCAATGGCTGGAAGCGAACTCCAAGATCCGCCCCTAAACGTCTTGATTTCCCGGAAGGCTCTACCACTGCATCATCTCCTACATACACAAATTCCTGCTGAAGATCCATATACCATAATGCCGGAGTAATAATCAAGGATTTGAATGGATGTAATCTTACCCCGAAATCCGCACCAATAGAGTATGGAAGGGTGTTTTCATTTTTATTGGGAACTACTACTCTCAGGTCATTGGAATGGAAGCCCATCCCTGTTTTCAGGAACCACATTACATTGTCATTCTGAGCGTAGGAGAAATTCAATTTTGGACTCAGTCTTGTTGCTTCTTTTGATTGTCCGGACGGTAATTGTTCCACATCCAGCAGATTGTGCATATTAAAAATAAAATGATCCACCCTCAAAGCAGGATTGATGGTCCATTTTCCTATTTTCCATATCAGACCTGAATAGGCATGAAGATTCGTTTCCGTTCCCGTAACATCTGATAATCTGTCAAGCAGAAGGTCTCTGTGATAAACGTGATTAAGCTGTAAAGTATTGATGTCATCATTTCTTAATCCGATTCCTGAAGTCCAGTTTAAGGAACTGTTAGCAAAGGAAAAAGTCTTTGCATATTTTACTTCGGCTCCATAAATATTTCTTCCGTCGGTCTGCTGAATTTCATCACCATGATCCTTATCTTTTAAATTAAAGGTAAAATCAGAATACAGGTTGAAATTGTATCTTGAATAGAAAGCCATGGCATCAATCTGCTCGGAAGGAGAAATAATATGCTTGAAGTTCATCTGCAGATTTGTTCTGGAAGTTTTTCCGCCTTCTGTAGGATCTATGCTTCCCCATCTGCCAATGATTCCTTCTTCTACGGCACGTTCCGGAATCTGTCCGGAAGCATTCCATGAAGAATTGAATGTTGAAAACTGGATGTTGAAATAATCTTTATCAGTAAGCCATTGATTGTATTTTCCAAAGATATTGACTCTGTTAAAATTCTGTTTTACATCGAAAGGTCCGTCTGTATAGTTGTATTCTGCGGCTATATATGCATTTTTCCGCCCCAGATCATCATGCAGAATATTGAACATTCCCAAGACTCTTTTTGAATTGAATGAACCTCCTTCCAGCTTAATCATACTGTTTTTTAAACCATTATACGTCTGAAAATCTACATATCCTGCGGTGTTAAAGTCTCCACGATCCATATAATAGGCCCCTTTTCCGAAATCTATATTATTAACAGTTTCAGGAATTACAAAGTGTAGATCAGAATATCCCTGACCATGAGCATGAGAAACGATATTCACTGGCATTCCGTCTACATTCACGCTTACATCAGTACCGTGATCGGCATCAAATCCTCTTAAAAAAAGCTGTTCTGCTTTTCCTCCTCCCGCATGCTGTGCAATAAATAATCCCGGAACTTTTCTCAACAAATCCTGCGCTGAGCTGACCGGAAATTTATTCAGATCAACCTTTGTAATAGCTGATAAAAACGAGCTGTGATTGATGGCTACTTCAGAAATCTGAAAGGGCTTATGCTGTAAAAAAATAACTTTATTTTTATCTTCATCATTGGTCACCACCCATTTTACCTCATCGTATCCCTGACGGCTGATCACAAGAGTATCAGGAAGGGATTTTACAGGAATGGCAAATGTACCGTCTGTTCCTGTATGGGTATGGCTGTTTCCGTGGTCGTATTTCACCAAAACATCTGCAATGGGGAATTTGTCATCTGCATCTTTTATCAGCAACTGTTTTTCTGCTTCCTGTGCCATTGTTTTTCCACTGAATGTCATGACCAGAAATACAGCCGCTATTCTTGTTATTTTCATTTTTTGTTTAGTTATATTTTAATTTAATATGTATTTTCGAGGTTAGAAGCGAGAAGTTAGTTAAGGGAATTATCAATCATTTGTGGAAAAACTTTAAGATTCAAATCTTAAACATTGGACTATTCTACCTTCTCACTTAAAACGCTATGCTTTTGCTTTAAGAAATGCTTTCTGAATTAAAAGGGTAATCCACGTTCCGGCTACAAATGGGAAAGTAAATACTCCACCCACAATATCCAGGCAATGATTGTCTATTAAAAAATCATCAATAGCAATAGTGATAAGAACTGCGATCAGTACCCATAAACCGTCTGTTTTTTTGACACCGGAAAAAACGATAGCTGAAAGCACCGCATTAAAGCCAAATAACCCCATGTGGATTTCTTTGATGGGTTCTCCATTCAATTGTGATAATCCTGCACCCAAAATAGAGGCTGCTAATCCATATAAAGCGGCTACCGGAGAGCTGATGAAAACAGCCAGGAAGAAAATAATTCCTGAAACTATCCCTCCCTGAAATATTACTTCCCCAAAACCATTGGTACAGGTAAGAAAGTCATCATATTCTGAAGGAACCACTTCACTGCTCAACATCACAGAAGGCGGAATATGGGTAAAATGATGCAGTGTAAATACTAATACCCATGTAATAATGATGAAAGGAAAAGTAAACACCGGAATTTTCTTCTGGATAAAGAAATGCTGAATAACAGCTGCCAATGCTCCGCCTAATAGTATTAAAATCCAGATCAATGCCGTAGTTTCGAAAAGAAATGCCAATGCTACTCCTACAAGAGCTGCACTGAAACCGTAAAGCCCGGCATTGATTTCAGATTTGTCATAATTAAGCTTCATTGCAGTAAAAGTTCCGGCTGCTGTTGAAAGCAGTACAGCAACTCCACACTGCCAGCTTCCCATAAAGATTCCTATAAGAAACAAAAGCCCGGTCCATCTGTTTTCCTGAAGCATGATCTGTCCGATTCCTTTTAAAACATTGTCTATAAAGGGTAGCTTTTTGAAAAATTCGTCCATAGTTTTTTTAATTTATTAATGATGTAAGGTGAAATATTGTACTAGATTCAAAATGCGGGTTTCGGGTTTCGAGATGCAAGTTTCGAAGTGCGAGGTACAAGGATTAGATACGAGATGGAAAATTCATCATTTTTCAGCTTCAATTCTTTCTTCAACCTTCAAACTCTCAAACTCTCCCTCTCGAATCTCGAAACCGGAAACTCGTTTACCAGCCAAGAAAGACCATTCCGACACCGCAAACAGTTACCACTGCTCCGCTTACCACACCCATATATCTTTCCAGTTTTTCGGTATTGAATAATGTTGAATATCCGTAACGTCCCAGAAGTACCATTCCTAGCATTGTCAGCACTGTAGTTATAGTGAACGAAGTTACCAGTACTGCAATTTCAGACATGGAATGTTTCACTCCTGAATAAAATAGTAAAGGTATCAAAGGTTCACTCGGCCCCATTACGAAAATCATGAAAAGTACAAGCGGCGTTACTTTTATTCTTTTTTGAGGCATTACCACTTCACTGTGATTATGTTCATATACATACACATCATCACCCATTACATCAAAATGCTTATGCGGTTTGTTTCTGATTGCCTGAATAAGACCATATACCAGGTAAACTCCTCCAAAGATCAGCAGAGCCCATCCTGAAAAATTTCCTCTGATATCCTGAAACCAGGAGATTTTATTCAGCTGCCATCCGAGAAAAACCCCGATAAAACCTAAGATCAGGGAACTGAATACGTGTCCAAATCCGCAGACAACCGTTAATATAGCTGTTTTCATTCCGCTCCATTTTTTGGATTTTGAGATCACAATGAAAGGCAGATAATGATCCGGCCCTGAAGCGGTATGTATGAAACTTATTGAAATGGCACTCAAAAGAAGCGCCCAAACTGTACTATCCATTTTCTATTTATCTATTATTGTTCTCTATTAAGTTTTGGCTAAAGCCAATCGAAGTGTATCTTTTAATATTGCGGGCTAAAGCCCGCCTCTATTGAATATTTTCTCTGTAACTTAAATAAAGAATCATTTTAATTTTTATTCTAAAGACCAAAGGATTTCCTGAATATGCAGGAAGAAGTTGTACATCATTTCTCCTCCATGCCCCAAAGCTCTTACTACAAAACCATTGTCTTCCATAGCAGAAACACCTACTTCCATTTCTTCATGATGTTGCGTTGCAGCCTCAACGATCTCTTCTATCAATCCATTTTTGTCTACATTTTCCTTTGTACTGTAGAAAATCAGGGTTCCCTGATGGGTATACTGCTCCAGGTTTCCAATGCTGCTGATCGGAATCATGTCAGGCTGAATCAGAACGTTATCTTTCACTACAAGTTTATTGTTATGATAGATTTCCATCACATTCTGAAAACGTTTTAATTTAAAAACCTCGCCATAATGTTTTCGCCCGCAGGTAATGATCTCACTGATGATGATCTGACTGTTTTTCCCGATATGAATATTCGCTTTGCTCTTAAAATTGGAATCTTCATGGGGAACTATAGGATGAGGAACATAGGCGAAAGAAGTTTCGTCTTCCATAGAGACATTCAGCTCCTGAAGCGCTTTATCTTTCATATTGAAAAGCCTCTGATAAGATTGTGACTGCAGCTGAAGGGCAGATCCTTTTTCGAGGGTAACATCCAAATGGTAATGGTCTCCATCCAGAATTCCCGGAGAGGAGCTCATCACCATCTGATAGAGCTTTTTGTCACTTTTCCGCTGTCCTACAGAAACTACTCTGAAAGGAAGCGAGACATAAAGGTCTTTCACATAGGATTCTCCTCCCTTGAATCCTGCAATTATATTTAAACGACTATCCATTTATCTTACTAAGTTCGGTTCTTCAATCTCTTCCAGAAGGGCATATTTTTTAATCCAACCTATTACTTTATCCAGTCCTTCATCTGTTTTAAGGTTTGTGAACACGAAAGGATTTCCTTTTCTCATTCTTCTGGCATCATTTTCCATTACTTCAAGGCTGGCTCCAACGTAAGGAGCAAGGTCAATTTTATTGATGATCAATAAATCTGATCTTGTAATACCGGGACCTCCTTTTCTAGGAATTTTTTCTCCTTCTGCTACGTCGATGATGAAAATGGTAACATCTGCAAGGTCCGGACTGAATGTCGCAGAAAGATTATCTCCTCCACTTTCGATAAGAACCAGTTCGATCTCCGGGAAACGGGCTGCCAGCTCATCTACTGCTTCAAGGTTCATACTTGCATCTTCACGAATAGCGGTGTGAGGGCATCCTCCTGTTTCTACCCCGATAATTCTGTCGTGGGGAAGAAGGCTGTTTTTTGCCATAAATTCAGCGTCTTCTTTGGTGTAAATGTCATTAGTAATTACTCCAAGATCATAGGTTCCGAATAATTTTCTGCTTAACCGTTCCAGTAATGCCGTTTTCCCGGAACCTACAGGTCCTGCCACTCCTACTTTTATATACTTTCTATTTTCCATTTTTTTTAATTTTTAATTGATTTTTTAAACGCGATGGGCGTTATTTTTTATTAACTGAGAATATTGTAAGGGATGCAAAGGCATTTCATTCGGCTAATAAGCATTCATATTCATTGAGTCTTACACTTCTTTACTTCCTTAGCTTTTCCAATCTCCTTTTATCATTTTGCCTTTCCTCCCTTTTGTCTTTTATTTTTATTTTTTATGACATATAAAGTCTTGAATAGAGCCTCTCATGCTGCATACACCTGATATCAAAAGCGGTATTACAAAGCCCCACCATATCTCTGTCCAGTTCCATGGTTTCCCATACTGTTTTTTCCATTACGGGATAGAGTGAGAATAGAATATCCTGTCCATCCAGCTGCCCAAGAGGAACCAGCTTTACTGCATTGGTGATCATTCCGGCAACCGAAGTATAATAGAACCCTAAAAGAGCTTCATACAAAGGAATTTTCATTAGATAAGCATACACTCCGAATACGATACAATAATGAGAATTGGCTTCTTTATTCTGAACTGCCTTTTCAAAAGCTTCCATAAAAGGGAAACTTTCTCTTCTTTTGAAGATTTTGATCAGTCTGAGCCCCAGTTTCTGGCTGGCCTGGCGGATTTCTTTCGGACATTTTATCGCATTACATTCATTATCAAGAAGTATCAATACCTCTAAGTCTCCTTTTTCGGCTGCTTTATAAGCCAGTTTTACAAAAGCACCATCATTGAATTTAAGATTGTACTGAAGCATATTCTGCACAAATTCTTTTGCAGTTGCCAGATTATGTACAATTCTTTCCTGAACATATGTTTCAAGTCCGTTGGAATGGGTATATCCTCCGATAGGAAGTGTAGGATCTGCAAGATGAAGCAGTCCCGACAGGAAGTTGATGTTCATACTATTCATCTTTCGGGGCGGCCATTTTTAAGATTTTTGTAAAGATTGTTGATCCCAGACTTCCGTGTCCATGAGGCTCTACATTAGATTTAAGAAGATTCAGCAGTTTCACAGATTGTTTTTCCGGTTTGAAACCGCTTGCTTCCAGCCATCTGAACATCGGCATTTCGAAAGGGAGCAATACTTTATCATTCTGAATGAAAAGCGGAATATGTTTGTTTCCGATCTCATAACATACAGTACCCATTTCCAACAGTGAAGCGGGTGACATCACGATAGCTTCTGTTTCCAGAACATTTACCGCAATTATTTTTTCTGCATCCTCAAAAAGAATATCTCCTTCACGCAAACGCTGCCCTTCTCTGAGAAATTTGATGGCAACATCAGTTCCCTGTCTGGTCTTTTTACGCTGGATTCTTTTGGTGGTTTCAAACCATTCCAGATCAAGATAGTCTATGGTTTTCTCCGAAGGATTTTCAGCGAGGTTGCCTATGATTTGATTAATTATCATTTTTAGATTTTTTTCTGAAGTCTAAGTTTTTGGAGATACCTACCCCGAAAGTGGAACCACTGATTCCTGCTACATAGCTTTTTGTCCAGCCTTCTTCTTTTGTTTTGGTCTGAAGCATGGATAGCTCTGCAAATTTGAATTTCAGCGCCCAGCCTCCTCCTAGTAATATCCCGATCAAAGGATAGGCACGAAGACGGAATCCGTTAAAATTCTGCATGGCATCTGCTGCTGTTGAAAGCTGCTGCCCCCAAACATAGTGAGCATCCACCTGGCCAATCAATACAAAGTATTTCCCAAGCATTACTGAAGGGCTGTACCAGATACCAGCTTCATTTTGTTTATAAACCACGTTATGGTCAACCGTATTCTGCGAATAAGCATAATTGACTCCGACAAGATCATTATTATTAATGAAATACCCTACTCCAAGCGGTGCGCTGGAAACGGTACTGCTGCTGCTTGACGGTGTTGTAATTTTAGAATAATCTAATGAACCATACACCATAAACTGCCCTTTTGGCCCATCTTCATCACTTTTCAGCCTGTGCCCGCCCAGAAACTGAGCACTCAGATTTCCTGAAAGCATTGAGATACCGGCCATGACAAGAGAAAAAACTGCTTTATTTAAATATTTCATTCTATACTTAGTTCTATAATTGTTTTAAATTGTATTGAATAAGCTTTGATTAAACCTTATAGGTTTTTGAAACCTATAAGGTTTGTATTCATTATTGCTTAAGTTTATCCTTAGAACAAGTAATAAAGCTGTGTTAAAGGAAGGGTTTCCGCTGGTTCACAAGTGATGTATTCACCATCTACCGTTACTTTATAATTTTCAGGATTCACTTCAATTAAAGGAGTCTTATCGTTATGAATAAGGTCTTTTTTACCAATATTTCTACAGTTTTTCACCGGAAGAATCATTTTTTCCAGTTTGTAAGAAGCAATTGTTCCGTTATCGATAGAAATCTGCGAAACAAAGTTTGCACAAGTACCAAACTTCGCTCTTCCGTGAGCTCCGAACATATTTCTGTAAATAACAGGCTGAGGTGTTGGGATAGATGCATTAGGATCTCCCATTTTAGCAGCAATTACAAATCCTCCTTTTACAATCATTTCCGGTTTTACTCCGAATAATGCAGGTTTCCAAATCACCAAATCCGCTAATTTTCCTTCTTCAATAGATCCTACATATTCTGAAATACCGTGTGCAATAGCTGGATTGATGGTATATTTAGCCACATACCTTTTCGCACGGTAGTTATCGTTTCCAGTATCTTTATCTTCAGTGAGATCACCTCTCTGCTCCTTCATTTTACTTGCTGTCTGCCATGTTCTGGTGATCACTTCTCCCGGTCTTCCCATGGCCTGAGAGTCAGAACTCATGATACTGAAAACTCCCATATCATGAAGGATATCTTCTGCTGCAATAGTTTCAGGACGGATACGTGAATCTGCAAACGCAACATCTTCAGGGATATTTTTGCTCAGGTGGTGGCAAACCATCAGCATATCTAAATGCTCATCGATTGTATTGATCGTGTAAGGACGTGTAGGGTTGGTAGATGCTGGCAACACGTTTGGATACATTGCTGCTTTAATAATATCTGGTGCGTGGCCTCCGCCTGCTCCCTCTGTGTGGAAGGTGTGAATTACTCTTCCGTTGATCGCTCTCATGGTATCTTCCAGGAATCCTCCTTCATTCAGAGTATCGGTGTGGATGGCCACTTGAACATCATATTTATCAGCTACTTTCAGCGCAGCATCAATCGTTGCGGGAGTTGCTCCCCAGTCTTCATGGATTTTTACTCCCAAAGCACCTGCTTCCACCTGTTCTTCGATAGGTTCTTCTGCCGAGCAGTTTCCTTTTCCAAAGAAACCAAGGTTCATAGGATATTCTTCTGCAGCTTCAAGCATTTTCTGCATGTTGAATCTCCCCGGCGTAACCGTTGTAGCATTGGTTCCGTCATTAGGACCTGTACCTCCTCCGATCATTGTTGTAATTCCACTGTAAAGCGATGTTTCAATCTGCTGAGGACAGATATAGTGAATGTGGGTATCAATTCCTCCGGCAGTTACGATATAGCCTTTTCCTCCGTGAACCTCCGTTGAAGCACCAATGATCATATTAGGCGTTACCCCATCCATTGTATCAGGATTCCCTGCTTTTCCGATTCCTACAATCTTGCCGTCTTTGATTCCTATATCCCCTTTTACAATTCCCCAGTGATCAATGATTACGGCTCCTGTGATACAAAGATCCAGAACACCTTCGTCTCTTTTAGCGGTAACATTCTGTCCCATACCATCACGTACGGTTTTTCCTCCTCCGAAAACGGCTTCGTCTCCGTAATGAGTGAAATCTTTTTCAATTTCAATAATAATTTCGGTGTCTCCCAGTCTGATTTTATCTCCGGCTGTAGGCCCCAATATATTGGCGTATTGTTTTCTGTCTACGTGTAAGCTCATCTTAGTGATTTTTAAAGTTTAATTCTTCAACTTTTGCAAGGCTTGCTTTTTTCTGTTCTTCAGAATCTACCTGTCCGTCAACAAGATTATTGAAGCCCACTGCTTTTTTGGTTCCTCCTATTTCTACCAATTCCACTTCTTTTTCTTCCCCCGGTTCGAAACGCACTGCAGTACTTGCTACAATATTCAGTCGCTTTCCGAAAGCTTTTTCGCGGTCAAAGCTCATCGCTTTATTAACTTCGAAAAAATGGAAGTGTGAACCTACCTGAATAGGTCGGTCTCCCGTATTGGTTACTTTTATTTTTACAGTTTCTCTGCCTTCATTACAGATAATTGTACCTTCTTTTACAAAAATTTCTCCTGGTATCATGATCAGTAGGTATTAACGGATTGGGTTGTGTACGGTTACCAACTTCGTCCCATCCGGGAAAGTTGCTTCTATTTGAACATCGTGGATCATGTCTGCCACGCCAGGCATTACATCCTCTTTAGTAAGAAGATTAGCACCTTCCTGCATCAGTTCAGCTACCTTTTTCCCGTCTCTTGCGCCTTCAAGCAAGAAATGGCTGATGAGTGCTATTGATTCAGGATAGTTTAATTTTAGGCCTCTTGCTTTTCTTTTCAGAGCGAGTTCGCCTGCCAGAAACAGCATAAGCTTTTCCGTTTCTCTCGGTGTTAAATGCATAATATTTTTATTTAAAATTGGACAAACATTATCTGGTTCACCTCTCCATAAAGGCAAATAGACATGTTCAAAAATGTAAAATGGGAATGATTCTTACGGATCTGTATTAACGAGAATACAAACCATGACAGATCATTAAAATGTTAAAAAGAGATTAGCAGCCAGCTATCTGCAAGCAATGATACAGAATGTATCTTGGCGCGGTAATATAAGTACGGCTTTGAATGGCCGCAACCTGTGTATTGTAAGTGTAGCCTGCAAAGAAATAGTATAACCACTGCTGTGCAAGTATTGAGTAATCAAATTTCACTTTCTCCCAGTCATTGGAATCCTGTACGTCCTGTACATCTGAAAAGCTGTACATTTCAGGTTGAGTCTGCTGATCAGATTTCTGCTGAAGAAGATGAATTTTTGAAAGGATATCAGAGTATGGTTGAGTTTTCCCTTTATGTGCAAAAAGACCTGCACACAACGCTGAGAAAAATA
>Ga0157370_10004485_pt1 | contig 15998 bp, 18 predicted proteins | sample C35metaG_FD_113463 | JGI IMG/M metagenome (GOLD analysis project Ga0157370, IMG submission 113463) | Corn rhizosphere microbial communities from Kellogg Biological Station, Michigan, USA - C3-5 metaG | ecosystem: Host-associated > Plants > Roots > Rhizosphere > Soil | place: USA: Michigan...
AGCAATTCCGATCCTGCGTGCGGCTCCTCTGGCTTTTTTAGGCGCCGCTCTAAGCGCCCTGGTGCCGCCTCTGCTGGCCTTTCGCGGGTGGGCCGGGCATCCATTAACCCTCTTCCGTCAGATCGCCTTGTAGCGTTTCGACTCTTCGGCGCATCGTGAAACTTCCCTAGTTTCCGCCATTTATCCGTAACAGCGTGCTAGAATCGAAGCATGGACAATGGGACGTGCGAATACTGCGGGGCATCACTGAAGCTGCTGCGGGCCGGCGCACGGTTCTGCTCCACGAAGCATCGCGTGTACTTCTCCAGGCGCCCGAAGCTGCCTGTTGAGATGACGGAAATGGCGCGCTGGGTGCGTCGAACCGCGACGAAAAGGCCGATAACTGTAACGGGACGGCCGGCATCTTCGACTAATTCTGAGACCTGGTCGTCGTTCGCTGAGGCGGACGCGGCGGCGGTGGGCGCTGGTCTTGGCTTCGTCTTGGGCGATGGTGTCGGCTGCATTGACTTGGACCATTGCTTCGTTGACGGCGAGCTTGCCGAATGGGCCGCTGAGATTGTTGATCGGTGCCAGGCGACTTTCATGGAAGTGTCCCAGTCGGGCGAGGGCCTGCATATCTTCGGGCTGTTGCCTGATGGTGGTGGCCGGAACATGCGTGATGGCGCCCGCAGTGTTGAGTTCTATTCCACTGGGCGGTATATCGCGGTGACTGGTAACAGGTTCGCCGGTTCGCCGTCGAGGCTTGCTGATTTGTCCGGGGTTGTTGCCTCGGTTCTGTAGCGTCCCCGGTGGGCGCGCTCGCGTCCCAGGAGGATGAACATGGCCGCTCATGCGCCGTCTGGCTTAGCCGCTAAGGGTAAGCGTCTCTGGAAAGAGACTGTCGATAAGTACGATCTGCGCGCTGATGAGTTGGACACGTTGGAGGATATTTGCCGCGAGGCTGATCTGATTGTGCGGCTTGAGGCTGATCTTGATGGAGCGGATCTGCTGGTGCAGGGCTCTCAGGGGCAGCAGGTGGTGAACCCGATTGTGTCGGAGATCCGCCAGCACCGGGCGACGAAGAAGGCGTTGTGGGCGTCCCTGAAGCTCCCGGATGATGGCGCTGAGGCTGGGGGCGCAAATCAGCAGCGGGCGGCTGCTCAGTCTCGTTGGGCGTCTTCTCGTGGCAAGAGCGCGTAGCGGTGCGGCTCTCATTACTTCTGCTGAATCGGATTTCGCGGAAATTGTCAGGTGGTATGAGGATCTTCTAGAGAAGACGTTCCCGCCTGCTGATTTGCAATGGGAGCCGGTGAAGATCGGCCCGACGTGGCAGTGGGATAACGGCTGGAAACTGCCTGAGCATTCGCTCGGTTGGCAGGTTTTGGCGTGGTGCGGGTATTGGTTGCGGGACAAGCACGGTAAGCCGTGGGCGTTCACGCCGGAACAAACCCGCTTCATCCTCTGGTACTTCGCTATTGACCAGTCTGGATCGCTGCTCTATCACTCCGCTGTGCTCCAGCGGCTGAAGGGTTGGGGTAAGGATCCTGTGGCGGCGTGCCTTGCTATGGCGGGCATGTTCGCGGATGTGAACTTCGACCACTGGGGCGCTGACGGTAAGCCCGTGGGCCGCGATCAGCCGAACGCATGGGTGCAGGTTGTGGCCGTGTCGCAGGATCAGACGAAGAACACCATGAAGTTATTCCCGTCGCTGATTAGTCCTGAGGCGCGGAAGCATTATGGTATCCAGGTTGGCAAGCTGAACGTGTGGGGATTGGGTGATTCTCGCCAGGTTGAGGCTGTTACGGCTTCTGTCATGGCGATTGAGGGCGGTCGTCCTACGCAGATCATCCGTAACGAGACGCAGAACTGGAACTCAAGTAACGGCGGGCATGATATGGCCGGCGCGATTGAGGGCAACGCGGCTAAGTCGGCGATTGATTCGCCTGCGCGGATGCTTGATATTTGCAACGCTTACCGGCCTGGTGAGGATTCGGTGGGGCAGCGTGCGCGTGAGGCTTACGAGTCAACGGTTGGAGTTGATGCCGAGTTCGCCGACTTCGGTGTCATGTACGACTCGCTCGAAGCCCCGCCCGAGGCTCCCCTGACCCTATCCGCGGCCCCGTCTGTGGTTGAGGCTATGCGCGGTGACGCTGTCTGGTTGGACGCTCATGGGCGTATCAAGAACTCGATTGCTAACCCCGCTAACTCGCCTAGCGAGTCGCGCCGTAAGTGGTACAACCAGATCACGGCTGCTGAGGATTCGTGGACGGAGCCGCTGGAGTTCGACCCGCTCAAGGATGCTGAGAAGACGGTTGAGCCCGGCGAGGAAATCACCATGTTCCTTGACTGCTCCAAGTCTGATGATGCTACGGCCCTTGTTGGTACGCGCCTGTCTGACGGGCACGTGTTCACTCTGGGCATGTGGCAGCGTCCACCTGGTAAGCGCGGCGAGGGCTGGCTTGCCCCCCGCGAGAAGGTGGACGAGGTTGTCAAGGAGACGTTCGCTAAGTACAGCGTTTCCGGGTTCTTCGGCGACCCGTCGCACACGGTTGACGACGAGACGATGGACCGCTACTGGGATCCCCTCTTTGATGAATGGCATCTGCGCTACCGGCACAAGCTGAAGGTGTGGGCGTCTGGCACTAAGGGCGGCAAGGGCCATTCGGTGATGTTTGATATGTCGGCGCGGGATAACGCCAAGGCGTTCGCGTCGGCTGTCGGGTTCACGTTGGAGGAAATCAAGTCGCAGTCCTTTACGTGGGACGGAGATTCCCGATTGCGCCGGCACGTTTTGAATGCGCGCCGCTACCCGGTGCAGGGCTTCGTGTCCATTGCTAAGGACAACCGGGAATCGAAGAACAAAATCGACCTCGCTATCTGCATGGTTGGCGCCCGCCTGGTGCGCCGTCTCATTTTGAACAACGGAAAGAAACGGGGTGGCCGGGTATGGTGATGAAACCTAACGCCGTAGTCGAACTGGTCAACGACGTTCTCTTGCCTAAGTATCAGGCTGAGCGGCAGCGACTTGATGAGGTTGACCGCTGGCAGCGGTGGTCCCCGGATAAGGTCAAGACGTCCAACTCGGCTGATCGTGAGCTGAAGGATCTGGCGGACATTTCTGAGGCCCCGTGGCTGGGCTTGATCGTGACGACTCTGGCGCAGCAGTTGCACGCCGAGTCTGTGCGTTCGGCTGACCGTGACACGGCTGCGCTTTGGGTTCCGTGGCAGCGTAACCGGATGAACGCGAAACAGAAGCCGCTCTACCGTGCGGCTATCGGTTTCGGGCAGGCTTACACGACTGTCCTGCCGGGTGATACTGGCGCCGTGATTCGCACTCACAGCCCGCGGGACATGATCGCCGTTTATCAGGATCCGGCCGAGGATGAGTTTCCGATGTACTCCCTCCGGGTGCAGGGTGACCACTACCGGGTGCTTGATGAGGAAGCCGAATACTGGCTTGCTCTCCAGGATGGCAAGATGACGTTCATTGAGCCGCGGGTGCATGACGTCGGCGAGACTCCTGTGGTTCGGTACACGAATCAGATGGACCTTGAAGGCCGCACGCCGGGCGAGGTTGAGCCGTTCATCCCCTTGGGTAAGCGGATCAACAAGACATCCTATGACCGTCTGCTGACCCAGCATTTCAACTCGTGGAAGATTCGCACGGCGACCGGCCTCGATATGCCGGATGATCCTGCGGAGCGCGAGCGGGTCAAGATGCTTCTTCGCCAGCAGGACATCCTGACTGGCGAGGATGGCGTCGAGTTCGGCACTCTTGACGAAACTTCCATTGAGGGGTTCATCAAGGCGCACGAGTCGGACCTTGAAACCCTCGCCGCGGTGTCTCAGACCCCGTCGCACGGGCTCACGGGCAAGATGGTGAACCTGTCCGCTGAGGCCCTGGTTGAAGCGCGCTCCATGCTGGACCTGAAGGCCGGTGAGCGGAAGGTGTCGTTCGGCGATTCTGATTGCCAGACGCTCCGCCTCGCCGCGCACATCGAGGGCCGCAGGGAAGACGCCGAGGACTTTACGCTGTCTATGCAGTGGGCTGATCTTGAGTCGCGGTCGATGGCTCAGGCCGCGGACGCTCTCGGCAAGATGGCGACGATGCTGGGCATCCCTGTTGAAATGTTGTGGGACCGGATCCCGAACGTTGACGAAGAGACGGTGAACCGCTGGCTGAAGTACAAGGCCGAGAACCCGACACCTGAGGCGCAGCTCGCCAACGCCCTGAACACGCAGTCTAATGGCGTCAACGGCTGAGGGCCGGGCGCTCACTGAGGCTAACCGTTTAGAGCAGTTGGCGGTTGCCGCCCGTGCGGTGGTGGTGTCTAAGGCATTGTGGGGTCAGCTTGACCCTACGGACATTGACCGGTCGGCTGAGCGGTGGATGCCAGCGCAACTTGCGACGTTCCAACGGTTCTATGGCGAGTCTCAGGCGCTCACGGAGTCTTATCTTGCCGATTACCGGCTGGCTGAGATTGGGGCTGCTGTAGGACCTGTGGTGGCGCCGAGGTTCCATGTCGTTGAGATGCGGAACGCGGCGTTGTTGGCTGGCCCGGTGCGCGTGAAGATGCTCATTGGGCGTGGCGAGTCGCCGTCTTCTGCGCACGCTAAGGCGTTCACGAAGTTCTCTGGCATCGCCCGCCGGCAGGTGCTTGACGGCGGCCGCAAGATGATCGACGCAACCACGAAAGCGGACACCAAGGCTATCGGTTGGCGGCGCGTGAGCGACGGGAATCCATGCACGTTCTGCGCGATGCTGTGTAGCCGCGGGCCTGTCTATGCGTCAAAGAGTCGCGCTGAAACGGCTGCCGGCTCGGGGCTCAGATACCACGGGCACTGCGGCTGTACTGCCGAAATCTTGTACGGCGAATGGGTGCCTAACGAGGCGGAACGCGGCTACATCGAGGACTACGAGAAGGCTGCTAAGCAGGCCGAAGCGGATGGGCAACAGCGCACACAAGACACCGTTCTGTGGCGCATGCGTCAAAACAGCGTCTATCGCGACTCGCCCCTGTCCCGCAACAAATAAGTGTCCGGCGCCATAAGGCGTGCGGTTAGTTAGCTGCCCCGGTGGCGGCACCAAGCAAGCCCCAGGAGGGCAAATGTCTGAGCAGGAACTTGAAACCCCCGACGTCGAGACTGAGGAAGAGGAAGCCCCGGAGGCTGACACTGAACCGGACGAAACAGAAGAAGAGGGTTTCGACGCGGAGAAGGCCCGCGAGAAGATCCGCAAGATCAACTCCGAGGCCCGTAAGCTCCGCGAACGCACCAAAGCCGCTGAGGAAAAGGCTAAGGGCGCCGAAGAGAAGGATTCGCGGCTGACCGCTCTGGAAGCGGAAAACCTGCGTCTGCGCGTCGGCGTCAAGCACGGCCTGCCCGAGGCGCTTATCAAGCGGCTCTCCGGCACTACTGAGGAAGAGATTCTGAAGGACGCCGAAGAACTAATGGAGCTGTTTGGTTCCAAGAAGCCACCGACGAACCGCCCGAAGGAATCCTTGCGCGGCGGTACGGACCCCACCGAAAACGCTGAAGAAATCGGTGATCTGGACAAGTTCTCAGAGAAGATCTTCCGCAACTAAGCTGCGCCGACCACGTTGGTGCATTGATTTCATCACACTCTAAGGAGGCCCTTCGTGGTCCATGCTCTTTACACCCCCGTGCAGGCTGCTACGGCAACCCTCGCGTCCCTCCGCTGGCTGACGAACCTGCCCCGCACTGTGCGGCAGGACTTCAGCAATGAGTTCGTCGCCGGTCGCGGTCAGACCGTCAACGTCCTCGGCCCGATCAACGCAGGCAAGGCTAAGGTCTACACCAAGGCCAACCGCACCGCCCGCGATGCAATCCAGTTCAATGATCTGGCGCAGACCTGGTTCCCGGTGACCCTGGAAAACCAGCTCTACAACGCCGTCCGCCTGCCGGATGACTTCGCCACGTTCACCCTGACGGATCTGACCCGCCAGGTTCTGAAGCCGCAGGCCGAGTCCGTGGTGGACGAGATCGCGGCGCCGCTGATCGCTGAAATGGTCGCCATTGGCACCGACGCCGGTATCCCGGCTGTTGCTGCTGACGGTTCCAACTTCCTGACCGTACTGATTCAGGCCCGCAAGGTCCTGAATGAGCGCCACATCCCCACCGATGGCCGCACGTTCGCTGTTGGTGCTGACCTCGAAGCCGCAGCCCTGCAGCTCCCCCAGCTCCAGAAGGTCAACGAGTCTGGCACCACGGAGGTTCTCCGCAATGCGGTCCTCGGTCGCCTGATGGGCTTCGACATCGTCGCTGACCCGGCGCTGCCGGCTGACTTCGGCATCGCGTACCACAAGGACGCCTTCGCCCACGTCACCCGCCCTTCCCGCCAGCCCGAGGGCGCTGCCAAGTCGGCCACCGTCGCGCAGGATGGTTTCGCGCTGCGCTGGATCCAGCACTACAACCCGCTGCAGCTCGAAGACCAGTCCGTCGTGGACACCTTCTACGGTGCCGCAACGCTGGACGCCGACCGGGCCGTGTCCGTCACCCTCGCCACGGGCGTTTAGTGGCTGCCCCGGCTACTCTGGCCGGGGTCACTGAACTAGCCGACTGGCTGGGTGAGCCTATCGTTGCCGATTCGGCTGACGAGAAGCGCGCCCTGCTTTGTCTCCGCATCGCGTCTGCCCTGGTTCGTAAGGAATCGGGGCAGACGTGGGTGGGGGCTGACGGCCTGCTTGTTGACCCTGTGCCGGAAGACGCAGTCATGGTCACGCTTTACTGTGCTTCCAGGGTGTTTGACAACCGGAACGCGCAGACGATGGGCGCCATTGATGACTCCCGCGAGGGCTGGAAAGTCGATGAGGCCGGCGCCTACCTGACCGAGTCTGAGAAGCGCATGCTGTCCGCTTTCAAGTCTTCATCCTTCCGGGGTCTGGGGACCGTCGCGACGACTCGTGAGGATACTGCCCCGGCTTCTAACGGCTGGGTTCCGACGAACACGCCTGACGTCTATTTCCCCTGGTACTAAGGAGTTCGGATGCGTACTGAACTTCTGCTGATTCGACGCCGCAAGGCTGCCGAAGAACTAATGGTGGACGCATGCACCATCTCCCGCCCTGGTGAGCCTGTGACGGACCCGGAGACGGGCGAGGTTACGGACTCGACTACGCCGGTCTACAGCGGCCGGTGCAAGGTGCAGTCGAAGGACAGTGCGACGTCTACCCCGGATGCTGGTGGCGCGTCGTTTGTCATGGTGTCGCGGCAGGTCCATATCCCGGCGGGTGCGGCTGATGTGCGTGACGGCGACGTCGTTACGGTCACGGCGTCCCTGTTGAATCCGTTTGGTGTTGGTAAGCAGTACCGGGTGGAGGGTTTCACGCCTGACAGTTTCGAGACTGCGGCGCGTATCCCTGTGAAGGAGATGCTGTGAGTGACGGGTCGGCTGAGTTGCGGCGCGTGGCTGAGAACCTTGGGCGGATCGCTGGCGCAGCGGTGAAGGATGTTGACGCTGTCGTCCAGAGGGGCGCGCTGAACATCAAGAACGAGATGGCGTCCGATGCCCGCGGGTCCAGGCACTTCAAGGGCATGGCGGGGTCGATTTCGTATGACTCGCATTATGGCGTCGGTGCTGTGCGTTATGTCGTCGGCCCGGACAAGAGCCGGCGCGGCGGTTCGCTCGGCAACATCTACTATTTCGGCACGAGCCGGGGTGGTGGTTCGGGTGACATTGAGAAGCCGTTGCGTACTGAGGGGCCGCGGTTCAACGCGGCGCTGTTGAGGTTGGCTGACGAGTGGGCGGGGCGGGTATGAGCGGCGATGCTTTGGCTGCGGCGTTTGAGTCGCTGATTGCGGGCGTGACGGTTTATCGGGACAAGGTTCCTGCTAGCCCGTCGTTCCCTTACGTGTTCGTGTTGACGAACTTCCCCACGGTGGCGGGTCGTTCGCAGGCCAGGTCTGCGCAGTTCCATCATTTGCGGTCCAGGACGCTTGTTGTTGGGTTGACGGGCGCTTCGGTGCGGATTGTTGCGCAGAAGCTCACGGACGCCTTGGAGGGCTCCCGGCCTGATGTTCCTGGCTGGTCGCTGGGTGCGATTGAGTCGGTCCCGAACGATCAGCAGTTGCTGCCGGATAACGACGTGACGATCAACAACCAGCACCCCCTCTATCAACCGTTCGACTGGGTCCTGACAGGCTCCGCAACGTAAACCTAAGCCCCGCACCCCGGGGCTTTTTTCATGCCCTTAGGAGGCCGCGTGTTTGTTCGCGTCAAAGACAAGGATTCCGGGCACGAGTTCGACGTGCCCGAGACAGATTGGCGGATCGGTGAGGGGATCTTCACTGTCGTCAAGGGTGATCGGTTCCCGCCCGTGGACCGGCCCCGCATCCAAAAGCACAAACTACAGCCCATTCGGGCGTCCAAGAAAGAGGAAAGCTAAATGGCTGTTGAAGAAATCCCAAGCACTCCCGCGGATGGCAATTTCCTTGCCCTCATCGTTCCGGCAATCGCTGACACCGACGCGCCTACGCTCGCGGAACTGAATGCCGCGAGCGTCGTTGACATTTCCTGCTACCTGACTGGCGGCGGTTGGAAGCCGTCCCTGTCTGAGCAGGTCATCACTGACGAGCGCCTGTGCACGACCCAGACGTACGAGAAGAAGGGCCGGTCGCAGCGCGGCCTGGAGGTCGAGTACATCGACAACACGAACTCCCCGAGCGCGGCTGAGTTCAACAAGGCCAAGGACACACTGATCCCGGACTCTTCGCACTTCCTGGTCACCCGCGCCGGCCTTCCGTACGAGACGGCACTCGCCGCCTCGCAGAAGGTGTCGATCTACCCGATTGACGCTGGCGAGTACAACGACCTGCCGCCGGAAGCCAACTCGGTCCTGAAGACCGGGCAGAAGCTGTTCGTGAAGGGCAAAGTGAAGATCGGCGTGGCAATCGCCGCGTAGCCCCCTTGAAGACCCCTGTGCGCCCGTGTGTTGTGGGACCGCGGGCGCACAGGTCAAGTCCCACTGGTCCCGCTAACTGACTTTGGAGAATCAAATGGCTCTTGTTGTGAAGCGTCCTGAGACGCGTGTTTCGTTTTGCCTTGATGGTGATTTGAAGGCTGAGCATGAGGCGGTTGAGGCTGAGTTCAATGCGGCCCGCAATCGGTCCCTCGCTGACGGCCGGCTCGTGGATCAGTCGCGGGAGCTTGCTAAGCAGGTGTCCGATGTTGAGTCTCGGATGAAGGAATCGACGGTTGAGTTCGTGCTGCGCGGGATGAAGCGCGGCGATTGGAACGACCTTGTCGCGGAGCATGCGCCCCGGGATGGGAACGCGCTGGATAAGTCGTACGGGTTCAACGTTGAGGCGCTGATGACGGTGGCTGTCCCGCAGTGCATCGCCAGCGTGGAGGATCACGCCGGGGAGCCTGTCGAGTTTGACCCGGCGGCTGAGTGGGCGGACCTCGCCGAGAACATGACGGATTCCCAGTACGAGGATTTCGTTGTGGCCGTGCTGCGCGTGAATAAGGGGCGGAACGAAGTCCCTTTTTCGCTCAGCGCCTACAGGATGATCCAGGGCTCAGATCAGACGTAGAGGCGGCGCTGTCCCTCGGGATTTCGTTGAAGCGTTTTCATGGGTGGGAACCGGCGACGACGTATGAGTATGACGGGGCGGGGCGGCTGGCGTCGTCCCGCCCTGAGCCTGAGTGGGACGACGCCGAGCAGACAGCGATCCTCGCACTACAGGCTTACAAGGCGACCCTGTGCCCGCTCTGTGGCGGGCCGATCGGTGTGTGCACGGACCCTGAAAACGAACTGAAGTACAAGGGCGGGCTGCCGATCCGCTGCCACGCTACGACGGCGCGGGCTATCGCTATGGAACCGTACCGGGACCAGCCGAACAGTCAAGCGCTGATGATCGCGCCGGTCCTGGCTGACTAGCGACTCTCAACGGCTGCAAGCAGACGCCGAGCGAACCCGGCGCCGACGAGCAGCAGCCCGGCAACAAGCACGATGATCGCGCCCGCGCTAGGCCCTTGTGTCGTCACCATGCCGACGCCGGCAACGTAATTCGTGACCGGGGTCGTCAGGTTGACGATCAAGAGCGCGAAGCCAAGCACGAGTACGACGACGCCTGATGTCATTAGCCGCGTTCCGGGGCGCCGCGTTTCCCCCAATTTGTTTGTCATGCGGAGAGTCTAGCGCGTAGATCAACGGGGTGCCTATAAAATTGATGTATAAACCCCCGCGATGCTGCCAGGCATCCGGGGGCGTGACCGACTAACAAGGAGTCGATATGTCCATTGTTGCATGCTCAGTTGACGGATGCGAGAAGCCGCACTACGGCAAGACGTGGTGCCAGATGCACTACAATAGGATGCGCAAAACCGGAATCCTCGACCTCAAACCCAAGATGTCGAGCTATTGCAGAGTCGAATCCTGCGGCGTTGAACTTATCCCGCCATATGGCCGTGGAATGTGTTCGCTGCACTACAAGCGGTTCATGAAGTACGGCACACATGAACTTCCGCATAGAGCACTCCTACGAGACTCGGGGTGCCGGATATCAGGTTGCAAAAATACGTACATGGCGAGCGGTTTATGCTCGGCCCATTACACGCGGCTGAAGCGAACTGGAAGCCCTGTAACTCGCAAGCGCGGGCAGGTTGTTGACGGCAAACGGATTTGCGCAACCTGCGGAGCAGACACGCCGATTGAATACATGTCGAACTCGGCTCCCAGTTACTGCCGTCCGTGCTTCAATGCGGCGGCGACGGCGAGGCGCGTATATGAGCCGGTGCTAAAAATGCAGCGCGATTGCGCTATATGCTCCACTCAATTCATGGGCGATAAGCGCAACACCAGATGTTGCGGCGCGTCTTGCTTGAAGGAATACAAGCGGCTCAACGATATCGAGCTAGCTAAGCGTCGTCCACGTGAAGTAGCAAACGCTAGTAACCGCGCCTGGTATCAGGCCAACAAGGACACGGCTTTCGCTGCTAAGGCAGCATACCGTGCGCGCAAGATCGCGGCGCATGTAGAAGATGTCCGCCGCGAAGTTGTGTTTGAGCGAGACGGCTATTTGTGCCGTCTTTGTTCAACGCCGCTACGGGTGGATGTTAAGGCCCCGCATCCACACACCCCAAGTATTGACCACATCGTCCCGCTATCGCGGGGCGGCGATCACAGCTATGCCAATATCCAATCCGCTCACCTAGCCTGCAACGTGGCGAAGGGGGCGCGCATCTCCTAAAGAGGGTGGACGAAATCGCCGACAGATCCATCAGTATAAGTCTCGAAGCCCGGGTGTCCGGGTTTGTTGCGGGCATGAAGACGGCGCAGCAGGCGACTAACGATTTTGCCAGCCGCACGGCTTCATTTGCCCGTGAGAACGAGCAGCACCTCGACCGGGTTGGTAAGGCGTCGATGGTGATGGGCGGCGCGTTGCTGGCTGGTGTTGGGCTGGCGGTGAAGTCGTTCATGGATTTTGATGCGGCCATGTCTGAGGTCCGCGCTTCGACGCATGAGACGTCGGGGAACATGGACCTGTTGCGCGAGGCTGCGATCAACGCGGGTGCTGATACGGCGTTCTCCGCGGCTGAGGCGGCTAAGGGCATTGACGAGCTGGCGAAGGCGGGCGTGTCCACGAAGGACATTCTGGGCGGCGGGCTCACTGGTGCGCTGTCCCTTGCTGCGGCTGGTTCGCTCGGTGTTGGTGAGGCTGCTGAGATCGCGGCCACGGCGCTAACCCAGTTCAAACTGTCGGGTAAGGACATCCCCCACCTGGCGGATTTACTCGCGGCGGGTGCTGGCAAGGCTCAGGGTTCAGTTGAGGACATCGGCAACGCGCTGAAGCAGTCGGGCCTGGTTGCGTCCCAATTCGGTCTATCCATCGAGGATACGACGGGCACCCTCGCGGCGTTCGCATCTGCCGGCCTGATCGGCTCTGACGCTGGTACGTCTTTGAAGACGATGCTGTTGAAGCTTGCTTCCCCGTCGAAGGAAGCTGCCGGGTTGATGGAAGAGCTCGGCATCGCAGCTTACGACTCCAGTGGGAAGTTCGTCGGCGTGACGAACCTTGCGGGCCAGTTGAAGGACAAGCTCGGCGGGCTGACCCAAGCCCAGCGCGACTCGGCACTGGCTACGATCTTCGGCACTGACGCTATCCGCGGTGCGAACGTGCTGTATGAGAGTGGCGCGCAGGGTATTGCCGACTGGACGGACAAGGTCAACGACGCCGGCTATGCGGCTGTAACGGCCTCTATCAAACAGGACAACCTTGCGGGCGATCTGGAGAAGCTGGGTGGCTCGTTCGATTCGGTGCTTATCAAGGGCGGCGAGGGTGTTGCCCAGTCGCTGCGGGGCATGGTGCAGGGCGCTGAGGATCTTGTTGACGCTATTGGCAAGATCCCGGCGCCAATCCTGACCACTAGCGCAGGCATCGCCGGGCTGCTTGGTAGCGTCGCCCTGGTTGGCGGCGGCATCATGACGGCTCTACCAAAGTTCTTGGAGTTCAAGGATTCCCTCGACAAACTCGACGCCTCTGGGTCGAAAGCTGGCAACGGTATTCGAAAGGTTGGCACTGCCGCCGGTATCGCTGTTGGCGCCCTGGTTGCGTTGCAGATCGCCGCCGCCGTGTTCACGGAGAAGCATACGAAGTCCGCGGAGGATTACGGGCAGGCGATCCTGAAGGTCGCGAAGGCGAGTGAGTCTGCCCGTGGCGCGAAACTGGACGAGTTGTTTAGCGGGTTCGACGTGGTTGCCGGGCAGGCTGTTAGCAAGATCGACAGCATGGCGGGCGCGGTTGAGCGGCTGACTCATCAGAACTTCAACGACGCAGGTAATAAGTTCTTCGAGGGGTTCACGAGCCTGATCGGTTTGCCGAAGGGTGAGATCGGTCAGTTGGAGGACAGGCTCAAGGGCCTTGGTGATGAGATGGGCAACCTTGCCCGGAACGGTGCCGGGGAGACTGCGGCTAAGACGTTCCAAGCGTTGACGAAAGAGTTTGAGAAGAACGGCAAGGGTGCTCAGGAAGCCCTTGATGCACTCCCCGGCTACAAGGAAGCGCTGCAGGGGCTAGGCAGAACGGCCGGCGTCGTTCTTGAGGGGCAGGATCTTCTGGACTTCGCTATGGGTAAGATCCCGGCGTCGATGCAGAAGGCCCAGGGCGCTACTGAGACGTACACGACGAGCGTCGGCAACACGGCCCCGGTCACTGAGGCGATGTCCAAAGCACTGGATGAAGTCGGGCTCAGCGCTGAGGGTGCGGTCGTTGACATTGATGCGTTCGGCAAGTCGTTGTTCGCGGCCGGCCTGTTGTCCCTGTCTGCTTCGGATGCGTCCATCGCCTACCAGGACGCTATCGACAAGGTAACGGCGTCGGTGACGAAGAACGGCACAACGCTGGACATCAACACCGAAGCGGGCCGGGCTAACCAGTCCGCTTTCAACGGCTTGGCTCAGGCGGCTATCACGTCCGCTGAAGCGTCGGCTAAGGAAACCCTCGCTACTGAGGGTTCCGCAGCGGCTCAGAAGCAACTGCAGGACGGTCTTGGTCAGAGCTACACGGACCTCATCCGGGCGGCGGGGCAGTTCGGTATCACTGGTGACGCGGCGGACACGATGGCGCGTAAGGCGTTGGGTATCCCGAAGAACGTCAACATCGACACCTGGATCGCCGACCACGCGTCGGACACGTTGAACTCGATCAAGCGCACCACTGACGGGCTCGACGGGCGCAAGGTAACTATCGGCGTGAACACGGTTTACACCGAGACGGGGCCGAAGCCTGACGGGTACGTCGTCAGGAATGGTGTGCCGGCGTACAACGCGACCGGCGGACGGGTGAACTACCTTGCTGGCGGCGGGCAGCCGATCCTCTACGACATGCAGCCCCGCGGCACTGACACGGTCCCGACGATGCTCACTCCTGGCGAGTTCGTCGTGAACCGGGACGACACCGCTAAGAACCTGTCCCTGCTGCAAGCTATCAACTCGGGCAGGCAGTACGCACCCGCCGCCGCACCAGCACGGCAGGTTGCCACCTCGGTGCCGTCCGCCGGCGCGGGCGCTGTGACGAACAACTGGAACATCACCGAGCAGTCAGACCCGGTAGCGACGGCGCATGAAGTCGCGCGCCGAAGCCGGGCAATGAGTGTCTAACAGAAGGGGGCTGGGATGCCTTACCCAAGTCCAGTAACGTATCCCAGCCCCAACCTTTACCCTGGCTTCGCTGCTGACGGGTCAGGGTTGAAGCTGTCAATCGGCGACCTTGTCCTCGGCGACGTTGACCCGTTCGGGGTTGAGTGGACGGTCGCTAAGTTCGACGGCTGGACAGGTTCGCCCGCCCCGACCCTGCGCCTCACCCAACGCGCCCGCGGGCATGGCGCGACGGGTAGCGAGTCGTACTTGCAGCCCCGCGTTATGACGGTGGAGGGGCTTATAAAGGCGCCGTCGCAGGATGCGCTTGAGGACGCTTTCGACCGACTGGACGCGGCGATCACGCTAGACCAGACGCAAATGGTCGTCGGGCAGTCATCGAAGGTCCGTAACGCGATGGTGCAGCGTCAGGGTGAAGTGATCCCGGAATACCTCACCGACACGCTGGGGCGGTACTCGGCGCTGATCGTTGCGAAGGATCCGCTGAAGTATGGCGATCTTGTGACGGCTTCGACCCTGTTGCCGTCGTCTTCTGGCGGGCTCGTGTACCCGGTGACGTATCCGATTACTTATACGGGTGTGACGAACTCGGGTGTCATCCGGGTGAACAACCTTGGCAACACCCAGGCGCCTGTGTGGTTGCGGATTGACGGGCCGATCCCTGCTGGTGGTTGGACGGTTACGCACATTGGGAAGAAGCAGTCGTTGACGTTCGCTGTTTCGTTGGCTTTGGCTGCGGGCGAGTTCGTCACGGTTGATATGTCGCGGCGTGAGGTGTTGGCGCAGGGCCAGTCTGCTCGTGCCGGGTATGTGACTTCTCGCGGCTGGTTCACGTTGGACCCAGGCGATAACGACATTGCCTTCTCGGCTCAGAACTTCAGCGCTACGGCGCAACTCACGGTAACGACTAAGCCAGCTTGGAGCTGATATGACTATTACTTTTTTGCAGCCTGATGGTGTTGCGATCACGGCGCAGGCGGCGCGGCAGGGTTCGGCTGCTGTCTATGGTGGGGGCGCTGGTCGTCCTCTTGGCGGGCGTTCGGGGTTCCGTGTTGATACACCGAGCAACGTCCTCACTGCGACGAGCACGACGTGGACTCTTGGCCCATGTGCGGCGATGATCGACCCGGGCGCGACGACTCATCAGGGCATGTACGGGTTGGCGTCGGACGCGAACGTTACGGGCTCGGTGACGGCCGCGGATGCGACGAACGCCCGCAAGGACATCGTCTATATCCAGGTGAATGATTCGTCCGCGGGTGACGGGTCGGGCGCTAAGAGCGCGAACGTCCTCTACCTCGCCGGCACCCCTTCCGCGACCCCTGTTGCGCCGGCACTTCCGGCGCGGTCGTTCCTGGTGGGGACGATTGATGTTCCGAAGAGCGGTGCCGGCGCCCCGGTTGTGACTGTGAACCCGGCCCGGTTCGTTGCTGCGGGCGGGATCCTCCCCGTCAACTCGCAGGCCGAGCGTGATGCTTTGACGAAGTTCGGAAGCTTCACGGTGCGCCGCATGGACGCTAGCGGGGCGCTGGAGGACACGGACGGCACGACGTGGACGAGGCGCAATGATTTTGTGCCGGTGAACACGTCCGACGTGAACTGGACCTATTACGGCGGCGTGTACGTGGAGCGTGGGGCTGGTGGCCCCGCGAAGGCTACCTGCGAGATGATCCTCACCCGCACCGGCGGCAACATCCCCTTGACGACGGCGTACACCCCGGCGTTCTCCGGCATCATCCCCGCCGGGATCCGCCCGAACGGTGTGGCGGTGACGACCTACACGGTGCTGCAGAACGCAAACACGGACCCAAACACCACCGACGTGTGGGGACTATACGTGCGGATCAACAAAGCTGGCGACCTTGCAATCAGCACCAACTCCGGGTCGGCGACCATCACGAC
>Ga0157370_10004487_pt1 | contig 15993 bp, 13 predicted proteins | sample C35metaG_FD_113463 | JGI IMG/M metagenome (GOLD analysis project Ga0157370, IMG submission 113463) | Corn rhizosphere microbial communities from Kellogg Biological Station, Michigan, USA - C3-5 metaG | ecosystem: Host-associated > Plants > Roots > Rhizosphere > Soil | place: USA: Michigan...
CTAAATTACAAACATTGGTTCGTTATAATGCATCGCGGGCCGGGCTATGCCTTTCATAAAAAATCAGCCAAAACACACCTTTAAAAATAAAAAACTAACCAAAGCAGAAAGATCTTTACTGTCGATCGTCCCACAACCAGGCGGGAAGCCATGTCAATCGGTTAATGGTTATTTCACCATGGCTCCCGACCTGGCTTGTTTAAAACAGTAACACAATCAACTAACTATATAACCAAGATGAACAAATTAATATTATTAATTGTCCTGGCCACGCTTTGCCCAATATTTGAGCTAAGCGCCCAAACCAGCAACCAGATTAGTGGACGGGTCGTCACCGCAAATGATGGCAAACCCCTCCCCGGTGCCACCATTAGTATCAACAATACCAATACCGCAGTCCAGTCCGCAAAAGACGGCACATTCATTATCCTTGCCAAAACCGCAAGCGGTATCCTAACTATTACCTATACCGGATACCAAACCAAGGAAGTCGGTTTCAATATCAATACCAAAACTATCGAAATCAAAATGCAAGAGGCCAATAATTCCTTCGATGACATCCAGGTTATTGGTTATGGAAAAACCACTAAGGGGCTCAATACCGGATCCGTTTCCTCCATCAACGCCAAACAAATCGAGCAGCAGCCCGTCACCAACGTACTCTCTGCCCTTGCAGGCAGGATGCCGGGGGTATTTATTCAAACAACCAATGGTCTACCTGGTGGTAACATTTCCGTCCAGATTCGTGGGAAAGGTTCTATCGCAGCTGGTACAGACCCCTTGTATATTGTTGATGGAGTTCCTTTTGTAGGGACTAGCCCAAACGGGACAAACAATGCGGTAAGCACCAACAATATCGCAGGTAATATCAGTCCATTGAATAATATCAATCCCTCGGATATTGAATCCATTAATGTACTTAAAGACGCAGATGCCACAGCCATATATGGCAGCCGCGGGGCAAATGGTGTTGTGTTGATCACGACCAAGAAAGCAAAATCAGGTGACACCCAATATAATTTCAACCTCCAGCAGGGATTTAGCCGTGCCGCCAGCACCCCAAAACTCATGAGTTTGCAACAATATCTGGAAGTTAGAAGGGAAGCTTTTCAAAACGATAACCGTATCCCATCCGTTGATCCTACTTCTACCAACTATGCTCCAGACTTAACGCTCTGGAGCCAAACCGAGGGAACAGACTGGCCAGCCTACTTACTAGATAACACCGCTTCTTCCACTGACCTGCAGGGTACCATATCAGGGGGAAAAAACAACACCACCTTTACTATTAGCGGAAATTACCGGAGCGAGGGCGCGATACTGGCTGGATCCAATAATTTCCAGCGTGGCGGAATTCAAACTCAACTTAACCATACCAGCAGCAATGGAAAGTTCACGCTCAATGCCAGAAGTTCCATGACCAAACAATCCAGCATATTTGCCAATCCCGTACTCAACCTTGACCGGAGTTATCTGAGACCACCTAATTTCCCATTACTACTGGCAAATGGTGAGATTAACTGGTATGGTAGCAGTAACATCCTGGCCGAACTGGACGCTACCAGCAAAACACTCACCGACAATATCATCAGCAATCTGGCACTATCCTATCAGCTCCTGCCGTCCTTGTCTTTGAAAATAAACTCAGGTTATACCAAAACGAGCTATAACCAAAAATTAGTTTTTCCAAGTAGCAGTCTGCCACCCGGGACTCTCAACACGACCTCTTTCTCGCAGAACAGCGGACAGTCTTTTATTGTTGAGCCACAGATAGATTATAATATTCGAATTAAACAGCTAAACTTAACACTTATGGCCGGTGCTACCTATCAAAACCGGACTAATGATTCTCAGTTTATAAAGGCAAACGATTTTAAGGTCGCTAGTTTAATGGAAGACCTGGGTTCGGCTTCAATTATTGAAAGCCGCCAGAATTCATATAGCAATTACAAGTACGCCTCCATTTTCGGTAGGTTAACCCTCAATCTAAAAAATGAGTACCTGATCAACGCCACGATCCGCAGGGATGGTTCTTCCAGGTTTGGTCCCGGGAACCGCTATGGAAATTTTGGATCAATCGGTGCAGCATGGATATTCAGCAATAATGAATTCGTCAAAAACAATATCGGCTGGATCAGCCACGGAAAAATAAGGGGTAGTATTGGTACATCCGGAAATGACCAGATCGGCGATTACCAGTATCTTTCTACCTACAGCAGCCCCGGCGGAAACCTTTATCAGGATGCAGTAACCATTCGTCCCAGCAGGATCAGCAACACCGATTTTCATTGGGAAACTACCACCAAGGCAGACCTAGGACTTGAAATCGGGCTTTTCAAGGAAAAAGTGCTGCTCACTGCAGATTATTACCGCAGCAGAAGCCGTGACCAACTAATCAGTTACTCTTTACCGCGGCTAACCGGTTTTTCAGAGTACCAGGCAAATCTCCCGGCGGTAATCCTCAACACCGGAATGGAGATGAGTATAGAAGTGAAACTCATTAATCGCAGCAAGCTAAACTGGAGTGCACAGGGAAATATCACCTTACCGAAAAACCGGCTCCTTTCATTTGAAAACTTTGAAAATTCAAGCTATGCCCAACTGTATAAAATTGGAGAGGACCTTTCGCGTATCCGCGGTTACCAGGCGCTGGGTGTAGATCCTACGACGGGGAATATGATTTATGCAGGAAAGGACGGAAACGCTTCTACTACTCCATTCGACAATTTTACGCTTGGTAAACTCACACCCGACTTTTATGGCGGGTTTGGCTCCTCTTTAAGTTATAAAAATTTTTAGCTGAATGTATTTGCTCAGTTTGTTCAGCAACAAAGCAAGGGTGACCTAAAACGTCTCCCCGGGACAGGCGTGTTTAATAACTTCGCGCTAACCTATGAGCGCTGGACACCTTCAAACCCTTCCAGTACCGTACCGAAAGCAACCTTGGCTAGTACCGGATTATTTTATCCCAACTCTTCGGCCAATGTCTTCAACACCTCTTATCTGCGGTTAAAAAACATAGCCCTCAGTTACAGTTTTAATGAAACGCTGCTAAAACAGATCAAAGTAAACAGTTTAAGGGTTTATGCAGAGGCCCAAAACCTGCTTACCGTTTGGAACAGGGATGCAGCGGTATTTGACCCAGAATCCGGTGTTATTTCCACAACCGCCCTGGGACGTAACATTCCCCCGGTAAAAACAATTGTATTGGGCCTTCAGCTTAACTTTTAAACCTTTTCGATATGAAAACTTATCTTTCATTTGCTATGGCTATTTTAATAATAGCTTTTATTTCACCCAGTTGCAAACGGCTCGTAGAGATCCCACCATCCAAAAGCCAGATTGAAGTACAAACTGTATTTTCCGATAGTACGCTGGCCACCTCAGCCCTTTTAGGTGCCTATTATTCCATGACTCAAAGCACCGTATCCTTCAAGTACCTTAGCCTTTATAGTGATGAATACACCCAAACTTCCGGCGATCCAAGCCTGGATGAATTTTATAGCAATCAGGTCAGACCCGACAATCCCCTCAACCAATCACTCTGGGGAAACCTTTTTTCTGTTATCTATCAGGCTAACGCCATCATTCGGGAAAGCGGTAACTCACCGCTCTCCCCTATGTTAAAAAACCAGCTTACTGCTGAAGCTAAATTTCTCCGCGCTTTTGCTAATTTCTATCTGGTTGAACTCTATGGACATATCCCACTGATCATAAACCCTGATGTACAAGAAAACAAGACCGCATTTCAGGTCGATCAGTCCGCGATCTTTCGGCAGATCATCCAGGATCTCAGTGATGCCAAAGCTACCCTTCAGCCCACCTACAAAGGCACTGGCAAAGTTAGGGCGAACCGTTGGTCAGCGGCTGCATTATTAGCCCGTGTCTACCTTTTCCAAAATCAATATCAACAAGCAGCGAACGAGGCTACCGCGGTCATATCTTCCGGCCAATATTCACCCCTAGGATTGCCAGAAAGTGTCTTTATTGCCACCAGTAATGAAACTATCCTGCAATGGTGGGCTACGGGTGGCGCGGTACCTGATGGCTCGGCCTTAATCCCTGCAACCGCTACGACTATACCTACTTATGTCTTAACAGCAGGATTAAAACAAAGTTTTAATGCCGCGGACCTGCGTGGAAGCAAATGGATTGTAGCGAGGGCAATCATCACCAGCGGAAATTCCACTACTTACAATTATCCCGCAAAATATAAAAACAGGACCGCCAATTCGGGCAGTGCGGAATATCCTATGGCCTTGCGACTCGCTGAACAATATCTGATCCGCGCAGAAGCATTGGCAAAGCTAGAACGGACATCAGAAGCCGTTTCTGATCTTAATCAGACCAGGACACGTGCAGGCCTAAGCCCATTAAGCGCAACCACCAGTCAGCAGGATTGCCTTCAGGCCATTGCCAATGAAAGACGCCTTGAACTCTTTGGGGAATATGCGCACCGCTTTTTGGATCTTAAACGGCGGGGAGAACTGGCAACCGTACTTATCCCACTTAAAACAGGCTGGAGAAACACTGCATCAAATTTACCCATCCCCCAGAACGAACTCATTTACAACTCAAACCTTAAACAAAATGAAGGCTACTAAAAACAACTATTTGCTCTTATTGATCGCCATATTGCTCACCATGAAAGGATATGGGCAGCAAAAGATTACGGAAATAAAAACCGGAGAACGCATGCCGGACATGATGGTCAGCGGCATCATGAATAAAAACATCAAACAAATCAATTTAAAAGAACTCTATCAAAGCGCACCTCTAATCATTGATTTCTGGTTTACTTCCTGCGTGCCCTGCATAAAAGAAATGAAATTCCTGGACTCCCTCAAAGCGCAGCATCCCGGAAAATTCAATGTGCTAATGGTAACCTACCAGAAAGAAGCTGAAATAAAGGCGTTTTTAAACAGGACTAATAATAAAGATGTCAAAACGTCCAACCTATACCTGGCCACCGCAGACAGTATTTTAAAAAAGATGTTTCCCCATAAAGTTGCACCGCACAATGTATGGATTGATAAACAGGGCTTGGTCAGGGCCATTACCGGCACAGAGGAAGTTACTGCCGCTAACGTTTTAAGCTTTGCGGGCCAGGAAACCAGTTTAAAAATGGCGCAGAAAAAAGACATCTTGAATTTCGAGCCCATGGAGGAATTCCACCTGATGGATACCAGCTTCAATTACCGGTCTATAATCACCCCGGCCATTCCCACCGGATCAGGCGGTTTGCTGGCAGGCACCTCCAAAGGACTGGCTTACAACCGGTTTTTCCAGTATAACGCCTCCATAACCCACTTGTTCTGGAGCGCCTTTAGTACCTACAATAAAAACCCTTTAGGAACCTACAGGGAAAATCTGGTCGAACTCCACACCAAGGATTCTTTAAGATTACTTTATCCTAGCGGAAAACTCGTTCGTCTTTTGCAGCATTCACTCTATAAAAACATGCAGGAATGGAATAAAGACAACACTTATTGCTATGCGCTCACCTTACCCAACAGAATACCAGATACATTGTTCCGGGATTACCTGTTCAGTGATCTTGAGCGCTATTTCCAGGTACACCCAAAAATTGAGAAGCGAGAAAGGTTATGCACTGTGGTGAGTAAAACAAAAGGGGAAACCTTGAAGGCAGCAGAACCGAGCCAAGGGGCATATGCAAAGATCAAACTTACAGGCGTCAAGCTTCAGATTCGCAATGCAAAAATACAGGATGTCCTGAATTATTTTTTCACCATTTACGATTTCCGTAAACTCAACCGCCCCTTTGTAACGGAAATACCAGAATCGGAGCAGTACAGATTCGACCTCGATCTGGAGTTTAATAGGAACAAAGCCCAGAATGAAGGCGTTTCACCTGAAGACTATTTTGAAATGCTGGGCAGATATGGATTTCGCTTTGAACAAAAGCTCCGCCCCTATCCGATCCTGGTACTTTACGATTACAGCAGTAATCAATAATTTTTAAAACCTCTGGTAAATAAGAAAGGCAGATTCATCATCTGCCTTTCTTGTCGTTAACCACTAAAGTGGATCGTAAAAACGGGTAAGTGTTGGACCATCGTCAGATGTTCCAATAGCACATACAGTAGGCGTGCCGCCCGGACAATCATCGATTAGTGAATTCTCATCACCTGGTTGGGGATTGCCGTCAGGATTACCATCTCGGTGATACTTTTGCCAAGTATAGGCCACCAGCTTCTTACCTGAGATAGCGTTAGCGATGTCAGTAGCAAAAGCTCCTGTAACACTGGCCATTAATGCAACACCCAGAATTGCGGTTTTAAGATTTGTTTTCATCTTGTTTAAAATTTAAAAGATTTAAAAATTGGTTATTTATATATACTCCGCGGTGAATATACTTTTGAAAAAGACCTGGACCATAAAAAAGGCAGCAGGGAAATCAGCATAAAAAAAGTGTTAAAAATTAAATGCTGCCGCCATCCAAGTTTGGAAATTAAACCTCCACATGTACATGGGAGGTTTAACCCAGACAGTAGCATTATGGAGATATAGACAGTAAATGACAGTAGAAGCAAAAAAGATAACCAGAGCCCCGTCTTTCTAAAGCGCTCAGAAAATAGCAGGCCAATTAATGCAAGCTCCGTGACAGGAACGACAATGCCCAAAACCGGCGCTAGATAGTTCATCAAGGGTACGGGTGCCAATTGCATCTGAGCTACAAAACGACCATAATCTGCAAGTTTGGAAAAAGCTGCATATCCCCATAAGAGTATCAAAAGGGTTGCAGAAAGCAACTGGAGCCATTCATTAAAATTGAATTTAGTCTTATATTTAATATCCATAGCCGAGTGCTTTCCGTTTTTAATATCCTGCCCCGAAAAGCCTGATGCTAATCTCGCAAGTAATGAAACTTTTTAACGCAGGATTTTGCCTAGAACGACGGCGACAATTGCCGCATTTTAAAATGCAAATTAAAGTCCCCTAAGAAAACGGTGAATGCCATTATCCTTTATCCCAAGAAATGATGCGATGTCCTTAGCCCTGGCCGTAAGGAAGACTACTTTATGTTCATGATAATACCTCCTGACCATTTCAGCATGTTTTAAGTTGACTAAATCCGATGTGTGGGCAGACCTCGCCGCCTGGTTACGGTAACGAAGTGTTTCGATTAGCACCGAGCCTTCCTGGAAATTTTGTATCAACAAAGCAAGATCCAACCGCGACAATTCCAAAAGAACCGTTCCCGGGTAAGCCTCAATTTCGACTAGGCTCGGTAATCCGGCAAAAAAACCAGGATGGGCAAACACGAAATCACCTGCATACCAGAACCAGGAGGTTCTTCCGGAAACGGTATCTGCTGAAGAGCTAATCTCCCTTACCAGGCCGCTCACTACAAACCATATTTGCTGTTGTACTTCCCCTTCCCTTAGCATGTTTTTTACAGTGCCCACTTCCTTCTGGATAATCAAAGGCTTTAAAGCTTTTTCAAACACCCCGGATATAGGGCACAAACGATCCAGCACCTGGAGCAGCTTCCCGAAGTATTCCATACTGACCATAACTTAAGTAAACTATACACCCGGCCAAAAAAAGGGAGCCTATAAGCTCCCTTCGCGTATCCCTTGATCCTATTGGATCCGTTTAAAGAACGATGGCCGAAATGATCGGTTAAAAATTGATTATTTCAACATTCAAGGTATGCCTAGAAGGAGTAGAAAAATGAGTTTGTTATAGCAAAGCACCAAACTACTATATGAAGGTTCTAAAAACGGTAACGCGACTTTTGTCTCTATATACTCCAATAAGTTGTTGATTTAAAAGACATTTCCGATATTGTCAACTATCTAACCTTTTCTGCTTATGGAACTTACCAGTATCGCCATCGATGATGAGCCTCATGCGCTTTCCGACATCGGGGATCTTTTATCACTCACCCCAGGAGTCAATTTACGTGCTACTTTTAACAATGTAAATGATGCCATAACCCATCTCCAGGAATTTGGACCAGTGGATATTGTTTTTTGCGATATCAGCATGCCAGTTACCGACGGCATCGAAGGCGCGAAAATGCTCAAGGTTTATTGCGACCACTTGGTCTACTCCACCGCCCACCGAAATTATGGGGAAGAGGCGTTCCATGAAGGCGCGTCGGGATATCTGGTCAAACCCATTATCCATGAAAGGTTAATTGAGCAAGTCGAGCAGGTAAAGGAAATTCAGGAGAAAAGCCGTCGGGAAGAATACAGTGATAAAAAATTTGCTTTTGTGAGGGGAAAAACCAAACACAGCTTCATCCGGGTATTCTATCATGAGATTGTTTATTTTGAAGCCTTGCTTAACCATATTAAAATTATCACTACCGAAAATACAGAGATTACTTATGTAGGCCTCAAGCAATTGGAGAGAGACCTCATGCGACATCCAGACTTTATCCGGATCGGCAAATCACACATGATTTCCATCAATTACCTAAAAAAGGTGGAGGGGTATATGGCCTTCATGACCAACGGTGAATGTCTTCCCATAGGAGAAAAATACCGGCATGCCTTTACCGAAATTTTGCGTAAAGGCATGCTAAGTGGGAGTTAAAGTTTGCCCATATCGGTATTAACCGTTGTGGTTAGTACCGTAGTGGGATCCGTACTGGTTGTCGTAGTTTCTGTTGTTCGAATCGGCTTACTGACACTTTTGAAAATAAAAACCGTTCTTTTTTGAAGTTTTGTTACCGTGTTTTTCATGATCTCTCGGGATTGATTGACCAATTTTAGCCCAGGGAATTTCCTCAAACATTTCTAATATATGACATGCCTTAACCACTATATGAGATGAAAAAATTTAGCAGAAACGAGTTACGCATCCACCTGATTTGCTGGCTCACATACATTTTTATCGAGGTCGTACTCGCGGGAATAGTCTCAGGAAAATTCAACAACTTTTTTTTCTATGCCTTGTTCTATCTCGTCAACATTGGCATATTTTATTTTCATTCACTATGGGTAATGCCACTGTTATATAAAAATTCAAAAAACAGAGTAATTCACTTTCTCCTAGGGGTATTTCTTGCTTATACCATGTACCTCATAGGAGCAACACTTGCGAACTTACTACTAGGGGCTATGGGACTAAGGACCTCACCGCTGGAAATTACAGTAAGGTACATCGGCGTCACGGTCTCCAGGGCAAGTTTATTCATTATGTTTGCCAGTGGTTATTTTTACCTCAACAGACATCTGGAAAGGAAGGATATTGAGATACAACAACTGCGGGAAATCGAAGGTCTGAAGTATCAACTGGTTGTTGCTGAGAAGGATTTCTTGCGTGCACAGATTAATCCTCACCTGCTTTTCAATACACTCACCTTTATCCGGAATGCATCTAAAAGCAACCCTGAGAAAGTAGCTTTGGCAATTGCGGCATTAACTGAGCTCATGGAATACGCATTAGAGGACAGCAAAAGTGAAGTTGTCCCTTTCTCCAGGGAAATCTTGCAAATGGAAAACCTGATCAAACTCAACCGCTTACGTTTCGAGCATTTATTGAACCTGAACTACACCAAAGATATTCAAAACGGTAGCGCTACGATCTTACCAATTGTTCTGCTGACCTTGGTCGAGAACATGTTTAAACATGGTATACTGAATGATCCGTTACATCCAGCAGTCATCGACGTACGTTGCATTGGTTCGGAAATCCATTTCAGGACAAGTAACCTAACCCGGACTAACAATAAAATTATCGGACAGCAGTCCGGTCTGAGAAATATCAAGGCCAGGCTAGAACATGCCTATCCAGGTCAGTATAGTTTTGAATTTGGGAGGAATGGAGCAAACTTCTCTGTTAAACTAAAAATATTTAATACAGTAACTAATCCCCATTGAAGCTGATTCGCAAAATCAGGAATCAATCAGTAAAAGCATAAGCTCATCGCAATAGACATTTTCAGTTTCTACATCCATCCTAAAGTGCACCAATCATCACCCTATATTTTCGAGATTAATAAAAAAATGGCTCTATAAAGATTGTGATAATTGCTAAATTGGCCAATATGCAAAACGAAGAAATAAAAATTTACCTCAGGGAAATGTTGAAGGGCGAACTTATCGATCAAGAGGGGGAGAAGGAAGCGAAGGTAATACAGGAACTTAGGGTCACGAATAATCCAGAAGAACTGCAGGCAATCTGCACCGCTCTTAGTACTGCCGGTAGCTGGTATGCCCTGCCCGTTCTATATGCAAGATTTGCGGACTACCAAGGCGAACCCATCGGCACGTGTATTTCCAATACAATCCTCTCAATAAAAGATAAACTGACCTGGAATGAAGATTTTAAAGATCAATTCGTTAGTCCCTCCTTTTGGAAGCTAAAATGGAAAGGGGGGCATGGACGTTTTGTAAGTTTTGTCTCCCTGATTTCTGGAGAAATCAAGACCACACAAGAACAGGAAATATTGGGCGACAAAATAATAAAAGAGATCGGTTATGATCCCAGTCCGTACGATGACTTCAGAACCATGAAACTATCTATATCAGATTGGGATGTGGGCAACGACCTAAAAGATGTTTTATCCGAAATAAGGAGCAAAAAAGCGCTGAATGAGCTTCTAGATCAAATGGAATTGCCAAAAGACCTGGAAAGTATAACAGCAAGCACCTTTGTTTCTTGCAGGAATGATTACCTGATTACCCGACTAGGCCTGGCAGACAAATTTTCTTTTTACCTTACGTTATTTGATTCGGCTATACACCTGAATGATAGCCCATAAATACATATAAGTTTGGTAAACAGAAAAAGAATCCATTCTTCGTAGGGTTAATTTTCAGTCAGAAACATACTGCTTCTATATCTGAAAAGGCTATCTTCTTGGGGATAGTTGTCGCATATCATATCTGCTATCTGGGTTATGGTTCTATTTTTGAATTCCATTAGGAAAAAAATTTCTTGGAGGGATTGATTAATTCCATACCCCGCCTTTGTATGTGATTTATGACGAAACTGCCTACGGTTTTACAAACTAAGACAACTAAAAGCTAATCGAATAATTATAAAAAAAGTTTGCGCTTTACCGTAAGCCTAAATGCAGAATAAGCATCTTTAATCTGTGCGCTAATTTCTGCTATATCATCCTGATACTTATACATTCTCTCATTAAATGTATTCCAGTCATTATCGCGTGGACCATTGGGGTAAGCATAACGCTGGGTCTGATCAATCTGGAACTGAATTTCTGGTGTAATTTCGACACCCTGATCAGTATAGTCAGTAGCATATATTTGACCAGGTGTTTCAACTGAAAACATCCTCAAGGCCGCCTGGTAATGAATTTTTGATACATTGGCCGCCATGGTCTCAAAACTTTCCTGTATTTCTTCATTCAGAAAATTCGTGTCCAGTGACTCATTGAAGCTGGCAATATTTCGCCAAATACGGTAATGGGCATCATTGGTCCTTAGGTTGTTCACCAAAAAATCGATACTCTCAAATATTTGTACCTGGCTTGCAATACTATCAAACTTCTTGAAAAGTAATTTATCATGGGTAAGATTGTCATCCTTATTAAACTCCTCAAGAATACTATCGTAATTATCCAAGATCGACTTCAGTGCCACTGCAAAAGTATCAATGAGTTGCTTTTCGACCTTTTTTCTATCAGCACTTTTAGACAAAGAATAGATGGAAACTCTGTTGTTACGAATGTCAAAAGGTAAATCCTCTGTCCTACCCGTTGCAGTATTCATTACGCAAATTACCCTCTCCCAACCCAAAGTTTTTACTGCGTAGCCCAATTCGATCAGTACATTGGGATTTGGCATCTTTCTTCTGTTACAGTATTTCTGTATCCAGTTTTTCTGGTTGACAATGCTTACATCACAGATAAAAATATCACATCCTCGGATTTTGCGCATGATGGTATCCACTATGTCCGGGCTACCGGATGTATTTTGCGTATCTTTATCAAGGCTCAGTTCGACTTCTGCTTCTGCCTCCCTATTTATCTGTTTCAAAGCTTTTTTGATACAGTCCCTGATAAAAAAGTTATTATTCTTCCCTTCAAGGTCAGACTGCCAGCTGTAGAATATTATTTTTGACATGCGTTAATTTTCGCCTAATATAATAATTCCGCAAATTTAACCAGTGCCTGGATAAAGATCAATATTCATGATTTCCAATTTAAATGTTTTCTTGAGGCTTTTAACCGTCTACCAGTAAAACTGTGCTAATGAAATTCACATCTACATAAGTCGATAAGATCGGTTAATTGTAACGGAGCAATAGGCGCTTTACACACGGGCCAGCTAAAAAAAGAAAATACAAGTCTTCAATTCAATCCCTTCACCAATAACCTACACAGGTATTTAAGGCGACATTAACTGCGCTCCCTTGTGATCATCAATGAAACTACCAACTCAAATCTTCGACCAACCTGTGTCGCCATTTAAAGCGAGACCAGCTGCTCCTGATTATCGCTATCAGCAGCAGTCCCACTTCCACTCGTTCCTCCATCAGCCCCATTACTAACCGTCTCACCAACGCACTGATTTTCTATTCTTTTATTCACCCTCGCCAATATCTTTTCACATTCCTCCTTGATTAATTCCTCCACCTCCGATTTGATCATCAGGTAATTTTCCATGATATCCCCATAACTTACTTCTCTCGGTCTCGGAATCTGCACATAACCATCAGTTTCCTCCGTAATAGCCTTATGGTCATTCTGGATCTCACAGTGAAACATTTTCAGTTTAATCTTTTCCTCCGGATTATCCGCTACAATCCCTACAAACTCCCCCGATGACAGCGATGCAATCTTCGATGCCGGCACCGCGTAATCCATCTGGGTAGATCGCGATATTGAAATATCAGAACTATTGATGCTTTTGCTCTCCTTATCCTGAACGATCTTTCCAAAATTTTCAGATAGCTTTTTTGCTGTATCCCCACTCACCTGGCCGCTAATGATATTGCCCACAATGTTGGTTATCACATCCGCCTGCTCCTGCCCATAATCCTTTCGAAGCTGCGAAAAATCCTGCAAACCCAGCGTCGTCGCGCATTTATAACCTCTCGCCACCGCAATATGGCTATCCATCCCACCAACAAAAATCGAAGAATACTCATCAAAAACGATACTGCTTTTGAGCATATCCTTTTTATTCACCAGTTTCAGCATCCTGTTTACATATAACGAAAGCACCGCCCCGTAGGTCTGCACCTTCTGCGGATTATTGCCCATACAGACAATCTTAGGCTCCAATGGATTATTGATATCCAGGGTAAAATCATTACCGCTTAACACATAATATAACTGCGGAGAGGAAAGCCTGGCCAGGCCGATCTTGGCCGATGCGATCTGCCCTTCGAGTTGCGGCATGGCCTTACGCTGCAGTGCCGAAATAAAAGGATTGATCAGTACCCTTATCTCTGGTTCTTCCTGCAGTACCGCAAACAACCGATCATATTCCGCCTGGATCAGCTCAATGGCGTGCGGCAAAGTACAATAACGTCCAACTTTGTATTTCCGCAAAAACCAGATCACCGCGGTTACAAAATTGATCGCGCTTTCTACAAAAAAATCACCCTGCTTTTTGATCCAGTCCCGGTTCAGTCCCAGCATGATCGTGCGACTGGCTTCCGTGGCATCGGTAATATCTTCCATACTCCCGGGATCAAGTGGATTACAACGGTGAAAAATCCGATCGAAATCAATCACCCAAAAGGTTGGTTTTACGGAATAATTACCCCGGTATTTCAATAGTGCATTATAGGCAATAATGGAAAGATCGTCGAATTTGAAATCATATAAAAACATCGAAAATCCTTTTCGGATGTGCTGGGTAATCACGTGCCGGATCACAAAATAACTCTTGCCCGGCCTTTCCCAGATCCGGGGGTGCCTGTAACCAGCAGCCCCCGGAACGGATTTATGATATTGATGTAAGAGTTCCTGATTTTTCCTTTTAAGTTATATTTAGCAGGCAAATTGACTGAAAACTCATTCTCCAAAAACCTTTCTTCCTGCGGAAAGGTTTCATTTTCACTATTGAATATATCAGTATTAAATGCCGTTTTAATTAATCTGGAAAGCATCGCACCACTGGAAAGTATCAACAAATAACCGGAACTGGTAAATATAATATAAAGCCCGGCGGTGAGCTGAGTACCAAATCCCAAATCAAAAACAACACTGGCAGCAAAATAAAACACCAATCCGACCAGAATATAAGCAATAAGGTCATGCTTTCTGATCTTCTCATCCTTCCGGCCCTTTACCCCTAGTAGCGAAATCAGTAGACACAGCAACGCAGCAAATTTTGGTACCAGAACCCCATCAAAAAGCCCGGTCTTAGCCACATTCGTAATCAATTTATCGGTAATCCCAGCGGTAAATCCCCAGATCTTAAAAGCCAGATAGCAACTCATATAAAAATGGATGCTCAATATAAATAGGCTGATCAGCCTGGTAAAATCAGTGATTTTTCTAAGTCCACCGGTATCCTCTCCTGTATTCATATTTATGGTTTAAAGTATATCTCCTGCTGCGCTTTTCTCTTTTTTCGTTTTTTGTTCCGTTTGATTGGAGCAAGGGGATCAAAATCAGGCCGGGCCAATAGCAGATCGAGTAAATGATCCGATGGGCTGGCCAGCAGCTGTGGCAAAACATTCAATTTCTGTTCCTGAGTTAACCCAGCCTGAATTTCCACCTGTTTATTCTTTTGATCCGCCATGCTTAGGCGCTGCTCCAGATTTCCGTTTTTTTGATTATTGGTGTAGCTAAAGCTTTCCGCGACCGGCCGCTGAAAAGCGAACATTTCATCAAACACCTTTTCACCCGAGGCCTTAAAAGCAACCCGGTCAAACTGTCCGATCTTTTTCGAATGCTGTTCGTTACTCCCCCTGGAATTATTCATCGGACTGAGCTTGATTTTGTTTGTAATATCCTTCCGGCTCACTACCACCTGGATGTGCATCTGCTCCCCGGGCTTGATCTCTCCCCTTTTGGCTGTACCATTTTTCACCTCTTTATCCTTGGCTGAATAATAGCGATGGTTTTCCAGTTTTCCGAACCAAAGCAAATCCTGATTATCACTGATTCCTGCACGGTGAAAGTTACGGGCATATTCATCCATGATCTTAACACCGAAGTTCTTCAAAGCATCCTTCTCCCCATTTTCCCGGAGCATTTTTAAATGCGCAATCTCCTTTTGGCTGGGAGAAATATTAACCAGGAAAAACTTGGCATCATTGCCGGACAGTTTGGCAATATTCCCATCGATCAGTTTTTTTACCCGGTAGGATTCAATATTATTTTCTGTGCTATTAAACCAACACTCCTCTTGCCCCTTAGGAAATAAACGTTTTTCCTTATCCAGGTAATGTACGAGCTGGGCACTGCTACCTTTGTTGTTTCCTGTTTCGCTCGCTGAAATATTGATGAACATGGTTATAGGTTTTCAATCTGTTTTCGGGTCTGATCAGCCAGTTCTTCCTTTTCCCTGGTTTTAAACGCTCCCAGTTCTTCTCTTGAACGGATATAACCATTCAAAATCTGTATCATCTTAAGCTTTAAGTTTTCCCTCGATTCCGTTTTTTGTGCAAGGAATTTGATCAGCTTATCATTACCCTGGGCAGTTTTTAAAAACATTTCCTGGTTTTGAAGCAGGGTTTTATTTCCTCCCAACACCTGCTCATTAAAGAACTTTACAATATCCCGTTGATTGGCAATCATCTTATCTACCCCTTGCTTGATTGGAATCAGCAGCAGATCTTCCTGGGCACGGATAAAAGCCATATAACTTTTATGTCCCTTAGCGAGCGTAACCTTTAATAGCTCATCATTCAGATCGGTTGGATCTTTTTTATTCCGGTAGAAATAATCCACCATCTGCGCGAAAACCAATCGCTTCGAGCGGCCCAAAGCAAGACTGATTTTTTGAAGTTTATCACCCGTAACCTTGGTATATTTTATCGCGTTCAGGTTTTCCATTACAGTATCGTTTGTCGGAAGCGAATTCATTA
>Ga0157370_10004492_pt1 | contig 15987 bp, 11 predicted proteins | sample C35metaG_FD_113463 | JGI IMG/M metagenome (GOLD analysis project Ga0157370, IMG submission 113463) | Corn rhizosphere microbial communities from Kellogg Biological Station, Michigan, USA - C3-5 metaG | ecosystem: Host-associated > Plants > Roots > Rhizosphere > Soil | place: USA: Michigan...
AGTACCACCAGGGGATGCCGTTCTGCGTGCTGACCACCGTGGTCCCGGGTCCGATGAGCGGCTTCAACTCGGGGGCGAGAGAAGTGAGTCCGTGGGCTTTCACGCCTGCGACGATGACGTCGAAGAATCCGGCATCTCGCAGGCTGCCGATCAGCTTCGGGCGTACTTCGAAATCGCCCTCCTCGCTGACGACACGGAGGCCGCGTTCCTGCATCGCGCTCAGGTGAGCGCCGCGCGCGAATAACGTAACGTCTTCGCCCGCGCGCGCGAGCCGCGCCCCCATATAACCGCCAATGGCCCCGGCCCCCGCGATCAGGATACGCATTACCTAAGCTTCGGCGAGGGCCTTTGCGACGGCTCCGCGCTGGATTTTGCCCGTTGCTGTACGGGGGATGGAGGTTGTGATGTAGATCTTCTTCGGAACCTTGAAGTCGGCCAGGCGTTCCTTGCAGAACGCGGCAATCGAAGTCTCCGCGGCCGAAGAATCGCATCCTTCTTTAAGGACAATCGCCGCAGCCACTTCTTCTCCCCAGGCGGGGTGAGGCACTCCGAAAGCCACCGCCTCCGCCACGAACGGATGAGTGAGAAGAACCTCGTCAATTTCCCTTGGGCCGATTTTTTCACCGCCGCGATTGATCAGCTCCTTGATACGCCCGGTGAGAGTGAGATACCCGTCCTGATCAAGAACCCCCTGATCGCCGGTCCGAAACCATCCATTGGTGAAGGACTTTGCGTTGGCTTCCGGGTTATTTTCGTATCCGGAAACCACGTTCGGGCCCTGGATTACAACCTCGCCGCGCTCACCGGTATTCAGAAGATTCCCAGAATCGTCCATGATGCCAACACGGACGCCGGTTCCAGGTCCGACGGAACCGGGCTTCCGTTCGGAAGGAGGCCGCGGATTGGAACACATCTGATGCGACGCCTCGGTCATTCCATAGGCCTCGAGGACGGGAGCGCCGAATACGCGCTCCATCCGTTCCATCATCTCGGGTGGAAGAGACGCGCTGCAGGAACGAATGAAGCGCAATCCCTCGGCGCCTGCGGGGCGCTCATCACCTGCCCGAGCGAGAAGAAGGTTGTGGATGGTGGGTACGGCCGAATACCAGGTTGCGCCCGTATCCCGCACCGTGCGCCAGAACGAAAGCGGGCTGAACTTTTGAGGAACCACAACCGTGCCGCCAGAGGAAAGCGTGGAAAGAGTTGAGGCGACGAGTCCGTGGACGTGGAACAGCGGCATCACGCACAGCGATACGTCTTTGGGCGACAAAGCATAATGCGCAATGATGTTGCGCGTGGAAGCCGCAATGTTTTTGTGCATGATTGGCACGCGCTTGGGACGTCCGGTGCTGCCGCTGGTATGAAGCACCAGAGCGACATCGTCCGGCGACGGGGGCGAAGCGGTTTTTGCCTGAGGCGCGCCCTCAATCCGAAGCCGTCCGTTCGAATCCATTTCGATCGAATACACAGGAACGCCCCTGGACTGGGCAGCCTTCCGCGCCGCAACAGCATCCTGGGGACAGAGGAGGACTTTCGCCCCAGTGTCCTCCAGATAGAAACTGACCTCATCTTCGCGGTATCCGGGATTCAGGGGCGCCGCTGTGCCGACCACGGACGCGGCAAGGAAACTCACGATGGACGGCAATCCATTCGGAAGCGAGGTTGCGACGCGGTCACCCTTTCCAATTCCGAGACTCGCCAGGGCGTTCGCCATTTCGGCAACCTGGTCGCGCAACTGTTGGTACGTGATCCGGATCCCGGGATCCGGGAGAAGAATTGCGGTATCCGAGGCGGGCGCCCCGGAGAGCAGTTCAGGCAGTGTATTTCGCTCAGACATCAGGAACATCATGTCAGACCTGTGTAGATGGTTGCTCCGGAATGGCGGCTCCATCCGTACGCGGGTCGCTTGCGCCGAAATTCACGCCTCTGCGGGCATCCCGCATTACCGCCTCGCCATTGCCCATCACGAATGAGAAAGGGCCCGCCGGCTCGACCACGTGACCCCGCTGCGCGAGGTCCTGCCGGACCGCGTCCGGCACTCTGGATTCAAGCTGCACATCAACGCCATCGAAAGTCTGTTTCGTGAACCGCGGCGATTCGAGCGCGAGTTGGGGATTTTGCTCGAAATCCACCAGATTCGCGACGAATTGCGCGTGCGCCTGCGCCTGATTCCAGCCGCCCATGATGCCGAACCCAATGGTCACATCACCTTTGCGCATGAACGCGGGAATGATGGTGTGCAAAGGACGCTTTCTGCCTGCGAGGGAGTTTGGCCGACCAGGCGTTAGATCGAATCCGGCGCCCCGATTGTGCAAAGAGAATCCCGCCCCCGGCGCAACCATGCCCGTTCCATGTCCTTCGTAGTTGCTCTGGATCAGTGAGACGATGTTGCCCTTCTTATCGATGGTTGACAGATAAATCGTTTCGTGTCCGTGGGCTGCAAGTTCCTGCTCGATGCTCGAGGGCAGCACGTCGCGACGCGCGCTGTTCATGTCGATGAGCGATGCGCGCTCTTTCGCGAGATGCTTCGAGAGCATCTCCTCGACGGGTACCGGTCCGAATCGCGGGTCGCCCACGTAACGCGCCATATCCGCGTAGGCCAGCTTCTTCGCCTCGATCATCACGTGCAGCGCATTCGCGGAATTGTGCCCGTAGTCTTTCAACGGAAAATTTTCCATGATATTCAACATGGAAAGCGCGGCGATGCCCTGCCCGTTTGGCGGCAACTCGAAGACGCGCCAGCCTCGATAGGTGGTCGAGATCGGCTCAACCCACTCGGGCTCGAACTCCTCAAAATCCTGCAGCGTATGCTCGCCGCCCTGGCCGCGCAGGAACGTGACGAGGTTTTCCGCGATCGCGCCGCAGTAAAAAGCATCGCGGCCGTGGGTCGCGATCAGCTTTAGCGATTCGGCTAATCGTGGATTCGCGAAGGTATCGCCGAGGCCTGGATATTGTCCATGAGGAAGATACGTTTCCGCATAACCGGGCTGGTTCATCAGCGGCTGGCTAACCCATACCAAAGATGCCCATTCCGGCAGGGGAAATCCGTTCTGCGCATAGAAGATCGCCGGCTGCAGCAATTCCGAAAATGTTTTCGTCCCTAAGCGCTCTCTGAGCACATTCCAGCCGGCCACGCATCCGGGAACAGTAACCGCGTGCGCGCCGATTCGATCGATGGCATTGATACTTTTTGTTCGGAGTTTCCCGATCGAGAGCGCTTTCGGCGTCCACCCGCTCGAGTTCAGACCATGAAGTCGATCCGCCTCTGCCTCGTAGACGATCGCGAAGAGATCACCGCCGATGCCGTTGGCGTACGGTTGTGTGACTCCGAGGACTGCGTTGGCGGCGATTGCCGCATCGACGGCGTTTCCGCCCGCTTCCAGGATACTCGCGCCGGCCTGAGAGGCAAGAGGCTGCGAAGACGCGACGATACCATATTTCGATACCACCATCGAGCGCGCCTGCGCGCGCGCCGGAGCGGCCCAATTCATGGCCGGAGTCTATCATCGCCGTGAAAGCGGCGGCCTCAGTTGCGTTCACTTTCCCTGCGAAGCGAAATCAGTCTGCGAACTCACTCTGGCAACCGTTTGTCGACGGCGCGTCCTCAAAAAGCCAATCGCATACAGGCCGAGGAGCGTCCCCATGAGCGAAAGCGACCTCGGCTCGGGAACAGGGGATGACCACCCGCCCGTAAAAGTTACGCTGTCCACGGGGGCGGTGAAAAAGATTCTGAAGAAAAAGAAGTCATCTTCAATCAATGACGAGCCCGGTCGAGCAGTGAAAGTGATCGTGTCATTGCCGTTGCTTAATACAGCAGGCCACTCGGGATGATCACCATTCAGGTTGCAGAATGTGGCGCCGGAGACGACGGACAAGTTCGCGCAGTCAAATGTATCCAACGAAGCAGGATCTATGGTCAAGCCCGCCGGCAGCCCGGTGAAGGTGATGGTGAACTCATTGACATAAGGGACACCGGTGGGATTGTGCCATCTAACGATGTCCTGGAAATTGATGTCGGGTGAGGGAACCCCAAAAAAGCCATCATTGAGGTACCAGTTTGCCGTGGACGATCCCGAACCAGTGAAGGGGATAAAGACATCGGCTCTGGCCGCGACGGCGTAGAAGGTCATAACCAATGGGATCAAGCTGACGAGCGATTTCTTCATTGTCAAACGCTCCGTTTGCGCCATCCTGCCGCAAGCTCAGATAATTCAAACCTGGCGCGGTGGCTTCCGCCGTGATAAGAACTCTGGCCGATCAGCGATGCGGGGCCGGCTTCCCCGAAGCGGCCTGCTTCACAGGCCGGAGTCTATCATCCCCATGAAGTTGTTCACTTTCGCAGCGAAGCGAAATCATTTCGAATCAGCGCGCCGGCTTTCATCACGAACCTGACACGCTGCATTTCCGTGATGTCCTCCAGCGGATTGCCCGGCGTCGCGATGAGATCGGCGAACTTGCCCTTTTCGATGCTGCCTATTCTGTCCTGCCAGCCGATGATGCGCGCGTTTACAGACGTCGCCATCCGCAACGCATAGAGTGGCGAAGCGCCCCATTGCACGAAGATGGGAAACATTTCGCTTTGCACGCCGTGAGAGCAGTTACACGCTTTGTTGAAGATGCGCCCCTGGCCGTTTGAAACCGGAGTTGCTCCGCTGCCATAACCCAATGTCACGCCGGCTTTGAGCATCTTCTTCCAGGTCTGCTCCATGAGCCGGTAGCGGCTGTATGGCGCCCACTGCATCAGGTCCGCGGGTTCATCCTGCCGCAGGTCCAGGATGGTCGACGTGATGGGAAGGTGCTTTTGGAGGATCATGCGGATGTCCTCGTCGCTGGCTGCCACAGCATGCTGGATGTCATCGACCCCGGCCTCGATTGCCCACTTCAGTCCGTCGCCGCCGTATGTGTGGCTCGCGACGAACATGCCGCGCCGGTGCGCTTCATCGACGACCGCCCTCAGTTCTTCGAGACTCGGAAGCGCCTGGTTAACCATCTGGCCATCGCGTTTGAAATAGAACGGGCCGGTGGTGTGAATTTTGACGTGATCCGCGCCATAGTGCGCCAGTTCGCGAACCCCAGCGCGTAAGGCCTCGGGACCGTCGCGGACGATCTCGACCTCGAATGGCTTGAAGTCGAGCGGGTAGAAGTTGTTGCCGGGCGCTGTTATGGCAAGGATTGGTCCGGCCGGAAGCAGCCGGGGTCCCTGCACCAGCCCCTGATCGATTGCACGCTTCAGCTCGACGTCGGCGAACCCGCCTCCATGCGATCCCTGGACCACTTGCGTGGTGTATCCGGCCCTGAGACTCTCGGTTGCATTGTGCAGCGCAACCAGAACCTGGTGCTGCAGTCCCCCGGTCGCATCGGTAAGATGAACATGACCGTCGATCAGGCCGGGGAGTACGGTGGCCTGGCTGAGATCGATGACCGCCGCACCGTTCGGAATCGAAATCTCTCCGGCGGGACCTTCCGCAATGATCCGCTCACCCTCGATAAGGATGGTCCGGTTGGGCAGCATCTTGCCCGCGACCGGATCGAACAGCTTACCTGCCTGAACAGCGGTAACACGCGCGGACTGCGAAGTGAGCACGCCCGCACTCACAATAAGGGCAATGAAACAGATCAAGAGCTGTTTTCGACTCATTGGCAGCTCTGATTATGTGACATGAGAAGCGCCTAAGGTCTGCTGAGACAATCAGGACCGGTTAACAGGAACGATCCGCATGAAAGGCGCAGCAATCGGTATCGATTTCGGAACGACGAACAGCTCCATCGCCTGCTGCGTCAATGCGGGGCCCAACGTGGAGGTGGCGCGGTTTCCTTTCGGCGCTGCAACCACGGAATCTTATCGATCTCTTCTTTATCTGGAACACCTGCGCCAGCAGGGCCGGGATAAGCTGGCGTCGTGGACGGGACCGGCAGGCATCGAGCGGTATCTGGAGAAGGAAACGGCGGGCCGGCTGATTCAATCGCTGAAATCGTTTCTGACGAGCCGGACGCTGCAAACGACGCAGGTGTTCGGACGGCGCGTGACGATCGAGGAATTGATTGCCCGCATTATTCGAGATCTGAGGGAGAAGGCAGAACAGTATTTCGGCGTCCGCATCACTTCGGCCGTGGCAGGACGTCCGGTTCACTTCGTGGGCGCGGAATCGGAAGATGATAACGATTTCGCGCTGGGCCGCCTGCGAGAGGCCTTCGTGCTGGCGGGATTCGAAGAGGTTCGGTTTGAGATGGAACCGGTAGCAGCGGCTGCGTGGTACGAATCGAATCTCGAGCGCGACGAGGTCGTCCTGATCGGCGATTTCGGCGGAGGTACCAGCGATTTTTCTTTGCTGCGGGCCGGGCCGTCCATACGCCGGCGCGGAAGGTCGGGGGAGGATCTGCTGGGAAATTCAGGCGTGGGCGTCGCGGGCGATGCATTCGACGCGAAGATCATCAGGCATCTGGTTTCGCCAAAGCTGGGAGCCGGCAGCGAGATGCGTTCTTTGGACAAGCTGCTGCCAATACCGGCGTGGATTTACCGGAAACTGGAACACTGGCACCATCTCTCTTTCCTGAAGGCAAAAGACACGATCAACCTGCTGGCCAGCATTCGGGCGCAGGCGGTCGAGCCGGAAAAGATCGATGCGCTGATTCATCTCGTTAACGAGGATCTCGGTTACCCGCTTCACCAGTCGGTACAGAAGACGAAGATGGATCTTTCGGCCGCGGTGTTCGCACGATTTGATTTTTCCGATGGGGCGGTCGAAATCGGCGCTGAAGCGACTCGCTCCTGTTTTGAGCGGTGGATAGAACCGGAGATCCACGCGCTCGAAGCCTCAATCGATGCTCTGTTGGGCGATTCGGGCGTGAATCCACGTGAAGTAGACGTTGTGTTCCTGACTGGCGGTTCATCGCTGGTTCCGGCAGTGCGAAGGATCTTCGAGCGGCGATTCGGCCCGGAACGAATCCGGATGGAGAACGAATTTACCTCTGTGGTTCGCGGCCTGGCTTTGAAAGCGAGGGAACACGCAGACGCCTGACCGGAACGCGCCTGATAAAACCAGTAGTTCGATGTCAAAGAACCGATTCAGCTCCGTCATCACGCAACGCAAGTCGCAGGGCGCCTCCCAGGCCATGCTCTACGCCACCGGCCTGAAGCCGGAAGATATGGACAAGCCGCAGGTGGGGATCGCCAGCGTCTGGTTCGAAGGCAATCCGTGCAATATGCATCTGCTGGAACTCGCCGGCAAGGCGAAGGAGGGCGTTGAAGCCGCGGGGCTGACCGGATTGCGTTTTAACACCATCGGCGTGAGCGATGGCATTTCGATGGGCACGGACGGAATGAGTTATTCGCTGCAATCGCGGGACCTGATTGCCGATTCCATTGAGACGGTGATGGCCGCACAGTGGTATGACGCCAACATCTCGATTCCCGGCTGCGACAAGAACATGCCCGGATGCCTGATCGCGATGGCGCGGCTGGATCGCCCGGCGCTGATGATCTACGGCGGCACAATTCGCGCAGGCCATTACGAAGGAAAGACTCTGGACGTGGTTTCGGCTTTTCAGAGCTACGGCGAGTTCATTGCCGGAAACGTCGATGAGCGAGAGAGGGCGGCCATCGTGCGGCATGCCTGCCCCGGCGCGGGCGCATGTGGCGGTATGTACACGGCGAACACGATGGCGTCAGCAATCGAGGCGCTCGGGATGTCGCTGCCCTACAGCGCGTCGACTCCTGCTGAAGATCCACGAAAGCGTGATGAGTGTTTTCGGGCCGGAGCGGCAATTGCGAATCTGCTCGAGCTGGACCTGAAACCGCGCGACATCATGACGCGCGAGGCTTTCGAGAACGCAATGACGATTGCAGTCGCGCTCGGCGGGTCGACCAATGCGGTCCTGCATCTGATCGCGATGGCCGATGCTGCGGAAGTGAAGCTCACGATTGACGATTTTCAGCGCGTAAGCAATCGCGTTCCGCTGCTCGCCGATTTCAAGCCGAGCGGCAAATACGTCATGGAGGACCTGCAGGGTGTGGGTGGCGTTCCGGCCGTGATGAAGATGCTACTCGAGGCCGGTCTTCTGAATGGCGATTGCAGGACGGTAACGGGGAAAACCGTGAGCGAGAATCTGCGTGATCTGCCAGGCCTGAAACCGGGCCAGGAGATCGTGCGGCCGCTGTCGAATCCGCTGAAGCCGACCGGTCACCTCCAGATTCTACGGGGCAATCTGGCGCCCGGAGGCGGCGTCGCGAAAATCACAGGCAAAGAGGGACTCCGGTTTTCCGGGCCCGCGAAGGTCTTCAACTCCGAAGAGGACATGCTGCACGCGCTCGAACAGAAGCGGATCGAAAAGGGCGATGTGATTGTAATTCGTTACGAAGGTCCGAAAGGAGGCCCCGGAATGCCCGAGATGCTCACGCCGACATCCGCCATTATGGGCGCGGGGCTCGGGAAGGACGTTGCTTTATTGACGGACGGCCGATTCTCAGGCGGCTCCCATGGTTTTCTCGTGGGGCACATCACTCCCGAAGCGCAGGAAGGTGGACCGATCGCGCTGGTGCGGGACGGCGACCGGATTACGATCGATGCGACATCCAATGATATTTCGGTCGACGTGAGTGAAGGGGAACTCAAAGCGCGCAAAGCGCAGTGGACTGCGCCACCGCTCAAAGCAAGCCGCGGCGCGCTGGCGAAGTATATCCGGCTGGTGCGCAGCGCAAGCGAAGGCTGCGTGACGGACCATTAGGCCTCCAATTCAGCGACCTTGCTTCCCTCAATTCGAATGATTTCGACATCCGAGATCGCGATCATGCCGGTGTCGATCATCTTTTCTACCTCGGGCATCAGACGCTTTATGTTTTCGGCGCGGTCGACGATCGTTACGACGATCGGCTGATCGTGCGTCAGTATTCGACGCTGGCGCAGTTCGGCCGATTCACCGTAGCCTTCAGCGCCGCGAAAAACGGTAATGCCGGCTATGCGCAGCGCCTGGCACAGGTTCGCGACAGCTTTGTAAAGCGGCATCCCGTCGTAACGATCATGCTCGGAGAGATGCAGCCGCATCAGCTTAGCTGGTTGTCGATGAAGCATTTGAACTTGTGTTTCCTGGCAAAGTGCGGACAAACCGGTGAGCTTCCACATCGGAGATCACGATAAGCCCGTCCTGCATCATGGGCGCGATCGCGCCGATAATCTCATCCACTCGCTCCGGCAGTTCAACTACGGAAATTACAACAGGGAGATCGCGCGACAGGAACAAGCCTTCCTGATGCTTATGGCGCTTCGCGCCATAGCCGAGGATTCCGCGATACACCGTAGCGCCTGCAACCTCCATCATCATCAGCTTTTTCACAATGACGTCGAACAGCGGATCGCTATTCACTTTGTCGCTCTCACCGAGATAGATCCGGATCAGTTTCGCGGGACCTTTGATCTCGGCGTGTGGGATGCGCGACTCGGGCTTTTTTCCTTTAACCGCCGCTTTGATGACGTTGGTCTCCTGAACATCGATGATGCCGTCCTCAACCATGTCGTAGAGGACAGGCAGGAGTTCGTCGACACGCTCGGCCGAATCGATGAACTCGATTCGTATAGGCATGTGCTCCATACGTTCCTCCTGATCGAGGGAGTGGAGCACCTGATGAGAGCCGAAACCCGCGATGGGCCGCAGTACAGTGGCCCCAGCGACGTGCCTGGTGCGAAGGAAATGCAGCACCGCGCTCCACAACGCATCGCCACGATGGCGCGTGTCTTCGTTGACGTAAATGGTGACTTTTTTCGCGGGGCCGCGCGACAACATGAGTGGGCCGCTCCTTTCGAGAATCAACGCGTCGAGACTGCGTCAGTTCGGATCGTACGTGATTGTAATCCCGGGCTGATACCGCCAAAGGAGAACAGAGTGGCGGTGGTGTTTTCGGGGGCCATGTCTCGTTAAGGTTTGCTGGCGTCATGTGTGATAACGTGGATCTTCACGGTGATGGGGCCTCACCGTTAACCGTCCCGAACATCGCGGGAATGATAGCTCCTGCCAATGGTAGGAGCTTTTTTTGTGGGCAACGCAAGGCGCAGATGAAGTCTGATCCGGGAGTTTTCCGCTGCTCGTGAATTACGTCATGGTGATGATTGGCGCGGCCGCCGGCGGAGCATCGCGGCTCTATGTAGGAACGGTCATCAATCAGTACTTCAGCGGACGGTTCCCTCTCGCCACGTTCCTCATCAATGTGACCGGCAGTTTCTTCATCGGGCTGCTGATGACGATCCTGACGCAAAGATTCGCGCCGCATCCCTACCTCCGATTTCTGCTCGTCGTAGGCTTTCTCGGGGGCTACACAACCTTCTCGAGTTTTGAGTGGGAAATGCTGTTCGCGGCCAGAAATGGTTCCGGCTGGATCGCGCTCGCGTACGCGGTTTCGAGCGTTATTGCAGGCTTTATTGCGGTCTGGCTGGGCGCTATCGCGGGCGGGGGCTCATCCTGATTCAGAGCGGGCGCGAAACGAAAGGCGCCTTCAAACCGACTGGGTGGATCGCCTGGCCACCTTACCCGCCGGATCCCGGACGATGACCTGGTACTCGCCTTTCGTCCAGACGGGCGGCGCGAAGGAGGATGCAACCGCGCGGTACGTATAGACGTGCTCGTCGGGATTGGTGCGACGCACCTCGATGAGCGAGCCCCTGGCGAGGTTAGTCAGGGGCGCGAGTTTCAGTCCTGTATTCGGCAGCCCGTTTTCCTCCTGCTTCACGAGGATCGGCCAGCCGGGGCAGGGCTTTGCGCCGGGCGCTGAGGCGTCAATCCAGCGTGGCCAATTCGTAAGCGTGGAAGTCTGGTTCGTGCGGTCGAACTCGACGATCGAATAGCCGGTGGCGCGGACGTTGACGCCGTCACTGGCGCCCGGGCGCTGTTCCGGGTTGAATACGGCGTGGACCGTCACTTTGTTGCCGAACCCATCGAGGTATTCGCCGGTATTGCGGGGGTCGCCGGGCTTCTGGTTTTTGCCGCGATCGGCCGGATACCAGCGGCGGGGAAAGAGGTTCGAAACAGCAGGCGAGCAGATGCACCACGGACCGTCGTTCCAGTTATCGATGCCATATTGGGTGGTACTGCCGAGGTGCTGGTCGCCGGTAAGGTGAACCGCGAGCGCGCGGCGGACCACCCGGAGCGCTTCGTTGCGCGGAGTTTGTGGCCATCCGTTCGAATCGTGATCGGCGACGTGAACCTCCCCTTCGGAGTATTCGCCGGGCTTGAGGATCGGCAGCTTTGGAGTGACAGCGTCGGTGTTGGCCGGTGGCGGCAGCGTGGCGACATTCGCGAAGACGGTCTGTGACACGAATGCTTTCATCCAGACGCCATTCCAGTCCTGCGCCCAGTGTTTCAGGAAGTCGATCTGACGCTCGCCGAGGAGTTGCGCGCCGGGCGCATCGCCATCGCGCGCCGCGTTGTACTCCGGGTTCTGCGCCCAGCCGTTCACGATCTGCGCTTCAGGCAGCACGACCTTCGGCGCCGACTTCCATTTCCGATCTTCGATGATGGCGTAGCTGACCCCGCCGTAGAGGAAGTCCGTATAGTAGACGCCGATGTTCTGCTGGACGGGCGTGGGGTCGAATGGGTCGGGAAGATGGCTGGTTTGGGTGCGCTGCACCATGTTGACCCACTCGGCGGGTTCCTGGTAGCCGCCGCTATCCTGTCCAGGCTGCCCAAAGCCGTCCGCCTTTTTGCCTCCGGCGCCCCAGACGTTCCCGTGATAGACGTCGTGATCGTCGGGCATGCAGACAGCGGGCGTATCGCGCATCAGGTCGCCGAAAGCCCAGCCGTGCAGATACCACTTGCGCAGGTAATCGAGGACGGCGCGTTCGAGCGGCAGGCGTTCGATGCCATAGCTCGCGCAGTGCTCGTAGACCTGATCGCCGACGAAGAGGAGGACGTCGGGCTTGAAGTGCTGGAGGTTGCGAACGATCGGCGTGTGCGGGAAGCCGTAGTCGTTCATGCAGGAAAGCAGGCCGGTCACGATGCGGTCCTTATTCGGATTGCGCCGGATCGTGCCCTCATACGTGTGGTCGCGGGTAGCGCGGTAGAGAACGCGGTACGGAACATCGGCGCGGTCGTCCCAGTGCAGCCTGAAACTGGCCGTGCGGGAGAGCGCCTCAATGCCAGACGTGCTGACCGTGGTCCATTGATTATTGCGGCGGATCTGGAACGCAACTTTGGCGCCTTCGGTGCGGATGGGGGCGAACTGCGCTGTCAGCTTGAGTATGTTCCGGCTGAGGGTATGCATGGTGAAGAGGATTGGACCCCAGGCGCGCTCGGGGTGCGCATCCACTTTCGGGCCGCTGATGCTCCAGTCGCGAAAGTGGAAGCGAGTGTCGCCCTGGTTTTCGCGGCCCTGGCGGTTGACGCCGGAGAGGGTCATCACGTTGGCGGCGGGATTCGGGGTTGGGGTGACGTTATTGGAACTGCAAACGAGCGCGAGTCCGCCGATGAGCCAGTCGGGCGAGACTCCGGCTCGCGAGACCGTCTGGCCGCCGCCGCCGAGGGTCAGCGCGAAGGTCGAGCCTTGCGGTTCGGCACGGAGAATGAGTTCGAGGTTGTCGAGCGATTGCGCCGCGGCGGAAGAGGCGTGCTCGAGATCGCCGATGAAAAGGCGGCCGCCCGCCGTGATGCCGCAGTCGAGGCCGATGCCGTAGATGGCGGTGTCGCGGTAGTCGTTGAAGGGGCCTTTCATGCCGATGCGAAATGCCGCGAAGCCTGCCGTTCCGCCGAGTTTCCCGAGTTTGACGCGGGTCTCGAACGGCTCAACACGGTTCGAGAGTTCGTGCGTGAGGAGTGCGACGTTTCGGTCGCCGCCGCCAGTGATGCACTCGATCCGGCCGTTTGCGACTCGCCAGTCCTGAAGGCGGTTGGCCCAGTATTCGGGGCCGAGCCAGGTCTGGTCGGTGGACCACGAGGAGGCGAAGTCCGCCGCGAGCGCGGGCGTAGAGAGAAAAAACTTTAGCGCATCCCTTCGTTTCATTGCTCACCCAGTATCGAATGTTCAGTAATACTGTATCCTCAGTTGTAGAAACCGTCTGGCGTTCCCAAATTGGCCGCGTACTCTCACGCAATCCGGCATTTCTCAGCACCAAACCGAAATCTTTTCGATGACAACAGCGGAAATCGAAGAACGGAACCATCTCGCGATGGTTACGGACCGGCTGCGCCAGGCTCTCGAAGCGCTTGAGTCCAGGCTGACGACTTACGCCCGGAACGTTCAGGAGCAGAAGAAGTACTTCTGGGAAAGCAAGACCGGGATGGATAGCGCCGAGAAGGCATTCACGCGCCAGGCCATCGACCAGGCGGCGCTGACTGGCGAAGCTGTCCTGAACCACAGGAAACGGGTCAGGAAGCTTTTGCTCTCGCCGTATTTCGGCCGCTTCGATTTCGCCCGGAACGGCGGCGCGCGGCGCGAAGCAGTCTACGTGGGCGTGCATCACTTTACGGATGAGGCGGAAAGAAAAACGCTCGTCTATGACTGGCGGGCGCCGATCTCGACCATGTTTTACGACTATGAGATCGGTCCGGCAAGCTATGAGGCTCCCTCAGGTGAGATCGACGGCGAGATCCTGCTGAAGCGACAGTTCAGGATTCGTGACGGGCGCATGGAATTCATGCTGGAAACCGCCCTCAACATTGTGGACGACGTCCTCCAGCAGGAACTGAGCCGCGCCTCCGAAGATCGGATGAAGCAGATCGTAGCCACTATCCAGCGCGAACAGAATGCGATCATCCGAAATGATGAAGCGCAGGAATTGATTATTCAGGGCGTGGCGGGTTCCGGCAAGACTTCGATCGCGCTACATCGCATTGCTTATCTGCTGTACCGTTACAAGGAATCCCTGACTTCAAAAGACATTCTCATCATCTCTCCGAACCGGGTATTCGCTGACTATATATCCAACGTTCTACCGGAATTAGGCGAAGAGTCCGTGACCGAGATCAGCATGGAGACTCTCGCGGCCGAGCTGCTTGATCACAAGATTCCGTTTCAGACCTTTTACGAGCAGACCGCGCTCCTTCTTGAAAACCACGATGAAGGTATGCGGCGGCGGATTGAGGTGAAGTCATCTCCTCAGTTTCTTGACTTACTCAACGAGTATGTCGATCACGTGGAAGAGAGATGCTTTCATGCGCAGGACGTGTCGATTGGCGGCCATGTAGTCCCGGCCGGATCCATCGACCAGGCGTTCAGAAGAGAGCGTGGCATCGCAGTGAAGGAGCGTATTGGTAGTGTGGTCGCGGCTGTTGAGCACCATGTAGGGATCCGTCTCTACTACGATATGACCGCTGCGGAGAAATCCGCGCTCACAAAGCAGGTGCGGAAGATGTACCGGCGGGCTAGCCTGCGCACCACCTACAAAGGGATGTTTGCCTGGATGAAAGAGCCAACGCTCCTTAAATCGGCAAATGATTGCAAGCTCGAGTACGCAGATGTGTTTCCGCTCATCTACCTCAAGCTGCGACTCGAGGGGATCGACTCGGAGCGCAGGAAGGTCAAGCACTTGTTGATCGACGAGATGCAGGATTATACGCCGGTTCAGTACGCTGTAATCGCGAAACTGTTCAGTTGCAGGAAGACGATTCTGGGTGATGCGAAGCAGGCCGTAAACCCTTACAGTTCGTCGCCAGGAGAGCAGATCCAGCGTGTATTTCGTCAGTCTTCTTATGTGAAGCTCTCGAGAAGTTATCGGTCCACCTGGGAGATCAGCAGGTTTGCTCAGCGTATTTCGCCTGATCCCGATCTGGTCGCAATGGAGCGTCACGGCGAACAGCCACAGATTGCGCCGTGCAAAGACGCATCAGAAGAAACCCGGTTTGTGATTCAACTGGCCCGCGGCTTTCAAGGCTCGGGATTCAATACGCTCGGAATCATCTGCAAAACGCAGTCTCAGACCGGGCAACTCTCCCAGGAGATACGCGCCGCCGGGGTCGACGCGCATCTTCTAACCGAGGAAAGCAGCTTTTTCGGGCGAGGCATTACCATCATGACGGCACATATGGCAAAGGGCCTGGAGTTCGATGAGGTGATTGTTCCGAACGTAACGGATGAGAACTATCACACGCCGATGGATCGTAACCTGCTTTATGTCGCATGCACGCGCGCAATGCACAAGCTGACCCTCACGTTCGCCGGCGCTTTGACACCGCTGATTGAGGCACAGGCCCCGCAGGCAAACTGAGTTCTCCGGCCGGCATTCGGCGCTTCGTTATACTGTTGCTTCCCCCAACAGAAAGGACTTCCATCGAACCTTGCGAAACAAGATAACCGTGATCGGCGCCGGCAATGTGGGCGCGAACTGCGCAGTCTGGGCGGCGAAAAAAGAACTGGGCGATATCGTTCTGGTCGACGTCGCTGAAGGGATTCCTCAGGGCAAGGGCCTCGACCTGCTTCAGACCGGGCCCGTCGAAGGATTCGACGTTTCCGTCACCGGCGCGAACGATTACGCACCAACCGCAAACTCGGATATCCTCATCATCACCGCCGGATTCCCGCGCAAACCCGGCATGAGCCGCGACGATCTGCTGGTCGCCAATTATGAAGTCGTTCGCGCCGCCACCGAAAAAGCTGTCGCCGTATCGCCGAACGCCACAATCATCGTCGTCACGAATCCTCTCGACGCGATGGCTCAGGTCGCGTTCATGGTCTCGAAGTTCCCGCGCAATCGCGTCATCGGCATGGCCGGCGTGCTCGATTCCGCCCGCTTCCGCACCTTCATCGCGCAGGAACTGAGCGTGTCGGTAGAAAGCGTTACAGCTGTCGTTCTCGGAGGCCATGGCGACACGATGGTGCCGGTCGTCCGCCTCTCGAGCGTTGCCGGCATTCCCCTGACGGAACTCATTCCCGAAGACCGCCTGAACGCCATCGTCGATCGCACGCGTAACGGCGGCGCCGAGATCGTCAAACATCTCAAGACGGGCAGCGCTTATTACGCGCCTTCCGCTTCCGCGGTCGAAATGGCGGAATCGATCCTCCGGGATCGG
>Ga0157370_10004497_pt1 | contig 15981 bp, 16 predicted proteins | sample C35metaG_FD_113463 | JGI IMG/M metagenome (GOLD analysis project Ga0157370, IMG submission 113463) | Corn rhizosphere microbial communities from Kellogg Biological Station, Michigan, USA - C3-5 metaG | ecosystem: Host-associated > Plants > Roots > Rhizosphere > Soil | place: USA: Michigan...
TCCATCTTGAGCTCGATGTACGCGTCTATCATGTCGTCGGTGAAGACGCCGCCGCGCGTGAGGAATTCGCGGTCCTGATCGAGGTTTGCGAGCGCCTCGTCGAGCGACGCGCACGGATGCGGCACCTTCGCGGCCTCCTCGGGCGCGAGGTCGTAGAGGTTCTTGTCCATCGGGTCGCCCGGATGGGTCCGGTTCTGCACCCCGTCGAGGCCCGCCATCAGCATCGCCGAGAACGCGAGATAGGGATTGCACGTCGGATCGGGGAAGCGCACCTCGACCCGGCGACCCTTGGGGCTGCTGACGTACGGAATGCGGCAGGCCGCGGAGCGATTGCGCGCCGAATACGCGAGGTTGATCGGCGCCTCGAATCCCGGCACGAGGCGCTTGTACGAGTTGGTGCCCGGGTTCGTGATCGCGTTCAACGCCTTCGCGTGCTTGATGATGCCGCCGATGTAATGCAGCGCGAAGTCCGAGAGTCCCGCATAGCCGTCGCCGGCGAACAGGTTCTTGCCTTCCTTCCACACCGACTGGTGCACGTGCATGCCCGAGCCATTGTCGCCGACGATCGGCTTCGGCATGAACGTCGCGGTCTTGCCGTAGGCGTGCGCGGTGTTGTGCACGCAATACTTCAGGATCTGCAGCCAGTCGGCGCGCTGGACGAGCGGCGCGAACTTCGTGCCGATCTCGCATTGACCCGCAGTGGCGACTTCATGGTGATGCACTTCGACCTCGACGCCCATCTGCTCGAGCGCAATGCAGATCGCCGAGCGGATGTCCTGCAGCGAATCGGTCGGCGGCACCGGGAAGTAGCCGCCCTTCACCGAAGGGCGATGGCCCATGTTGCCGCCCTCGAACTTCTCGGCCGACGACCACGATGCTTCCGCCGAGAACACCTTGCAGTAGCTGCCCGACATGTCGACCGACCATTCGACGGCGTCGAAGATGAAGAACTCGGGCTCCGGACCGAAATACGACACGTCGCCGAGGCCCGTCGACTTGAGATACGCCTCGGCCCGCTTGGCGAGCGAGCGCGGATCGCGCTCGTAGCCCTTGCCGTCGGCAGGCTCGATCACGTCGCAGGTGAGGAGCAGCGTCGCCTCGTCCATGAACGGATCCAGCTTGGCCGTGCCGGGATCGGGCATCAACAGCATGTCGGACGCCTGGATGCCCTTCCAGCCCGCGATCGACGAGCCGTCGAACGCATGGCCGTATTCGAACTTGTCGCCGTCGAAAGCCTTCGACGGCACCGAGACGTGCTGCTCCTTGCCGCGCGTGTCGGTGAAGCGGAGGTCGACGAACTTGACCTCCTTGTCCTTGATCATCTTGAGTACGTCGCCGGCGGTCATGGTCATGCAAATGTCTCCTGGAATCGAGGGCGGCGAGCGCGCGGATTGCTCGCAGACGCGGGTAACCTTAGCGAGTTGCGTGCCATGCGTAATAGGTACGCAAGCGCTTGTTGTACAACAACAAATGCGGCGACCGATACGCTTCGGTGCATACGCGCGCCCCAACACGGGGCGATCACTTTAGCGACCGCCCCGTTTCGGTGCAAGCGCTAAGGATAGAACAGGTAGAGGCGATACCCCGATTGCGACGTCGCGCTCGCGTCGAGATACAACCTGACGACGTCCTCTCCGTTCGCGGGAATGCCACGGGCGACATCGGCGCCCGCTCCCGCGTACTCGGGAGGCGGGAACGCCCGGCGCGCTACGACGCGCTCCGAGACGTCGGTCAGCGTCAGCTCGAGATAGGGCCACGCGATCGGATAGGCGGCCCGGTTGCGGATCGTGGCCGAAAGCTCGAGCAACCCCTTGTGCGCCGGATCGGCGCGCAGATCGGACGCATCGATCGACAGCGCGGCCGCATCGCGCAGCGGGCCTACGTCGCAGCCAAACGCGCTGCAAGCGGCCTGCAGCACCGGACGGGTGAACGACGCATGCGCGGCGAGCGCGTCGCGATACTCGAAAAGCGCCTGCGCCATGAGCGCCAGCACGAGCACGACGATCGCCGTCGCGTAAAGCGACGTGGGCCGCTCGCGCAGCGGCTTGCGCGGTTTCCATTCGAAGCGCGAGGCGCGAAGGTCAACGTCGTCGATACGGATCGGCGCCAAGGCGGGCTCGGACGTCGCCGTTTCTCCGATGCTCGTTTCCGGTTCGTCCGCGGATGCCATCGTCTCCGCCGACGATACGGTCGTAACTGCGTCGGTCGGTGCAGTGTCGGTCGTTGCTATATCGGTCGTTGCTATATCGGTCGTTGCTATATCGGTCGTTGCTATATCGGTCGTTGCTATATCGGTCGTTGCTATATCGGTCGTTGCCGAATCCGCCGACGGTTCGTCCTCGGCCGTTCCGGCGGGCGCGACAGGGACCCGCTCCGTTTCGACCGGCGCGGCGGGAGCCTGACCTGTTTCGACGGGAGACGGCACCGTCTCGGCGGGCTCGGTCGATGCCTTTTCGCCTTTCGGTTCGACCGGCTGCAGCGCCTCGGCGCTACGCAGCGTGACCGTCGGCCGCCCGGCCGCGAGCTCGTCGTGATCGTCGTCGTCGCCGCGCGGCGCATCGAGCGACACCCGCTCCCGGTGCGCGTCGAACACCGCGCGACAGTGTCCGCAGCGCACCTGTCCTTCGCGCAGCGCGAGCTGTTGCGGACTGACGCGGAAGATCGTCGCGCAGCCGGGACAGCGCGTGTAGAGCGTCGTTGCCGGCGTGCTCATCCGTTGCGGGTACGGCGAACGCCGGTCAGCAGCACCCAGCCGTCGTCGGCGGCGCGCACAGCGACGTCGAACCACGGCGCGTAATGGTGCGCGACGGCGTCGGCCTGCGTCGCGAGAATGCCGGAAAGCGCGATGCGGCCGCCGTCGTGCGTGCGTGCAGCGAGCGCCGGCGCGAGCACGCGCAGCGGATTGGCGAGGATGTTCGCCACGACGACCGCGAATCCTTCTTCGCGCAGCGCGTCGACATGCATGAACCGCGCACGCACGCCGTTCGCGCGCGCGTTCTCGATGCTCGCGGAAATCGCCTGGAGATCGATGTCGACGCCGACGACGCGATCGGCGCCGAGCTTCGCCGCGGCGATCGCGAGAATGCCCGATCCGCAGCCATAGTCGAGCACCGAGTCGCGGCGTTTCAGTTCATCGGCAAGAAAGCGCAGGCAAAGCCGCGTCGTCGGATGCGCACCGGTTCCGAACGCGAGTCCGGGGTCGAGCAGGATGTTCGTTGCATCGGGGCACGGCGGCGAGCACCAGCTCGGTACGATCCACAGAGCATCGGTGATCCGCAACGGCGCGAACTGCGCCTGCGTGGCGCGAACCCAATCCCGGTCGGGCACGCGATAGCGTTCGAATGGCGGCTCGGCGAACGCGAGCGCATCGGCCGCCGAGCGAACGACGCTCACGGGATCGGCGTCGCCGGCGCAAAGCGCCGTGAGCCTGGTGACCTGCCACCACCCCCGCAGCGCTTCCGACGGCTCGCCGAAGATCGGGCTTTCGCCGTCGGTTCCGGCGAACGGATCCGCCGCATCGATCGACAGCGCGCCGGCATCGAGCAACGCATCCGACCATCGATCGGCGTCAGCCGCCGCGACATCGAAGCGCAGCGCGACGAAGCTCATTGTCAGGCTGCCTGCTTGCGCTTGGCGAGCCGCTCCTCGAGATAATGGATCGACGTGCCGCCGCGCAGGAACTTCTCGTCGAGCAGCAATTCCTGGTGCAGCGGGATGTTCGTGCGAATGCCGCCGACGACCATCTCCGACAACGCGACGCGCATCCGCGCCATCGCCTGCTCGCGCGTCTCGCCATAGGCGATGACCTTGCCGATCATCGAATCGTAGTTCGGCGGCACGAAATAGTTCTGGTAGACGTGCGAATCGACGCGGATGCCGGGGCCACCGGGCGCGTGCCACGCGGTGATGCGCCCGGGCGAGGGCACGAACGTCCACGGATCCTCGGCGTTGATGCGGCATTCGATCGCGTGGCCGCGGCGCAGCACGTCGCGCTGGCGCAAGCGCAGCTTCTGCCCGGCCGCGATGCGGATCTGCTCCTGCACGATGTCGATGCCGGTGATCATCTCGGTGACTGGATGCTCGACCTGCACGCGCGTGTTCATCTCGATGAAGAAGAACTCGTCGTCCTGGTACAGGAACTCGAAAGTGCCCGCGCCGCGATAGCCGATCTTGCGGCACGCATCAGTGGCGCGCTCGGCGATGCGCGTCAGCGCGCGCGCGTTGACGTCCGGCGCCGGCGCTTCCTCGATGATCTTCTGGTGTCGCCGCTGCATCGAGCAGTCGCGCTCGAACAGGCAGATCGCGTTCTTGAACTCGTCGGCGAGCACCTGGATCTCGATGTGCCGCGGATTGCTCATGAACCTTTCCATGTAAAGCGTCGAGTTGCCGAATGCGGCTTGCGCTTCGCCGCGCGTCAACGCGACCGCGGGCAGCAGCGCCGCTTCGGTATGGACGACGCGCATTCCGCGGCCGCCGCCACCGCCGGCGGCTTTGACGATGACCGGATAGCCGATCGAGCGCGCAATGCGGACGATCTCCTTCGGATCGTCGGGCAGCGCGCCTTCCGATCCCGGGACGCAGGGGATGCTCGCCTTGGTCATCGCGACTTTCGCGCTCACCTTGTCGCCCATCAGCCGGATCGTCTCCGGACGCGGACCGATGAACACGAACCCCGAGCGCTCGACCTTTTCGGCGAAATCGGCATTCTCCGAAAGGAATCCGTAGCCGGGATGAATCGCCTGCGAATCGGTCACCTCGGCGGCGGCGATGATCGCCGGGATGTTGAGATAGCTCTGCGCGGCCGGCGGCGGGCCGATGCAGACCGACTCGTCAGCGAGCGCGACGTACTTCGCGTCGCGATCCGCCTCTGAATGCACGACGACCGTCTTGATGCCCAGTTCGCGGCACGCGCGCTGGATACGAAGCGCGATTTCCCCGCGGTTGGCGATCAGGACCTTGTCGAACAGCTTGTCGGTACTGCGTCCCGCCATGTCAGCTGCGAAGCGCCGCCCCGAGCGACTGGGCAGCCCACCGGGGGGCAGCGGGCCGAGCGAGCGTGGGGGGGCGTTCCATCTAGGTGATCAGGAACAGCGGCTGCCCGAACTCCACCGGCTGTCCGTTCTCGACGAGGATCGCCTTGATCGTACCGGCAGCATCGGCTTCGATCTCGTTCATCAGCTTCATGGCTTCGACGATGCAGAGCGTGTCGCCCTGCGCGATGCTGTCTCCGACCTCGACGAACGCCGGCGCGCCCGGCGACGCCGCGCGATAGAACGTGCCGACCATCGGGCTCTTCACCGTGTGCCCTTCCTCGACGGGCGCCGACGGCGCTTCGGCGGCCGAAGGGGTCGCGACGGCGATTGCCGCCGGCAACTGCGCGGGCGCTTGAAACATCACCGGTTGCGGCGCGTGCGCGGAGGCGCGCGTGATCCGTACGCGTTCTTCGCCCTCCTGAATCTCGAGCTCGGCAATTCCCGAGGTTTCGACGAGATCGATCAGTGTTTTGAGCTTACGCAGGTCCATGGCGGTGCCTCATGCGCCGGCCGCGCGGATGAGGCGGCGAGTTTGCCGCAGATGGCGGGAAATGTCCAGCAATTAACCGGACTTAGCCGCGTTTTGCCCGCGAGCAGACGACCGGGGCTACAGCAGGCGCCCGAGGAGCGCGTCCAGCTTGGCTTGCTTGAGCGGCCCGAGCTGCGTATGCGCGACGCGTCCCTGCCGGTCGAGGACGATCGTGAATGGCAGCGCCGCGAGGTCGTTGCCGAGCGTCTTCGACAATTCGATCGCACCGAAGCCGCCGATCAGCGCTGGATAGTTGAGCTTCAGTTCCTTCGCAAATGCGCGCACTTTGTCGGGATCATCGACGGCGATGCCGACGAATTGCACGCCTTTCGCGCCGTCGCGCGCCTGCGTCGCGACGAACTCCGGCATTTCCTCGCGGCACGGCGCGCACCACGTCGCCCAGAAATTCACGACGAGCACCTTGCCGCGCCATTGCGCGAGCGCCTGCTGTTGGCCATTCGCGTCGGGGAGCACGAGTTTCAGCACGGCGGAGCCGTCGCGGACTGCGTCGACGCCGCCGCGATGCAGAAACGCCGCGGCAATCCCGAGCGCGAGCGCAACGGCCGCAATGATGGCGACGATCAGCGCTCGGCGTCGCGATGGCGCTGTCGGCGCCCTGTCGATCGCGGCGACGTCGGCGCCATTCATTTGAACCAACCTTTGCTTCCCGGCTCGACGAATGCGCCCGGCTTGTCGCCTACAGCCGGCACGACGAGCGTCAATTGCTGCGGGTTGGGTGGATAGCAGACGCCAACGTCGGCGCAGCCTTGCGAATCGGCATGCAGCGTGATCTTCTGTCCTGCGGCCGTTTTCGTGAGCGGCACGCGCACGACGACTTCGCCGCGATACGTTTCGACATCGCCGAAGAACGCGTCATGCTTCGGCTTGCCGGGCGGCAGCACGGCTTTGGCGGCGGGTACGGGCTCGGTGGCGAAGTGCATCCGGTCGCGATAGAGGTAGTAGCCGTCGGCGACGTCGAACCGTGCCTCGATCGTATCAGCGTCGAGCGCGCGCGCGGACAATCGAAACGCCTGCTCCGGCGGCAGCAGCTTCGGCGCCAGCGACGAGATACCCTCCGCGTGCGCGGTCGCTAGCAGCAGCCAAAACAGAGGAACGAGCCGGCGCACGGCGCAATCAGCTCGGGCCCGTCGTCTCGGCGGCGAGCCAGCCGAGATATCGCGGCTCGCCGCCGACGATGGGAATTGCGATGATCTCGGGCGTGTCATAGGGGTGGATTTTTCGGATCACATCCTCCACGTTCGAATACAACGCGGTCCGTGTCTTGATGGCGAGCGGAACCTCCGTAGCCGTTTCGATTCCTCCGCGCCAGTGATAAATTGAGTCGACCGTAGCGCCGATGTTGACGCACGCCGCGAGCCGCTCGGCGAGTAGCGCGTTCGCCAGCGCCGTGGCGGCGGCGCGGTCGGGTGCGTGGGTGATGACGAGAAGCGCCGCGTCGGGAGAAGGAGTCGTAATGCGTTTCGTAATGCTGGCCATTGTACTGTTGTTCCCGCTGGTGGACCTCCTGGTCACCGCGAGGTTCGCGCGCTGGACCGGCGTCCCCATGTGGATGTGGCTGACCGCGTCGGCCATTGCAGGTTTGTGGGTGCTCGCTAACGAGCGCGTCCAGTTCCGCGCACGGGCGCTCGCGGCCTTCCGCGGTGATTCGCTGTTCCGCGGCCTGCTCGACAGCGGCCGCCGCGTCCTCGCCGGCATCCTGCTGATCGCCCCCGGCATTCTGAGCGACGTTCTCGCACTTCTGTTGCTGCTGCTGCCGATCAACCAGCGCGGCGGCTTCGGCGGCCCCGAGCCGGTGGCCGCGGGCCGCGGTGGCTATCGCGACAATCGCACGCTCGACGGCGACTATCGCCGGCTCGACTAACCCTTCATTCTGTCGAGCAGCGTCGGCTGATCCTTACGCGCGCGGCGGTACGCCCAGAGCATCATGACGATGCCGATGACGATCATCGGCATCGACAGCCACTGGCCCATCGTCAGTCCACCGGCGAGAAAGCCCAGAAAGTTGTCCGGCTCGCGCGCGAATTCGGCGATGAAGCGGGCGCAGCCGTAGCCGACGAGGAACAACCCCGACACCGCGCCGCGCGGGCGCTTGCGCGACGAGTAGATCCACAGCACGACGAAGAGCAGCACGCCTTCGAGGCCGAACTCGTAGAGTTGCGACGGGTGACGCGGCACGTTGTCGACCTGCGGAAACACCATTGCCCACGGCAGATTGCTCGGCCGGCCGACGAGTTCTCCATTGATGAAGTTGCCGAGCCTGCCTGCGGCGAGTCCGAGCGGGCAAAGCGGCGCGACGAAATCGGTGACGTCGAGCAGGGATTTGTGCCGCCGGCGCGCGAAGAACCACAGCGCGATCAGCACACCGAGGAAGCCGCCGTGGAAGCTCATCCCGCCGTGCCACACCTCGAAGATCTCGAGCGGATGCGCGAAGTAGTACGACGCCTTGTAGAACAGCACGTAGCCGAGACGGCCGCCGAGGATGACGCCGAAGACGCCGAAGAACAGCATGTCGTCGACGTCCGAGGACCGCCACCCGGTCAGCATTTCCGCGCGCGCACGTCTTCGCCCAAGCACGACGAAGAGGATGAAGCCCGCCAGGTACATGAGGCCGTACCAGCGGACCGCGAGCGGGCCGATGCGGAACGCGATCGGGTCGAATTGCGGATAGACGAGCATCGAGCCCGATATATCACATCCGGCCGGCCGGTATCATTGATGGTTTCGCCGCGCCCCTCGCCTGGAGAAACGCCGTGCCGCAGAACCGCCGCTCCCGCCTGATCACCGCGGGCATCGCCCGCTCACCCAATCGCGCGATGCTGCGCGCCGTCGGCTTCGGCGATGGCGATTTTGACAAGGCGATCGTCGGCGTCGCGAATGCGCACAGCACGATGAACCCCTGCAATGCGGGCATCCAGCCGCTGGTCGATCGCGCGATGGATGCGTTGCGCGAAGCCGGCGCGATGCCGCAGGTGTTCGGCATCCCGACGGTGACCGATGGCATCGGCATGGGCACCGAGGGGATGAAGTATTCGCTCGTATCGCGCGAAGTGATCGCCGATGCGATCGAGACGTCGGTGAACGGCCAGATGATGGACGGCGTGCTCGTCGTCGGCGGCTGCGACAAGAACATGCCGGCGGCGATGATCGCGATGGCGCGCATCGACGTGCCGGGCATCTTCGTCTATGCGGGCACGATCAAGCCCGGCCACTGGAAAGGGCAGACGCTCACGATCGTCTCGCCGTTCGAAGCCGTCGGTTCGTACACGGCGGGAAAACTCGCGAAGGAAGACTACGACGGCATCGAGCGCAACGCGTGCCCGACCGTAGGCGCATGCGGCGGCATGTACACGGCGAACACGATGTCGTCGTCGTTCGAGGCGCTCGGGATGAGCCTGCTCGGCAGTTCGCAACTCGCCTCGCCCGATCCGGAGAAGGCCGACTCGTCGGCGCAGTCGGCGCGCGTGCTCGCGCGCGCGATCGAGAAGGATCTGAAGCCGAGCGCCATCGTCACCCGCAAGTCGATCGAGAACGCGATCTCGCTCGTGATGGCGACCGGCGGCTCGACGAACGCGGTGCTGCACTACCTTGCGATCGCGGCGGCCGCCCAGGTCGAATGGACGATCGACGATTTCGAGCGCATTCGCAAGCGCGTGCCGGTGCTGTGCGATTTGAAGCCGTCGGGACGCTACGTCGCCGTCGACTTCAACGCGGCGGGCGGCGTGCCGCAGGTGCTGCGGATGCTGCTCGACGCCGGGCTGTTGCACGGCGATTGCATGACGATCACCGGTCGCTCGATCGCAGAAGAGCTCGCCGATGTCTCGCCCGAGCCGCGCGCGGACCAGGACGTGATCCGGCCGCTCGACAAGCCGATGTACCCGCACGGGCACCTCGCGATTCTGCGCGGCAACCTCGCGCCCGAAGGCTGCGTCGCGAAAATCACCGGCTTGAAGAATCCGGCGATCACCGGGCCCGCGCGCGTGTTCGATTCCGAGCCGGCGTGCATGGAGGCGATCCTCGCGCGGAAGATCCGTCCCGGCGACGTCATCGTGATTCGCTACGAGGGCCCGAAGGGCGGCCCGGGCATGCAGGAGATGCTTGCGCCGACGTCCGCGCTGATCGGCCAGGGACTTGGCGAATCGGTCGGCCTCGTCACCGACGGGCGCTTCTCCGGCGGGACATGGGGAATGGTCGTCGGGCATGTCGCGCCCGAGGCGTACGTCGGCGGCACGATCGCGCTCGTCTGCGAAGGCGATCCGATCACGATCGACGCGAATCGGCTGCTGATCGAGTTGAACGTCGACGAAGCAACGCTCGCCGCGCGGCGCTCGCGCTGGCAAGCGCCGCCGCCGCGCTATACGCGGGGCCTGCTCGCGAAATACACGCGGCTCGTGTCGACGGCGAGCCGCGGCGCGATCACCGACATGCCCGGATGACGCGCGGACGGAACCGGCGGCCAAAGCGGCTGCCCATCGGAGCATGGCGTGGAACACGCGCGCTCGCGCCATTGTTGACGTCGTATCGACTCTTGCGTTCACCGATATCCATGTCGCCACACGCCCTCGTACGCGCCTCGCTGCTGGTCTTCGCCACGGTACTCGCCGGCTGCGCACAGCTCGATCAGCGCGGCGATCTCTCCGGTCCCGTCGCGATCGCACCCCAATTCAGCGTCGGCGAGCGCTGGACGTACCGCGGCAGCGAAGGCTTTCGCTTGCCGCTCGTATGGCAGGAGACGCACGAGGTGACGCGCGTCGCCGCCGACGGCATCACCGTTCGCGTGACGCTCGAAGGCGAGCGCGTGCACGGGTCGCGCGAAGAAATCCTCGCCGCGCCCGGCGTGGTCAGGCAAGGGGCGCTGATGGACATCGAAACGCGCCGCTTCGCGACGCCGCTCGATCGTTTCCGCTTCCCGCTCGCGAGCGGCGAGACGTGGAACCAGTGGGTCGACAATTTCAACGAGACGACGAACAGGCAGGGACAGATCAACCGCTACGTGCGCGTCGGTGGGTGGGAGAAGGTATCGACGCCGGCGGGCGTGTTCGAAGCGATCCGTATGCGCGTGCTGATGCGACTCGACGACGAAGAGTTCTGGCGCTATCCGACGACGTGCAACTACCTGATCTGGTACGCGCCCGCGGTCGGCGCGCCGGTGCGCGAGGAGAAGGAAGGGCAGTACTACGAGAAGGGCGAGGAGTTCGACGGCACCGGCGCGATCCGCGCGCAGCACACGCTGCTCGAGCTCGTCTCGTACACCAAGTAGGGTCGGGCCCTACTTCGGTGCCAGGCCGAGCGCGCGCCAGATCGCAATTGTCAGCGGCGCCTGATTGAGCGTGTAGAAGTGCAGGCCCGGCGCGCCGCGCTCGATCAGCGACGCGCACATCTGCGTCACGATGTCGAGGCCAAAGGCGCGGATCGACGCGGCGTCGTCGCCGAGGCTTTCGAGGCGGCGTCTTATCCAGCGGGGAATCTCGGCGCCGCACGCGTCCGAAAAGCGCGCGAGCTTCGTGAAGCTTCCGATCGGCATGATGCCGGGCACGATCGGCACGTGCAGGCCGCGGCTCGCGCACGCATCGACGAAATGCCAGTACGCGTCCGTGTTGAAAAAGTACTGCGTGATCGCCGAATCGGCGCCTGCGTCGATCTTGCGCTGGAAGCTCGCGAGATCATCGTCGGGACTGCGCGCCTGCGGGTGGTATTCAGGGTAGGCGGCAACGTCGATGTGGAACCAGTCGCCGGTTTCGTCACGGATGAAACGGACGAGCTCGTTCGCATAGCGGAAATCGCCGGCCTCGGCCATGCCGGATGGCATGTCGCCGCGCAGCGCGACGAGATGCCGGATGCCGTGCCGACGATACTCGCCGAGCACGTCGCGTACGCCGTCGCGCGTCGACCCGACGCACGACAGATGCGGCACGCCCTCCGTCCCCTCGCCGCGAATCTCGAGCACTGTCGCGAGGGTGCCTTCGCGCGTCGATCCGCCCGCACCGAAGGTGACCGAGCAGAACGCGGGCCGGAGCTGCGCGAGCTCGCGCCGCGTCGCACGAAGCTTCTCGATACCGTCGGGCGTCTTCGGCGGGAAGAATTCGACGCTGTACGTCGCGCTGCCGTTGCTCATGATCGTTCGGTGCGTCGCCCGAGGACGAGCGATGCGAGCAGCCACGAGACGATGCTGTACACGATCGCGCCGAAAACGCCGCTCCAGAAACCGCCGACGACGAAGCCGCGCACGAACGAGCCGACGAACCAGAACAGAAGCCCGTTGATCACGAAGATGAAGAGTCCGAGCGTGAGCAGCGTCACGGGCAGCGTCAGGATCACGAGCAGCGGCCGGATCAGCGTATTGATGAAACCGAGCACGAGCGCGGCGAACAGCGCGCTGTGAAAGCTCTCGACCTGCACCGACGGGATGACGTACGGGAGCACGAGCAGCGCAAGCGCGTTGAGGAGCCAGGTGGTCAACAGACGCAGCATCGGGGAACCGTCAGTGCGCGCCGTTCACGAACGGCTTCAGACCCGCGTAGATCGTCGCATTGACCGGCGCCGCAATGCCTGCGGCGGCTGATAGTTCGGCCACGCGGCCACAAAGCCACGGCGCTTCCAGCCGGCGGCCGGCAAGCAGGTCGTTCTGCATCGACGAGCGCATCTGCGCCGGAAGCCCGTCGATTGCGCGCATCTGCTTCGGCAGGAAATCGTCCGGTAGCGCCACGTTTTGCGCACGCGCGAGCGCCACCGTTTCCTTCATCGCGGCCGCGAACGCAGCGCGAAGGTCGGGATCGCTGCGCACTGCGCCAACCGGTTGCCGCGACAGCGCCGTGACGCCCGACAATGCGGTCAGGAACACGAACTTTTCCCAGATTGCGCGGCGAATGTCGGGTGCGACCTCGGCGTCGATGCCCGCGGAAGTGCAGGCGCGCACAAAGTCGCTTGCGCGATCGGCTCTTTCTCCCCGCGACGCGGGAAGAGCCGTGTCGAATGCGCCGACACGCAGCTTCGCCATCGATCCGGTATGCACAATGACTCCGGGCGCATCGATCGCTGCCGCGATGTAAGCGACGCCACCCAGCACGCGCGCATCGCCGACGACGCGCGACAGGATCTCCGGACTGTCGATGCCGTTCTGCAACGCGATGACGGCGCCGTGGCGGCCGAGGAGCGGCGCGACCTGCGCGGCCGCGTCTTCGACGTCCCACAGCTTGACGCAAAGCATCACGACGTCGACCGGCGCGAGCGACGACGGATCGTCGGTCGCGACGACACTGCGCACGGCGATGTCGCCACCTGCGCTTTTGACGCGCAATCCGTCGCGGCGCATCGCCGCGAGATGCGCGCCGCGCGCGATGAACGCGACGTCGTTGCCGGCGGCGGTCAGCTTCGCGCCGAAGTAGCCGCCGACACCGCCGGTACCGAAAACCGCGATACGCATGAATGCTCCGATTCGCTCCTCGCAGTCACCCGAACCCTCTCCCCTTCGGAAGGAGGGAGTCGTCGCGCGAGTCGCGGGTGACGGGCGGTGTCAATACCGATAGCTGTCCGACTTGTACGGCCCCGTCGGATCGACGCCGATGTAACGCGCCTGCTTGTCGGAAAGCCGCGTGAGCGTCGCGCCAAGCTTCGACAGCTGCAGCCGCGCGACCTTCTCGTCGAGGTGCTTCGGCAGCACGTAGACATCGACCGGATATCGTCCGCCGTTTTCCTTCGCGTCGGTCCAGAGCTCGATCTGCGCCATCACCTGGTTCGCGAACGACGAGCTCATCACGAACGACGGGTGCCCCGTCGCGCAGCCGAGGTTCACGAGGCGTCCTTCGGCGAGCAGGATGATCCGTTTGCCGTCTTCGAAGATCACGTGGTCGACCTGCGGCTTGATGTTCTCCCACTTGTACTTCCGCAGCGACGCGACGTCGATCTCGTTGTCGAAGTGGCCGATGTTGCAGACGATCGCATTGTTCTTCATCCGCCGCATGTGCTCGTTCGTCACCACGTCGACGTTGCCGGTCGCGGTGACGAAAATGTCGGCCTTGTCGCAGGCGTCGTCCATCGTCACGACGCGATAGCCTTCCATCGCCGCCTGCAGCGCGCAGATCGGATCGATCTCGGCGATCCAGACCTGCGCCGACAATGCGCGAAGCGCCTGCGCCGAGCCCTTGCCGACGTCGCCGTAGCCATTCACCAGCGCGATCTTGCCGGCAATCATCACGTCGGTTGCCCGCTTGATGCCGTCGACGAGCGACTCGCGGCACCCGTAAAGGTTGTCGAACTTGCTCTTCGTCACCGAATCGTTGACGTTGATCGCGGGGAATCCGAGCCGGCCCTCCCGGTGCATCTGGTAGAGCCGCTTGACGCCGGTCGTCGTCTCCTCGGTCACGCCGCGGATGTTCACCTTGATCCGCGAATAGAACGTCGGATTCGTCTCGAGGCGCTTCGCGATCGACGCGAAAAGCGCCGTCTCCTCCTCGCTGCCCGGATGCGAGATGACCGAGCGATCCTTTTCGGCATGCGCGCCGAGGTGCACGAGCAGCGTCGCGTCGCCGCCGTCGTCGAGGATCATGTTCGGCGTGCCGCCACCGGCCCACTCGAAGATCCGGTGCGTGAATTCCCAGTAGCGATCGAGCGTCTCGCCCTTGAACGCGTAGACCGGGGTGCCCCGCGCGGCGATCGCGGCGGCCGCGTGATCCTGCGTCGAATAGACGTTGCACGACGCCCAGCGCACGTCGGCGCCGAGCGCCTGCAGCGTCTCGATCAGCACGGCGGTCTGGATCGTCATGTGCAGGCTGCCGGCGATGCGCGCGCCGCGCAGCGGCTGCTCCGGCGCGAATTCCTCGCGGATCGCCATGAGGCCCGGCATTTCGGTTTCCGCAATCGCGATTTCCTTGCGGCCCCACTCGGCTTGCGACAGATCGGCGACTTCGCAATCGGCGAAGCGCTTCGTCTCGTTCACGGCATTCATCGTCACTCCGTTCGTCAACGGGCGACTTTTCGGAAGGCGGGGAGGACGAACCACCCGTTGCCCGCGGAGAAGTCGCGGTTCAACGAGCGCGGTTCGCTGTCGGCGAAATGCCTGCCCCGAGCCTGGCCCGGCGTGACCGGGTTGCAACGCTCCTCGGGGCGTTACGGCGGATTCTACCTCAGTTGGTTGGGGCCTGGCAGCGGTGGGTATGCGCCGCTCGCTCCATTACCCCAGTCGCTGCGCAGCGCAGGCCCGCCGCTGCCTGTGATACGACGGTGGTGAATGGATTGGGGCCGCTTCACCGTCATTGCCCGGTGCATATGGGCAGCGTCGCGAGCAACGCGTTCGCGAGCGCCGATTCGCGCTTGTAAAAGCCCTCGGTGTGAAACGTTTCCTCGAGCGCGAAGAGCTCGTAGTCGAGGTGGTGGCATACCTCGTGGGACAGCGTGCGCACGAAGGTCCGGAAGGCGACGACCTGCCGCTTGCGCGCGGTCCGCATCCAGACGGTAATGCGCGCCGGGGTCCGGCCGTCGATCGGCTCGTAGAGGCCATGCAGCTCGCCGTAGTTGCCGGACGGACGTTGCGCGAGAACGCGCATGCGGATCGGCGGCACGTGATAGCCGGCGACGAGCGCATCGACGATCGCCTGGCAGTGCCGCTTGACGTCGAACGATACGTCGGACGCGAGACTCGCGCGCACGCCTGCAACCGCGGGCCCGACGACGATGCCGGGCGGCAACGGAAGCGGCTCGATCTCGTCGCTTTTGCGATAGACGCGCTTGCGCGCAGGGGACAGCCGATCGTAGTAGGCGAACCGCATCGCGAAACCGACGCGGCGCGCGGCGATCGACGGTCGAATTACGCCTTCTTGACCTTCTCGAGCATCTTGAAGATGCCCTTCGGCGCGCCGACGAACATGCGCTTGAACGTCTTCGGAAGGCAGCGGCGCTCGAGCGTGTTGCGGCGGGTACGGGTGCGTTCGGCCATGCGATTCTCCAGTCGATCGGTCTCGCGGCGGTCGATGGCCGCCGGAAAAGCTCGTAATTATAGCGCCCGCGAACCCATGGACGAAGCCCGCGGCCGTGTTGAGGTCCTAGGCCTCGCGTGCGCCGCGCAACGCGGACGGCTTCGCTTCGGCGAACACGCCGCTTGCACGGCGCGGTACCCCGCGGAAGTACTGCTTCGGCGCAACGACCGACGCACCAAGCGCCGCCGCCGCATGCCATGCCCAGCGCGGATCCCACAGGAATGCGCGCGCCATCGCGATCATGTCCGCGTCGCCGGCCGCGAGAATCGTTTGCGCCTGCTCGGGATCGGTGACGAGGCCCACCGCGATCGTCGTCGCGCCGGTCGCGCGGCGAATCGCGCCCGCGAACGCCACCTGGTAGCCGGGGCCGAGCGGGATCGCCTGCGCAGGCGATACGCCGCCACTCGACGCGTCGATCCAGTCGACGCCA
>Ga0157370_10004498_pt1 | contig 15980 bp, 15 predicted proteins | sample C35metaG_FD_113463 | JGI IMG/M metagenome (GOLD analysis project Ga0157370, IMG submission 113463) | Corn rhizosphere microbial communities from Kellogg Biological Station, Michigan, USA - C3-5 metaG | ecosystem: Host-associated > Plants > Roots > Rhizosphere > Soil | place: USA: Michigan...
ACACTAAGTAGCCCGCTCCCCCAAATCTCTGGCCTAAAGAAAACCTGTAGGCCGTCCATTTTATCCAGCCATCGCCATCACCCAGCCCCCGGTAACAGCCCAGCCTCTCAAAACATCCCAATCCCCGGATGCAGCCGAGCCCCCAAAGAAGGAAAATAAAACCTTGGCGCAAAAGCTCAACCAGGTGATGGCCTCCAGTTTCAATAAAGAAGGCCTGGGAGGCGTACTCCTCGTAGCCAGACATGGCTCCATCATCTATGAAAAAGCCCTCGGAAAAGCCAATGTGGAATTGAATATTCCTCTGTCCACCGAAAATGTATTTCGCATCGGGTCCCTCACCAAACAATTCACCGCCGTCGCCACCTTACAACTGATGGAAAAAGGACAGCTCAGCCTGGACGATGACATCACCCGATTCATCCCCGACTACCCCGTTCATGGTTACCATATTTCAGTGGCCCATCTGCTTTCACACACATCCGGAATAAAAAATAGCACGGACATAAAAGGATTAAGCACGGACATCAGACGCAGAAAGAACAGTCCCACCGGCCTGATCACACTGTTCAAGGACCAGCCCATGGACTTCGCTCCCGGCACCGCTTATAAATACAGCAATTCAAACTATATCCTGTTAGGTCATATCATCGAAAAGCTCAGCGGTCAGTCCTAACAAGGGTCGAATGATACGTCATTTTCCCTTAGCTTCGCACCATGGAATTCTTACATCAACTATTTCAGCATCAATCCTACGATAAGAAAAACTTCTTCCTCATTGCCGGCCCCTGCGTGGTCGAGAGCGAAGAGCTCGTGATGGAAGTAGCCGAAAAGGTCTCCACCATCTGCCGCAATCTGGGTATACCCTATATCTTCAAAGCCTCCTATCGCAAAGCCAACCGCACCAGCGCCAGCTCCTTCACCGGCATCGGCGACGACAGCGGCCTCTCTCTCATCCAAAAGGCAGGCGCCGCCTACAAGGTTCCCACCACCTCCGACATACACGCCCACGATGAAGCAGCCCCCGCCGCCAAATACATCGACATACTGCAGATCCCCGCCTTTCTCTGCCGCCAGACGGATATTCTCCTGGCAGCTGCCGGGACAGGTAAAATAGTGAATGTAAAGAAGGGACAGTTCCTCAGCGCTCCGGCCATGAAATTTGCCGTGGAAAAGATACGCAAAGCAGGTAATGATAAAATTATTCTCACGGAGCGGGGCACCACCTTCGGCTACCAGGACCTGGTAGTGGACTACAGAAATATTCCGTGGATGCAGGAGCATAAAGCTCCCGTGGTGATGGATTGTACACACGCACTCCAGCAGCCCAACCAGACCAGCGGTGTCACCGGCGGCAACCCACAGCTCATCGCAACCATCGCAAAAGCCGCAATTGCCACCGGCGCTGAAGGCCTGTTCATAGAGACACACCCAAATCCCGCCGTCGCAAAAAGCGACGGAGCTAACATGCTCAGGCTGGATCTGCTTCAGGGTTTACTGGAACAATTGGTAAAGATCCGTAAAGTAGTTTCGGAATTGTAACCTCCACCTCTTATCGAACCGCTTCCGGGTTATATAGGTTTTTTCGAAAGGTACTGAATACAGGATGGTCTTTCTGGAAACGAGGAATTAAAAACGGGACATTCTATTTTGACGGGCCGAAGACCCGCTGTGTGGCCTTGCACACAAACACTATGCAAAAGTACCCCGCTTTTCCACCATTCAGTACTCGAAAAAGTGTTAAGGATAGCTGTAAATGTCATCCCAACATAAAGGGCACTCCTATAAGGAATTACAGACTCGTAGCCGGCCTGGCACCGGTCAGTCATGGTCAGCCATGGTCAGCCATCGATCGGCATTGGTCGGTCCTGGACGGTCCGGCGTCGATCAGGTATTGGTCCAGTATAAATCATGCATTGCTCAGCAGCTTGCTTGGCAGCAGCCCAAACTCCTTCTTAAAAGCTATCGTAAAATTGCTGAGATTGGAGTACCCCAGCTCCATCGCCACCTCCTTCACCGAATGCTCTCCGCTGAGCAGCTTGTCCTTGGCCGTCTGCATCCGTATCTTTTGAAAATACTCATACACCGGCAGCTTGTAGATAAGCTTGAAATCCTTCTTCAGCTTCGACTCGCTGATGGATACCATCTTCGCCAGCTGGCTGATGGTGGGCGCCGGCTCAAAAATATCCCGGGTCAGCGTCGACTCCACCTGCATCATACGGTCAATGTCCGCCTTGGACAGCGGTATGTCGAAATGAGAGTTCTTTCTCCGCTCGTAAATACGCGTAAAAAATCGCTCGATCAGGAACATCACCCTGTTCTGGATAATGGCCAGCCGCATGGGATTGTCAGCCTCCACCTCCATGATCTCCTGGATCAGGCGACGGTATTCGCTGTCCAGGGGCTCCGTATGCACATTCTCCACCTGCAGGGAGAGATAGGTAGACAGCACATCGTCGATACGATTCACCCCCAGATACCCTCCCAGCCATTGCGCGTCGAAGAGGACATCGATCCCTTTGTAAATAGTGCCCTGTGCGCCCAGATAGGCCCAGTCCGATAAAGTATTGGTAAGATAGGCGATGCTCCGCGTGGTATTCGACTCCTTCAGACTTTCCTTCCCGATACGTATCTCCAGCGTATCCGGGATCGTCAGCTCGTGGAATCTGAGCGTATAATATTCCTCCTTTATTTTCCGCCTGCACAAAAACCAATCCTGGTTGAACCTGCAGTTGATCACATTCACATGTATCCCATTCGGCAGCCGGACAAAGGTGAGACTACCCGTGCCAACAGCCTCGGGGAAGATCAGCTTGTGATTCACCACAGGCGCATTCAGCCGTTGAGCCAGGTCGTTCTGCAACAGCTCATAATCGGTATAGGAGAAATCAAACTGAAACAAGGCAGCTAAAATTTTTTCGTAAAAAATCTACTTCCCCGTGAATTCACCAGAGCAAACCAGTTTTGTTATCCAGCAGTAGAGCAGCGGGCCTCGGAAGGTTAAAGATATTTCACAGGATTCCTGCGCGCGGAAAGGATATATCGTTTGATATTCATCCAAAATGCCAGGATAAAGTAAATGATCAGCGGCGAACCCATGGTCAAAAAAGAGATATAGATAAACCAGGTTCTGATCCGGGAGGTGGCAATTCCCATCCTTTCCCCGATCGCCGAGCACACCCCGAATACCTGCCATTCGATGAAATGCTTCAGTCTGTTCATAATGCTAATTTAAATAAAATCGTTAAACCCTCCAGCCTCTTAGGACATTAATATCACAATAACGCAAAATTTAGGTAAATTCGCGTTCTCAATTGGATGCCATCCAAACCAGGCCCAATCTGTGGTCTGTATCAATGGCTTACATCTAACATCTTAAATAAATTCATCATGGTTTTCGATCTGGATTTAATTAAAAAGTTATACGGGGCAATGCCGGCCAAGGTAGATGCCGCCCGTAAACTGGTAGGCACACCCTTGACAATGGCCGAAAAAATATTGTACTCCCATCTTTTCGAAACACCCACCCACGCCTACACCCGTGGAAAGGACTATGTTGACTTTGCCCCCGATCGCGTCGCCATGCAGGATGCTACAGCCCAGATGGCCCTCCTCCAGTTCATGACCTGCGGACGCGACAAGGTTGCCGTCCCTTCCACCGTTCACTGCGATCACCTGATACAAGCCAGGACGGGTGCAGTGGCCGACCTCGCCACCGCGCTGGACGTCAACAAAGAAGTATACGATTTCTTATCCTCTATATCCAATAAGTACGGCATCGGGTTCTGGAAACCCGGCGCCGGCATCATCCACCAGGTAGTGCTGGAAAACTATGCATTCCCCGGAGGTATGATGATCGGTACCGACTCCCACACTCCCAACGCGGGTGGCCTGGGTATGGTAGCCATCGGCGTAGGCGGCGCAGATGCCGTGGACGTAATGGCAGGATTGCCCTGGGAATTGAAAATGCCAAAGCTCATCGGCATAAAGCTCACCGGCAAAATGAGCGGCTGGACCTCCGCCAAGGACATCATCCTGTGGGTAGCCGGTCAGCTCACCGTGAAAGGCGGCACCGGAGCCATCGTAGAATATTTCGGTGAAGGCGCCGACAGCCTCAGCGCCACCGGTAAAGGCACCATCTGCAATATGGGCGCCGAGATAGGAGCCACCTGCTCCCTGTTTGCCTATGACGAAAAGATGGCAGCCTACCTGAAAGCCACGGGCCGCACCGAAGTCGCATCCCTGGCCGACGGCATCAAGGACTACCTCCGTCCCGACAAGGAAGTATACGCCAACCCGGAAAAATATTATGACCAGGTCCTCGAGCTGGATCTCAGCAAGCTGGAACCCTATGTCAACGGTCCTTTCACTCCCGACCTGGCCACACCGATCAGCCAGTTCGCCAAGGCGGTAAAGGAAAATAACTGGCCCCAACGACTGGAAGTAGCCCTCATCGGCTCCTGCACCAATTCTTCTTATGAAGACATCAGCCGCTCCGCCTCCCTCGCCCAGCAGGCCATCGATAAAAAGCTGAAAGCCCGGGCGGAATTCACTATCACCCCCGGCTCGGAACAGGTTCGCTATACCATCGAAAAAGACGGATTCCTCAAGACCTTCGACAAAATAGGCGGCGTAGTGCTGGCCAATGCCTGCGGTCCCTGCATCGGACAATGGGCCCGCCACATCGACGACCCCAATAGAAAGAACTCCATCATCACCTCCTTCAACCGCAACTTTGCCAAACGCAACGACGGTCTCGCCAGCACCCACGCCTTCGTTGCCTCGCCCGAGATTGTTACCGCCTTTGCCATAGCAGGCGACCTGACCTTCAACCCCTTGAAAGACAAGCTGAAGAATGACAAGGGAGAAGACGTCATGCTGGATGAGCCCACCGGCGTGGAGCTGCCCCCCAAAGGTTTCTCCGTGGAGGACGCAGGCTACCAGGCCCCCGCTAAAGATGGTAAAGGAGTACAGGTCGTCGTAAAACCCGACTCCCAACGCCTCCAGCTCCTGGCCCCCTTCGCCGCTTGGGAAAAAACAGACCTCAAAGGACTCAAGTTGCTGATCAAGGCGAAGGGAAAATGTACCACCGACCATATCTCCATGGCCGGCCCCTGGTTGAAATTCCGTGGACACCTCGACAATATCTCGAACAACATGCTCATCGGAGCCGTCAACTACTATAATGAAAAGACCGACTCCGTAAAGAATGACCTCACCGGAGAGTATGGCCCCGTTCCCGCCACTGCAAGAGCCTACAAGGCAGCCGGCATCGGCTCCGTCGTTGTAGGGGACGAGAACTATGGTGAAGGATCCTCCCGCGAACACGCCGCCATGGAGCCCCGCCACCTCGGCGTCCGGGCCATCGTGGTGAGAAGCTTCGCCCGTATCCACGAGACCAACCTGAAAAAACAAGGTATGCTCGCCCTCACCTTTGCCAATAAGGAAGACTATGACAAGGTACAGGAAAACGACACCATCGATATCATCGGCCTCACCACATTCGCTCCCGGCAAACCCCTGACCATGGTGCTCAACCATAAGGATGGTACAAAGGATGAAATATCCGTCAACCATACTTACAATGAGCCGCAGATCGGCTGGTTCAAGGCCGGCGGAGCCCTGAATGTGATCCGCGCCCAGCAATAATTTACGCCCGACAATAGTTCCAGGCCCTCGCCGTCAGGCGGGGGCTTTCTTCTATACGACAGTCAGCGCATCCCCCGAAGCAATATGCTTCACCGGCACGCCCGGCAGCCGCGCATTCAGCCAGGGCACCAACGCCTCCATCCCCGGCTCCTCACTGACAGCATGCCCCAGCACCAGCAACGACACTTTCTGACCCTGGTACCGCGCATCCCGCACATATTCGCTCGTCTCCCACTCGTTCAGCTCCCCGCAGATCAATAGGTCCGGATGATATTTTCGCAGCACGCTTATCTGTCTCCTTCCACCGGCCGCTCCCGGCATTACAACGATCCGCTGACACTTCGCCGACAGGTCTCCGATCATCTTCATTTTGTCGATCCCCAGCGCCTTCTTTGCCAACGCCACCACCTCTCCCACCGTGGTCATCGGCACCGTGACAATCTCCGGCGCACCCGCATTATAATACTTGTCCCATCCCATGGCCGTCAGCACACCCATCAATATCCCATCCGGACGAAAGGAATGCCAGTAGTCATGAAATCTCCATACGACGATCCCGTGGTTTTCCAACAATGTTTTTTTGAAATCATACACCCCATCCCCCTCCAGCCAATCGGTCTCATCCAGATGATTGTAAAAAGTAGGCTCATGGGCAATGATAAAATTGGCCCCCTGCCGGATCGTCTTGTCGATGACCTCATCCGTGGCAAACATGGTCGTAACGATGCCCTTCAATGGCTGCTCGGGGTTCCCCGATTTCACCGTATCCACCGTTGTTTTAAAGGGAGCATCCGGAATATTCGCAATGATACGGTCAATGGCCTGGCGGATCGTCATCTCCGCCCTCCCGGAAGTTCCTCCCTTCCCCTGCACGGCAAAGGTCCCCCTCCCACCCGGCCATCCATTCGCCGGCCCCGCCCCCTTCGCATGATTCACAAAAAAAGAAGAGCCGGCCAGGGCGGCCAGCGAATTGGTAAGAAAATCCCTTCTTGAAGACATTGGCAATAATTTAACTCCCATAAAAATAGCCCATATCCCGATTCACACCCGAATAATTATGTAGATCTAATGTCTGTCCTTCGGACAACGAACCTCCGGTCCGTTTTGTATCTTGCATCGTCACCAAGCACCCGTTATTAAACACCAAGTGAAGCTCTCCGCCATCATACGACTCCTGCTGACATTCTACAAGAGCTTTTTCCTGTTCAACTTCCTCATCACCCTTTCCTGCGCCACCTTATATTGGGAATACGGACTGCCCATTCTTAAGGTCCTTCTCTGGCTTAAGATCGCCACGCTGGGCCTCACCTGGTATTTCATACGCAGCTATAAGCAAAAAGAATTTTATTACTACCGTAATCTCGGCCTGCGCGACACCATCCTTTGGTCCGTGACCCTGAGCTTCGATCTTGCCCTTTGCCTGCTGCTTCTAATGCTAACACATCATCTGCATTCATGATGACAAGCACACCATCTCCCCTCATTCACACCCTCACTGCCGATGGCATTCAGCTCAGCTTCGGCGAAAGACCGGTCCTCTCCAATATATACCTCCTATGCCGCACAGGCAGGATCACCGGCCTCCTGGGACGCAATGGTGCAGGCAAAACCACTCTCATGCGGATCATATACGGCGATCTGCCATGCGAAGGCAGGTCTGTAAGAATAGACAATATACACCTGCCCCTGCCTTATGCCCAGCCGGATAAGATACGATATATGCCCCAGTTCAATTTTATCCCCGGCCACCTGACGCCCGAACGCATATGCCGCGATTTCAACCTGGACTTCCAGGGATTGGAAAACGCCTTCCCCGAATTCCACCCGTTTCGCCGCCAGCCATTACGTGATCTTTCCACTGGCCAGCGCCGGATGATCAATATCTATATCATCAGCCGCAGCCAATCACAGTTCGTCATGCTGGACGAACCCTTCACGCTCTTAAGCCCCATACAGATAGAGAAAGTAAAAACGATACTGGAAGAAGAAAAGCAAAACAAGGGCATATTGATCACTGACCATCTTCACGAGCATATTTGGAGTGTCTCAGATGAAGTATATACCCTCGCAGAAGGCAGGACCCGCCTCACCAGCCCGCCGGCCCCCAACCCGTCTCATGGATGCTTCAGATAGCTATAGGGTATATTCTTGAACACCCCACCCGTCACCACCACCGAGTCGATCGTCAGTCCCACCGAATCGATGGACAGCACCCGGGCATTGAATTGGAAAGTACCCGATATCCGCTTGTTCACCCCATCGCTGGCCGTCACATTGGCCACTCCGCTTACCGCCTCCCCGTGCTGCTGCCAGACCAGGTTTCGTCCGATCTGGACCTTGTCGTTCGCATAGGCAAAGGCCGACGCATTCCCCCAGTCGCCCAGCGCATACTGCTGCACCGCCATGGTGCTGTCATTACCGGTAGTGGTTGTATCCTGCAGACTGATGGAGATCGCTCTTTGAGACGTGTAGGCGGTGATAGCCATGACCTTACTATAACTTCGGTGATCCCCCACCAAAAACGCCGAGACCGAATCCGTCTTCCAGTCCACCCCGTTTATCGTCGCTGAAAAGACGGACGTAGAGTCCGCCGTCGAATTGTCCCCATTCAGGTTTTCCTTACGGCACGATACCAGGCTGTACAGCGCACACAGCACAGCCATACCCGCCAGCCGGATCTTGATAGTTTTCTTCATATGCCTTTGAGTTCGTGACAGTTTGAATACACATCCATCGATACGAGGGATTTCCGGACAGAGTTGCTTACTTTTACGTTAAGCAAGCATTTTATGACCTTACACTTTTCCAGGATACCAGTTTTCATGGCATTGTTAGCCCTTTTCGCCACGGCCTCCCCGGTCCGGTCACAGTCTCAGACCCAGTCACGGGCTGTGTCACAATCTCAGTCTCCATCCCCGGCCCAGTCCCTCCTATACGCCAACTCAGCAGGAGCTCCCCGCATCTACTTTGATGGTCCTCCCCGCCCCGCCATCATCGGCTACTATGCCGGCAGAAGCACCGCCCTCGACAGCTTCGCCGTCGGCAAGCTCACCCATATCATATTCAGCTTCTGCCACCTCAAAGGCAACAGGCTCGATGTCAGCAACGCCCGCGACACGGCCACCATCCAGCACATGGTCCAGCTGAAGGATAGGTACCCCTATCTAAAAGTGATCCTTTCCCTGGGCGGATGGGGCGGCTGCAAGACCTGCCCGGACGTATTCGCTAACCGTAAAGGCCGTAACGAATTCGTCAGCTCGACAAAAGAATTGCTGGACTACTTCCACGCCGACGGCATCGACCTGGATTGGGAATACCCGGCGCTTTCTAACGTTCCCGGGTACGCGTATTCACCGGAGGACAAAGACCACTTCACCATCCTGATAAAAAAATTGAGAAAGAAGCTGGGCCGCTCCAAAGAGATCAGCTTCGCAGCCGGCGGCTTTACCAAATACCTCCAGACCTCCATCGACTGGAAAAAAGTGACGCCCCGCGTGAACTATATCAACCTCATGACCTATGACCTCGTCAGCGGCTACGACACCATCTCCGGTCATCACACGCCCTTGTACTCCACGCCACAGCAAATAGAGTCCACCGACCATTGCGTTCAATATCTCGAATCCATCGGCGTGCCCCCGGCCAAGCTTGCCATCGGCGTCGCCTTCTATGCCCGTATCTTCGAGCACGTGGACAGCATCAACAACGGTCTCTACCGCCCCTGCCGTTTCTGGCGCGGCGTTTCTTATAAGGACCAGGCTACATATCTCTCAAAGGACAGCGGGTTTATATTTCACTGGGACCCCGTAGCACAAGCCCCTTATATGTACAATCCCGATAAAAAGCTTTTCGTTACCTATGACGATACCATGTCCGTACGGCTAAAGACACGCTACGCCATCGATAAAAGGCTGGGAGGCGTCATGTTCTGGCAGCTGCCCGAAGACAAATTCACCGATGGGCTCCTGGATGTGATCGACAACACCAGAAAAGACGGATTGAGAAACATCCTTGCAACGCCCGCAAAAGGTCAATAATGAAGTATCTTATCCTCCGCCTCCATTCCATCCGACCCATCCGATCCATTCGAGCTTTCACCGTCAACGGACTCCTGCTGAGCCTCGTCGCCGCCTGCTGTTCCTGCCATTCTTCCAAAAAGATCAGCGCCACCGCCGCCACCACCGTCCACATGCCCGACAGCCTCCCCCCTCTCCCGGCTTCCGAGATCGATATACCGCTCAAGGTCGCCGGCCGTCCCCTGCTGCAGATAGCCGACACCATCGTTCCAAAGGAATTCACTTCCGAAGGATGGCCCTCTTTTGTACAGACGTCCTGCGAATTCCGCTACAAATACCGCTTCATTCGCAGCGCCTTCAACCTCAGCTGCACCAACAATAAAATATCGCTTCAGATGGGAGGCAGCTACCAGGTCGCCGGCGGTCGCTGTCTCTGCACCTATGGCAAACCCGTATCCCCCTGGATCTCCGGGAACTGTGGCTTCGGCAGCGAACCCATGCGAAGAGTCAACATCACCCTCAGCTCCCAGCTGACCCTGCTCCCCAATTACAAGATCAGGACAGCCACCCACCTCGATCAGCTGAAGGCCATGGATAAATGCGTTATGTCCGTCTTTTCCATGGACATGACCCAAATGATCGTCGACAGCATTCGCAGCTCCATCAACAGCTTTTGCGGCACCCTGGATCAAACCCTCGCCAGCCTCGATTTCACCGGCTATCTTCACCACTCCGCCATGCGCGCCTGGCATCGCCTGCCCCTCGGGCCCTATGGCTACCTCGTAACCAATCCCCAGAGCGTACGCATCGGCCCCCTCAACTATACCCAGGACACGTTCCGTATCAATATCGGGCTCACCTGCCGGCCACAGCTCACCTCGGAAAAGGAGGTCTCCTCCGCCATTCCGCCCCTGCCACCCCTGACCAGCAATGTCCACGATAAAGGCCTCTCCGTTTACCTCGGCGCCGACTACGACTATCCCTTCATCAGCAGGCTGGCCAATGACAGCCTCCAGGGCAGGTCCTTCCAGGTCAAAGGCCGCACGGTGACCATCAAAAATGTGTCCGTCAGGGGAAAAGGAAATCATCAGATCGAAGTTACCGTGGATTTTGGCGGCAGCCACAGAGGAGAGTTCAGGCTTTGGGGCACCCCCGTGCTGGATCCCGTCAAACAGACCCTTACCATACCCGATATCCAGTACACCCTCGATGGCGATTTTGCCATGCGCCTCGCCCGCATCTTCTTCAAAAGGAGCATTCGGCAGAATGTCAAAGGCGGTACCTACATCGACCTGGCAGCCCTCCTAAAAGCCAATATGCCCATGCTGGACGCCCAGATGAACAGGACCCTGGCCCCCAATCTCTATAGCCAGGGAGAAATAAAGGAGCTGAAGATGATAGGCCTCCTGGCCGGAGACAAATCCATTCAGACTCAGCTCTTTGTAAAGGCCGACCTCAGCGTCGTCAGCACGGGTCTGCCCAGGTAGGGCCTGTCCCCTCGGGTCGGGCTCTCCCTCCAAGTCCTCGGCCGATGGCCTCCGGGCTTTCCGTTCCGATCCCTCAGGCATGGCCTTAAAATATCCGGATTGCCCCAGGCAACCATTAACATTTCATTATCGTAATTTTCTAATGTATACAGGTAGTTTGCGCGTTTAGTCAACCAGGACGCTCACCACTTAAGCTACACATACATTTTGATCGAATCGAACTCGCAAATACTCGCGTTGATAGAAGGCTGCAGGTCCAATGACAGGACCAGCCAAAAAGAGCTTTATACGATGCTCAAGGACTACGCCATGAAAATTTGCTATCGTTACCAAAACAACCTTGAACAAGTAGAGGAGATCATGAATGAGGGCTTCATCAAACTTTTCAAGAACATCCATCAATTTGAGGAATCACGCCATACGGATATCCTGGCCTCCCTCAAGGGCTGGTTCAAACGCATCCTCGTCAACACCTGCATCGACCACTACCGAAAGAACGCAAGCTACATCAATGGACAGATGCTGTCCGAAGACACGGAGAACATTGCGGACAGGCAGGAATCAGGGCTCGATATATTGTCCTATAAGGAGATCATCGAAGCCATCCGCCTCCTGTCTCCAGCATATCGCACCGTATTTAACCTGTTCGTTATAGAAGGACTGACACACGAAGAGATAGCCACCCAGCTGGGTATTTCCATCGGATCATCCAAATCCAATCTGTCGAAAGCCAGAGAAAACCTGCGAAAGATTCTTATAAAAAAAACCGACCATAAAGCATATGTTGAACCTATCCGATAATGAATTGGACCGCCTGAGCCGGGAAGCTGCCACCCAGCATGACCCTGGTGACCTGACAGGTCCCCAGTCATGGGAGAGGTTGGAACTGCGCCTGGATAAGGAATTGGGCAGGGCCGGCCCGGATATGCCCCGCGGGATCCGCGGCATCCGGCGCTTGCCTTTTCAATATGCCCCGGTACTCCTTCTCGTCGTGGGGGTCACCTGGTATTTTGTAAAAGCCAAAGGACGGAAGGCTGAGCCCTCCGGCAGCCCTCCCCTGACAGTCGTAAAAACCCCGCACGAACAGGCGGGAACGGACTCCATTTCATCACTCAAAAAATCTGCGTATAGCGATAAATCTACTTCTACACTTTATCCCGGCGGAGACAGCCTCTCTGGTACCAATTCTATAGTGCCAACGGCCCCCGCATCCGCCCCTCTGGTGCAACCATCCGCCGGACCTAACAGTACATATCCGGACCCGGATCATACGGCTTCCAGCAACGATCGCGTGGTTTCTGGCGGGCGCCGCACGGCTTCCGGCAATGATCTTACAGCCTCCGGCAAGGATCACTCGGCTTCCGGAAATGGTCACCCGGCTTCTGCAAATGATCTCACAACTTCCGGCCCTGATCGCTCGGCCTCCCGCAAGGACAACCCGTCCTCTGACAAGACATCCTCCGGACCCGATCGCACGCCCCTGGCCAATAATACCGGCTCCAATCATATAGGTTCCTCCAATCATACAGGTTCCGGACTCACCAACAATACCGGGTCCAATGGCACAAATTCCGGCCTCACCGACAATGCCCGCGCCAACCGCACAGGCTCCGGTCTGACCCACCATTCCGGTCAGGACCGCACGGCTTCCAACCTCACGGGTAACGACGCCCACCGGTATCCCGGCAATAACAAATCATCCGGCAAAGGCCATCGATCCCCTGGTAGCATCGACCAGCAGACGGCCGGCAACCAGACAGGCCTGCAAGATCTTACCAGCCGGCGTACCCAGGCCCCCTCCGACGAACCATCCGGCCCGGAATATGCCTATATCCAACACCCTTTCTCTCTGCGCAGCACACCCAGGACCAGCGATATCGCCCGGCACACAGACTCCGCCCTGCTGGCCTACGCCGCTCAGCTCCAGAAGGACCAAAGTAAAAAATCAGGACCAGCCCTTCATATCAACAAGGCCCTCGGAATAGGCCTCCAGTTCGCGCCCGACTTTACATCCGTCAATGCCCTTGCAGGCGATCGTCCTGGCAGCACCCTCGGTCTCACACTCGACTATGAAGTCCTGGATCGATTGCACCTGGGAACAGGTCTCCTCTTCTCCAGAAGGAACTACACCGCCCGGGGCATGGACTACCACGTGCCTTACGATTACTACAGACAGAATGGTATGAAACCGGTGGACTTTGTAAAAGGCACCATGAACATGTTGGAGATCCCGATCAACTTGCGTTATGATTTCAGCGTGACGCCAGGTGGTACCAGTTTCTTTGCCACCATCGGCGCCTCCTCTTATCTGTTTGGACAGGAAAATTGCAACTATTATTATGACTTCTTCGGAAGCGAGGCGTGCCGCAAATTCCAATATTCAAATACGCCTAATGGGCTCTTCGCCTCCTTCAATCTATCCCTGGGTGTAGAAACAAAGCTCAATAACAGCCTCTATGCGTTGATAGCCCCGTATATGAAGCTGCCCACCGGCGACATGGGCTTTGGAAAGGTCCGGATGAGCAGCGTAGGCATCAATTTCGCCATACGCTTCACCCCTGTTCTCAGCCGCAAAAGATACTAATGAGATGCCCCCTCAGCGGGGCATCTCATTTTACATCAAACCATACCGGAGTCTCATTATTCCAGTCCCCATTGTAGTTGATGGAGAGCTCCTCTCCCGCTTTTATAAAACGCACCGCCTTCACGGATATCAGCGCCTCCTCATAATCCATCTCATATTCACAATTACTGCGATACGAATGGTTATAGACGGGAACATACCCCAGCGCCATACAGCATCCTTTCGGGTCCTGCCCCCATTCGAATATATAATCGTGCAGCAGCGTTTGATCCAATAGCTTTCTCTCTTCACGGGTCATGACAATGACAGGAGCGACCTCGACGACAGTCCCCTTTTCAATATCAGCTGTAGTAAACACCCCCCTGCCCTTCTCGCCGGTAGGCGCTATCACTAGCGTTGGTAAGATCATCCGGAAATTTTTTTTACCTCGCCAAGTTACCGTTTTTTACCAACTCCCTCTCCCCGCATTCTCCTCGGCAATCCATCGGACCGGCCCCCGTTTCACGCAATATTTATCCCGGCCCGGCCCTCCATTTCTCCCGACATTTTATCCGGCCAACGAACAGATTCTAGCCATTTTAACGTAGGTGTATGTTCGGCCACAAAGTCTCTTCAATGGTGAATATGAACCTAGCCAACTCTCCAACTTATCCCAGCATTTTATCTGAGCCATCCCCCCAGTTTTTGTCTATTTGCCTTTTTGGCCGTAGGTTTGGGGCGCATGTCCGCAGATCAAGACCACGATAGCACCAATGAGCAGTTCCAGGCAATCATCCAGTCCGAGGACGTATTGCAGATCAGGGAATTTCTAAACAATCAGAACATCAGCGATGTCGCTGAGCTGATATACGAATTCCCCGACTATGAGTCCCAGATCATTGGTAATATGAGCACCCACCGGGCCGCCAGTGCCTTCAAGATCCTCGACACCCCCACCCAAAAAAGGATCATACAAGAGCTGCCTGCCTTCAAAACAGCCGAGCTGCTGAATGACCTTTCCGCCGATGACCGCACCGCCTTCCTCGAAGAGCTCCCCAGCGAAGTGGTAAAAGAGCTCATCAAAACCCTCGACCCCGAAGAAAGAAAGATAACGTTGTCTCTCCTCGGCTATCCCGAGAGCAGCGTGGGACGTCTTATGACCCCCGACTACATCGCCGTACATAAGGACTGGACAGTCCGGGAGGTCATCGAACACATCCGCGAGGTGGGAAAGGACAGCGAAACCATCGACGTGATCTATGTGGTGGACGATAAGGGCATCTTCATCGATGACATCCGGATCAGAGAAATTATCCTGGCCAATCCGGACAAAAAGATCGAGGACGTCATCGATAACAGGTACATAGCCCTCAACGTCAACGACGACCAGGAGACAGCCAGCGAGGCGTTTAAAATGAACAACCGCGTGGCCCTTCCCGTCCTCGACAACAATCAGGTCCTTCTCGGCATCGTCACCATCGACGACGTACTCTGGGTAGCACAAGAAGAATTCACGGAAGATATTCAAAAAATAGGTGGTACCGAAGCCCTCGACGAGCCCTATCTCGAGATCCCTCTCCTGAAACTTTTTAAGAAACGTATCGTATGGCTGGTAGTCCTTTTCCTCAGCGAAATGCTCACCGCCACCGCCATGGGCTACTTCGAGGATGAGATAGCCAAGGCCGTAGTGCTGGCCCTCTTCGTACCCCTCATCATTTCCAGCGGCGGCAACAGCGGCTCCCAGGCCTCCACCCTCATCATCCAGGCCATGGCCCTTGGAGAGATCACCATCGCCGACTGGTGGACCGTTGTCCGCAGAGAGATCTTGTCCGGCCTGCTGCTGGGCGCCGTATTGGGCATCATCGGCTTCACCAGGGTCGTATTATGGAATGAGATCTTCCACACCTATGGAGAACATTCCCTGCTGATAGCCAGCACCGTCGGGTTCTCGCTCGTGGGAGTAGTGCTTTGGGGCACTATCGCCGGCAGTATGCTGCCCATCGTATTGAAGAAGTTCGGAGCCGACCCCGCCACCTCTTCCGCTCCCTTTGTCGCTACCCTCGTGGACGTAACTGGCCTCGTTATCTATTTCTCGGTGGCCTTCCTGATCATGCGTGGAATCTTATTATAACACTACATATACCATATGCAATCACACATGTTTACCAGAGGGGTAACCACCATCGTCCTCTGCTCACTTCTATTATCCCTGCCCCATACAGGCCATAGTCAGACTGCTGCTACAGAAAAGCTCACCGTCGAAAAGAT
>Ga0157370_10004499_pt1 | contig 15978 bp, 17 predicted proteins | sample C35metaG_FD_113463 | JGI IMG/M metagenome (GOLD analysis project Ga0157370, IMG submission 113463) | Corn rhizosphere microbial communities from Kellogg Biological Station, Michigan, USA - C3-5 metaG | ecosystem: Host-associated > Plants > Roots > Rhizosphere > Soil | place: USA: Michigan...
GATCCTGCATAATATTTCCGGCAATGTGAAAAATCTGAAGCTTTGGCTTTTGGCGATCAAGCTAAGACTGGAAAAAGCAAACCGATTAGGATTTTGGAACTCTATTAATCCTTTTGCAGGTTACATCAATACTGATAAAGGTATTGTTGAAAATATAATGAACAGGTACAAGCGAAATTTTTAAAATCGAAAAGATGAAGAAATTTTTTCAAATCCTACTGGTCCCACTTATCTGTGTTGTGCTGATGTCTTCCGGCGGTAGTTCGACACCAGCGTGGCAGCAGGAAAATGTTTCCTTTCCGATGATGGATATTGAGATCAATGCCGCAATGAAAGAACACGACAGACAAAAAGAAATGCGGCAGAAACAAACATTAAATGCCACTGTAGAAACCGAAAATAGAACCCAATGGAATGATTTCAAAGAAAGAATCACCAAAGTTCAGGACAGGTTGAGGATCGTTTCATTTGCCATCCAGGCCATTCCAACAGGAATTGCAATGAACAGGGAAATAACAAAAATAACAAATAACCAAACTGCTATCATCAATGAGATCAGTACAGCGCCTTATTCAATTTTGGCAGTTCTACCTTCTCAGGTTCAGTTTGTAGATGATCTGCAAATGGTAACACGGCTGGTAACGGGAATCGTGATTTCTTATGGGGCGATTAACCAAATGGAGAAATCGGAACGTAAAATTTTATTGGATTATGCTTTAGGTGAAGTAAAGACATTAAGTAGGAATTCTACGCATATGCTTCTGAAGATAAGAGATATTAAAGCCAAAGTGAACCGAAATAAAAGAGCCTTTCAATATTATGTCAACAGAGATAAGCAAGTAGTTGAAAGGATAATGATTAACATCAAATCCTTTTAGAAATGAAGAAAATAGTAACCATTGGAATGTTGGTGTTTTCAGGAACCACTTTTAATAGCCAGCAAATTGTGATCAACGACAAGCTTCTGTCACAGATCACCGTAAACCACGGTGTTAGATTAGGAAGTGAGCAGACTTTTCTGGATTCATACGAAAAACAAAAAGAGTTGTACGATGACATTAATAATAAGGTAACACAGATCATAGCGATCCAGGAATATATCTATCAGCAATTAAAAAATGTCAATTCAGCACTGAAGCAGAGCAAAAAACTCATTTACCTCTACCAATATTTGGGGGGAATCGTGACCAACTCTAATAAAATGCTGGATCTATCTGCACAACATCCTGAATATTCGGTGCTCATTTCAAAATATTATATAGAGATCGGGAAGCAAATGATGAAGCTTCAGCAGGAAGTTACCAGCGATATTCTCAATGAAGACAAAGATTTTCTGATGGATGCAATGGATAGAGAGATGCTCATTGAGAAAATATTTACAAGGGTCAGAAATATCAATGGAAACATTCTATACATCAATCTCCGATTAGAGAATGCCAAGAAAGTTCCTTACCTGTATCAAGTACCGGTATTAAGGAATTACATCAATATAGACAAAGCTATTGTCGGCGACATCATCACGAAATACCAATACCTCTTTAATTAAAAAATATGGAAAATCTATTAAAAAAATTCAGCCTATTACGATTCCTTTTGATTGCAGTTTCTCTGTTCGGACAGGTCAGTGTTAAGAGATTAAATGACCCTTCCATTGTTGCCCAGCATAAAAGAATGGTCTTTCAAGATTGGGGAGACTGGCGTCCTTACCCAAAATATTTTTTGGGAGTTCAAACCAATTTCGCCTATGCTACGGTTTGGGGATTATGGGCTCCAAAAATCAACAGGGATTATAAAGATGGGGAAGACATTCGAACATTAAAACCTACAGGGGTGCAAAATCAAAGATTCGCTCAATTAAAATTTCAGGCGGAAGAAGCAAAAAAAATAAAAGCTGCTTCAGACACCATTCATAAAAGGAGTGTTCAGGATTTTGCCCATTGGACATCCGCTACTGTCGATGCCGATCCTCTCTGGTTATTATATTACAAAAGAATGCTAAAACCCATTACCGAATTCCCTGACACGCCTCAAAATTTTATCGAGTGGAGACTGAAAGACCAGCACACGTTTGAAACACTCAGCTCAACAGGAACGATAAAAAGATTACAGGAAGAACTGGATCTTATCAAGGAAAAATATTCAATGTCCAGAAGTATGGATATGCCAAGAGGAAAGCGATTTATTATGTTCCACGAAACCCTCATCAAATGGAGAAAGTTTGTAACGGTATTAAGGAAGCACAATAACAAAACGACACTTCTTACTGATTACAAAAATATTCTGAAAAACCACTCCAATTGTGCTTTGCCTCCTTCGTGGACACCTGCATCAGACAAGCAAATTGTTCAAAATATGATGAATCATTATAAACACCGATTTTAAAAATGAATAAAACGATAACATTAACTTTTTGCTTATTCGCAATTTTTTTGCCTGTTATGGGATTTGCCCAAACAGATGGCGACTATGGTAATCTACTCCAATTTTTAAAAGGTGACGGTGCTTTTGAGAAATGGTTTATGGAGGTTTTTACCAAATTAGACAACAGTGTGCAAGATAGTGCTGGATGTTCCGCTTTGGTAGGAAAAGCAATTGGAGGTTTAGGCGCGCTGATGTACCTGGGATATATGGGTTGGCAAATGGCAGCCGGAGACAGAGAATGGGAAATCACACCGATGCTGAAACCAATTCTTATCGGATTTACCTTTGTTTACTGGAGTGGATTTGTCAGTATGATTCAAGCGCCATTTGAGGCCATTGCCGAACCAGGGATTTCAATTTTCAGCGAGATAGAATCAGAAGTTAACGACTTAAGGGTCGAGAGATTTAAAAAGCAGCAGCAATTATTGGATGCTGTCATAAAATTGAAAGCAGAAGAAGATGCAAAACAGGAAGTGATTGAGAACACCACTGAAGATGCTGACGACTCTTGGTTTGACATCAGTGAGGGATTGGATAAACTCATTCAACCAATCAAGGAATGGTCGATAAGAATGGAATTTCAAATGCAAAAATTAGTTGCAGAACTCATTGAGTTTTGTTGCCTTTCGATTCTTCGGGTTTGTGTGTATCTTATTTTCTTCATCCAAAAGATATGGGCTTACATATTAATAATTCTTGGTCCTATAGCTGTCGGAATGGCATTGATACCCGGATTTGAAAATTCATTATACAGTTGGGTATCCAAATTCATCAACATCAATCTGTACACTTTTGTTGCCTACACCATTATCAACATTGGTCAGCAATTGATTGCATCGGGCTATACAATGGAGATCGAAAGGTATGACACCTTATTATCCAACGGAACGATTACCAACCTGGACGCTTTAATGGTCTATGTGAGTAATTCAGGAATGATCTACAACCAGCTCTTTACCTGTGTTGCCTATGTGGTTACAGGAATCGGGGTTTTAATGACTCCAACTATTGCAGACAGTATTGTTTCAGCCGGAGGGGCGGGGGCGATGACCAAAATGAAAAGTGCCGCAGGAAAAATGGCAAGCAGTGCAAAGACAGCAATATTGGCAGCTAAAACAGGTGGTGCATCTGTAGCAGCAAGTGCAGCAGTTGGTTCCGCATCAGGAAGAGTTAAGGAAGCTATGAAAAACGGGAAATAATCACAAAAATTACCACAAATGCTTATTAAAAATATAGAACAAAGAATTAAAATTAACAAGGTCATTTCAATCTCAACTATAGCCTTTGCTGTTTTCATTGTCATTGCCGGATTTTTCTTTGCATACAGAATGATCGAGGATTCCAGAAAGTCAATTTACATTTTAGACAATGGGGTTCCGGTCCTGGCAAAGCAGACAGATGTCCTGCTGAACCGACCTGTTGAGTACAAAGCGCAAATTGAACTTTTCCACAGACTGTTTTTTACACTTGCTCCCGATGACACATATATCAAGGATAATATTCAAAAGTCATTGTATCTAGTTGATGACAGCGGAAAAAAAGAATATACCAACTTAAAAGAAAAAGGTTTTTACAATCAGATCATAGCCTCCAGTTCGATGGTAAGTATCCATACCGATTCAATTGCACTCAATATGGAACAGAAGAAATTCTCTTTTTTCGGGAAACAAATGATCACAAGAAAATCCTCCGTCATTACCAGAATGCTCATAACCGAAGGTTTCTTTGAAGACATTATCAGAAGTCCCAATAATCCTCACGGTGTGATTCTTAAAAACTGGCGGATCATCGATAATGAAGAACTTTCCAATCAATCCAAAAATTCATACTAAAATGAATACGACATTAAAACTAAAGGGACAAAAATTGCTACAGTGGGTAGTTCAAAATCCAAAGAAATTCTTCACTTATTCAATGATTCTTCTGTTGGTTTCATTTATTGGGTCTCTCATTCAAGGTATCTTTTTTCCTTCCGAAACAGCTTTCAAAATAAGACCACCGGTTCTCTATTCCAAAAGCAAGACGAATCAAAATTTATCAGTCAACAATGAAAAGGAAATGGAGAAAATTGTAAACGAACTGAAAAGTTTAAAAGTGAAAAGAGACCAAAATGCTCTTGAAAAAGAAGACAGCTTACGAATTGACTATTTGTTTAACCAATACCAAAAATTAAAAAAATGGACATTAAAAAAATAAATTTTAAAGAAAAAAAATATGTTTTGCCACTATTGGCTCTGCCATTTCTTTTTCTTTTCGCTTATGTGGGAGCGCAGTTTGTCAAAGAGGACATTTCTGAAAAAGACAAGCCAAAAGAATTATCTCTTTCACTGGGCGATACGCAGGATTCCATCATGACAAAAAATGATGCTTACGATGCTTTTTTCAAAAAAGAGGATAACAGAACAATGCTTGGTGGTTTGGATAAAGAAGAAGATAGTTTATTGAACTACGATGACCAATTGTCCTTAGCAGAAAAAAGAAAAATAGATTCATTAAAAGCAGTTAATGGTAAACAAAATCAATATGAGGCTAAAAGAAATCAATCTTCGTATTACAAGCCAAATCAATCACAAAGAGATGATAATGATTACGATAGATCTTCTGAGATCATCAAAATGCTGAATGATAAATCCTACGGAAACCAAGAAAATAAATACGCTGATAAATCTAAAGAAAAGACACAAAGTGTCCAACCGGACCCTGTCAAATACCTGAAAGAACAAATGCTCGTAATGGACTCATTGGAAAAATCCCGTGATCCTGAGTACCAAAGTAAACTCGCAGCTGAACAAAAATTGAAATCAAATAGGGAGAAGATTGATGATTTTCTCAATTCAACCTTCAATGTGAGCAAATCAGTTATTAACAGTGAGTTCAATGCCTTCTACAAGGAGAAGGAAAACAGCTTTATCAAGGCGATCATTGACGAAAACAACAAAGGATTTTTAGGAAGCAGGATTAGGTTTCGCTTGCTGGAAGACATTTTTGTAGGAAACAAAAAAATAAGCAAAGGCTCCATTTTATATGGTCAGATCTCAGGATTCTCCATGCAAAGAGTCAATCTCAATATTGTATCTGTATTTACCAAAGGAGACATCTATCCAGTCAATCTTTCAATCTATGATGTTGATGGAATGAAAGGGTTGTACGTTCCTCAGAGTGTTTTCAGGGATATGGTGCGGGAAATGGGAAGTAACTCGGTACAAGGCACCCAGATGGATATGGGCGGAAAAGGATTCTTGTCAAGCATTGGATCCAGCCTGTTTACATCAACCTCCAAATCTATTGCGAACCTGATCAAAGAGAACAAAGCAAAATTAAAGTACAATTCTTATGTTTTTCTCATCGACGAAAAGCAACTGAAAGATTTACAAAACCAACAAAAAAAATAAAACAAAACAATGAGAACTTTATTATACACCATTTTAATATTCACAGCTCAATTTTTTACGGCTCAAACTGCAACCAAAGAACAGATTATTTCCGATTTACCGGAGATTGAAATTACTGAAGGGATCAACCTGCATATTATTTCGCCGGAGCCGATTCAGTATGTGGATTTGTCAACCGAACTGCTAACGGGAGATTTGCCCACTACCAATATTGCCAGAATAAAAATCACAGACCATCCTGATTCAGACGAGAAAGGAAAAATCAAAACACCTTCCGTTTTTTTTAATGGAAATAATATAGGTATTATAACCGTGGTTGCGCAGTCTTTCATCGCACAGTACAAAGTTGTTTACAGAAACCAGGACAACCTAAATACGATAACCAATATCCATATTCAACCCGAAGTGATGCAACCTGTAGAGTTTGAAAAAATGGTTTTTTCAAATCTTGAGTTGAGAAAATTTGCGATGGATATTATTCAGAAAAAATCTGAGAATAATCCGATAAGGGAAGAAAAAAATCTAAAACTCAGCTTTCAACTTAATAATGTTTATGTGATTAGTGATTACATCTTTTTAGATATGACCATCAAAAATAATTCTAATCTGAGTTACGATATTGAGGATCTGAAATTCTCCTTAGAAGATAAAAAAATCCATAAAGCAACGAATAATCAAAGTGTAGATCTGACTCCTATTTTGCAACTCAATCCTCAAAAACACTTCAGGAAGAATTTCAGAAATATTTATGTTTTCAAAAAATTCACTTACCCAAATAACAAAGTGATGATGATTCGTCTCATTGAAGAGCAGTTATCTGGACGCACTATAGAGATGAAGGTCAACTATTCTGAAATTCTTAAGGCAGATACCTTCTAAGCAGAAATCAAGATTATTTAAATACAAACAAAAACAAAAATGCAAGAACAACAACATCAGATCAAAATTTACGGATTTCTGCAAAAAGCAGTGTATGCGGTCGTTGCACTCGATTGTGCTTCACTTTTTTACCTAAATGCTGATGTTCCGGTATTGTCCAACTTATTGAAAAATTTTTCAAAGCTGAGCTTTATCTACCCACCAGTCAATGCCAAATTTGCCACATTGATTCTAATTGGATTAGTAGCTGTTGGAACAAAAGCCAAAAAAAAGAAAGACCTTAATATTTTAACAGAAATTGTTACGCCTATTTTCTTTGGACTTTTAATGATTTTTTCTTCACTAGTTTGGCAAAATGAGGCAGGAAATGCAAAGCTACCAAAAATATTTCCCGGATTCAATCTGTATCAAGTTATTTATTCTGTTCTCTCTTTCTTAGGAGCAGTTATTCTTCAAATGGGCGCTGATTCCATTTCAAAACTGATGCAGCAGAAAATGGGGAAGGACCGATGGAATATAGAGGAAGAGAGTTTTGCTCAAAATCAAGAATTGGTAAAAACAGATACTTCGATAAACATTCCTTATTTGTTCAGGTTTAATAAAAGAATCAACAGAGGCTGGATAAATATGAATCCATTCAGAGGAACAATGGTCATCGGAACACCAGGCAGCGGAAAATCTTTTGGTGTTATAAATCCGGCAATCCGTCAAATGATTGACAAAGGTTTTTGCCTCTGTATTTATGATTTTAAGTTTCCTGATTTGGCTAAGATCGCCTACTACCATTATTTATTAAAGAAAAAAAAAGATCCAAACTATGGACATCAATTTTATGTCATCAATCTGAACGAAGTTGAAAAATCTAAAAGAGTTAATCCTTTCAAAAAAGAATACATCCAAACATTAGCAGAAGCACAGGAAATGGCAGAATCGATAGTGTCATCTTTACAAAAAGGAGGTTCCAGTTCTGGAGGTGGTTCTGAGGCTTTCTTTACACAATCCGCAATCAATTTCCTTTCCTCTTGCATTTATTACTTCGCAAAATTGGAAAACGGAAAGTATTCCGATCTGCCGCATATTCTATCTTTTATGAATCGCAGCTATAAAGAAATTTTCGATACGCTTTTTACCAATGAAGAACTTTTCTCTCTGCTTTCACCCTTCAAAACGGCTTATGACAACAAAGCTTTTGATCAATTGGAAGGGCAGGTTGGAACACTCAAAATTTTCCTTTCCAGATTGGCAACTAAAGAGAGCTTTTGGGTGTTTTCAGGCGATGAAGTGGAATTGAAAATTACGGATAAACAAAGTCCTTCCATTTTAATTCTAGCTTCAAATCCTGGAACACAGGATATTAATTCCGCACTGTATTCGTCAATTCTAAACAGGACCTTGAGATTGATCAATTCTAAAAACAACTTGCCAGGTGGGATTATCGCTGATGAATTTCCAACAATCTATATTCACAAGATTGACAATGTGGTGGCGACGGCAAGAAGCAATAAAATTGCTGTTATGCTTGGATTGCAAGAAATTCCACAACTCCGCCAGTTTTATAAAAAAGAAGTGGCCGATACGATTTCTGCTATCGTTGGAAATATTATTTCAGGTTCTGCAAGAGATAAAAATACACTCGATTGGATGGAGAAGATGTTTGGGAAGATAAAGCAGAGAAGTTTTTCACAATCCATTTCACAGCAAGGAACAACGACCAGCATCAATGAAAAAATGGATTTTATGATTCCTGCAGGTAAGATCGCTGCGCTTAAAACAGGAGAAATGGTGGGATTGATTGCACAGGGAGAAGAAAACGATGCGCAAGAATATAAAACTTCTGCAATTAGCGGAAAAATCCATCTGGATATCAAGTTTATTCAAAAAGAAGAAAATAATTATGTGACAATGCCAAATTATTATTCATTCATCGATAGAAGAGGGATCGACCGAAAAGAAGATGTCCTGATGACCAACTTTAGAAAAATTAACAAGGAAGTAGAATTGATTGTAAATGAAAATATTAAAGCCGCATAAAATTAAAAGAGTAAAGAATATGGTGACTCTGATAATGATGTTTTACAGTTTCTTATCATTTGCACAGTTCAACACATTAACCCAAACTTCTGTAAGGAAAGAAGGAAGTTTTGTTAAAGAAGAGATTAAAAAAGAGGAGTGTCCTAAAAATGAAAATAGAAAAAAGGAAACCAAAATCAGAAAATTTTTTAGATCAACAACAAAATCAGATCTGAAAAGAGAAATAGACTCTTTAAAAACATTGATGCTTAGATACAGTTTGTCAAAAAATGAAAATCAAAATTTAAACTTAAAAAAAATTGAAGATTCTTTAATTCAAATGATGAAAAGCAAAATTGGAACTTCAAATAAAAATTATGACACAAAATCCTTTAAATCATTTGATTTTGTAAATAATAAGAAATTTGAAGACCAACCACCTTCCAAAATATTTATGCCTTTGGAAAGAAGAATATCTGTGACATCTCCTTTCGGAACGCGCTTTCATCCCATATTTGGCACAAGGAAAATGCATAATGGAGCTGATTTGAAAGCCAATTATGAAAAAGTATTTTCTGTTTTGGACGGAATAGTTACCGAAGCCGGTTGGGATCCAGGCGGTGGTGGGAATTATATTAAGGTCAGACATACAGATTCATTCGTCACATCCTATCTGCATCTGTCAGAAATCTATTATAAAGCAGGGGAGTTTGTGAAAGCCGGATATATCATCGCTACAAGTGGTAATTCTGGAAATTCTACTGGAGCACATCTGCATTTTTCAGTGAGTGAAAATGGAAAATTTATTAATCCGATCCGTTTTCTGAATGACTTAATTAAAGCAAACAATTTAATCGCAACCTATTATGAACACTAACACTTTACCAACAGATGAACTAAAGAAGTTCGGTATTATCAACGAGGATAAGACCTTCTCAACAAAACTAAATTCAGAGGATATTCAGAAATTTCTGCAGGGTTATACCATTGTTGCAGATCACGAAAATGACAGAGCTACTTTTCAGCTTACTGATAATAATAGCAAACTAAAGGTCATCTTTTTGGAGCGAGATAAACGTATTTCTGAAATTATCGAAAATAGCAAAAATAGCATTCAATATACCATTATTAAGAATGTTTCTACATCTGCAAACGAATTGAATTTTGAGAAAAAAGCTTTCGTATTCGATAAAGAAACCAATAAGGTGGTTGAATTTGACCTTATTAAAAATACAAGAGAACTTACCGCAATTATTGCTGATAAAAAAAATACTGAAGAGCTCAACCGTTACAAAACCGAATTGCACAAACTAAAATCTTTCCTACAAGATAAAATTGACCAATTCCCCGAAATTGCAAAAGAGATCACCAACGATCTGAATATCGTTTCCAAAGAAATACTTACGGTTGATATTATTTCTGAAAAGCAGGATCATTCTCAAAAACTAGAAAGATCCGACATTCAACTGAATGTAAATGACCCTGATGTTTACCAAGATGCCAATCGAGTAAGAGAGGAAAACGAAGAAAAAGATAAGGAAGTGGAGCGATCAAGAGGCTACAGAAGATAAGTATTGATCGAGAATGAAGGATGATCTGACTTGGTATGATTTGAATATAATCTGGAGAACAAAGTCCTATAAAGATTTTGTTCAAAAGATGTTAGATACTGCCCGTGAAGAATTTTGTAAGGACGGTGAAAGAATATTTACAGATAAGGAAAAGAAATTCCTGCAGATCTACAACTTTAAAAATGGTACTAAGGAAATTCTTGCAAGTCTTTATTTGAAAATCAAAATTTTAAAGACGGAACCTCAAAGAATTGAATCTAAGAACGATAACAGTATTTTAGGGATAATGGCGCACTGTCAGACGAAGGATCAAAAGGACAAATTATAGGTAAGATTTCTTTCCATGATTTTAATGGAGAAGTGGGAGAGGTTATGAAATATACTTCTGTTAAAAGTTATCTCACTGCTGTAGAAAAAGAATTAGATTCAAATATGGGAGGTTTCCAATACGAAACATTGTTAAGTGATTCCAAACTTCGAAAAGATGTAGATGATCTTATTTACGGCGCATATGGGGAGGAGAACCCTAAACCGCTTGATCAATATTTAGATAAAAAGGATGTTATCGGCGGAAAAATCAGAGACAATATAAATGATCTTGAAAAGCAAATTAAAAATTTTAACATTAAAACCCCAAACGTTATGGAAACACAAAAAGACTTCGATCAGGTACAATACCTAAAAGACCAAATGAAATACCTCGGTTTTGGAGAGGGAGAAAAACTTCACAAAGATCTTGAAAAAGGAATTAAATCTGACATACAAGAGTTTGAACTTAAAACAACGTCAGACAAAACCTTGCCTGAAAACAGGGTTGATTTTACCTTAAAATTCAACAAATCGGAAAGTGGAGGCGTTTTTCTCAATTCTTATAATGCAACTCTTAAAAATGAAAAAGATGAAAATATCTCGCATAATTTTTATGTAAACAAGGAAAATACATTTACCGCTAAAGAAGCGGTCAATCTGTTGGAAGGTCGCACTGTAAAAATAGAATTCACCAATCCAAAAACAGAACAATTAGAACCTGCTTTTGTGAAACTCAATTTTGACGAACCGAAAACTGAAAAAGGAAATTATAATTTCCAGAATTTCTATAAAAATTATGGTGTGGATTCGGCTCATATAGTAGAAAAATCCAATCTCATTTTTGATAAGCAGGAGTATAAAGAAAACACAATAAAATCCTTAGAAAAAGGAAATATTGTCAAAGTTAAATTTGAATTGGACGATAATGTGGTGGAGGGTAAAGCAGTTTTGAATCCACAATACAAAAATTTGAGTCTTTATGATCTAGATATGAACAGGATCAATACTAACAAGCCTTTGGAGGGTTTGGAACAGGATAACAAGCACGAAAAAAATAACGTGAAAGAGCAGAGCATAAAACGATAGATATTACTATCAACCTATTATTTATTTCTTAGCGGCAAGTCACAACTATTAGACTGCCGCTTTTTTAAACTCTATATTATGAAAAAGCTTTTAATACTACCCATCCTGTTCTTCCTTTTTGTGAGCAATTCCTGCCATCAAGAAATTAAGTCGGAAAGGGGCGGAATTGATGTTGTTTCAAATGTCTATTTCAGTGCTTCCAAAAACCTGGACAAAATCCAGAGTTTTCATTTGTCAAGCCTTAATTATTCCGGAGACTCTATTATAGAAAAAATCCCTGACGTTGATGTTCCAGAAATAACTCAGAAGGTTCACTTTATCAAAGATTCATTATGCTACACTATTGAAAATGGAAATCCTAGCGGAATCATCCTGTCCGATATTATAAAAAAGCAAGTACCGATTCTGGTTGAAAACAAGAAAGGTGGAGCATTATTTTCTAAGGAAAAAATTCCCAATTACCGAAATCGAAAAAATCTGAGTGATACGGTTTTGTTTAAGAAAAAATACAAACGATTTGAAATTAATTCACCGTGGATGTACACCCGTTTTTACATTTATCCAACGGATACTATTATACCGTATTCTATTTACAAACACGCGGAAAAGGACTACCACGGAAGGCTTGAAAGGATTGATACTTACAATAAAAAGACGGACATATTAGTGACGCTTAAATTAATATCGAGAAAAAACTGGGACAGTGAAGCTAAAGAAATTTTTGAATTTAACCACTTCCTAAAAAACAGAAAAAGTGAAAGATGAGCAATTTTTCAATGAGATAAATGATAATATTTCTGTAGTTGAAGGAAATAAAAAAGAACTTTTTATTTTCACAAACAGTAAGGATACGCTTTCATTCTTGGGGCTTCTTCAATTGAATAAACAAACCAATAATAGAAAACTTACTACCCTTAATTCATGTTCAAATAATGGTAATGATTTCTTAAACCAAATTCGAATAAGTCATACATAAATTTTAAGTGGAATAAATTTTATCAAATCAATAGTTTGTAACAGGGTTTAAAACCTTAATCCATTATAAAAATGACATACATCACTGCCTTAATTCCCAATTCTGTCATTTTTTCATTTTCTTAAGTGACATTTTTTCCAATTTTAGCCTTGGTATATTGTTTGAAAATTTCTGGTTGTGATCACATAAATTATTGTTTAACTTTTAAAAAATCGTTTATTATGTCAATCGTGAAAAGAAACAATGGCAGTTTGCTCCCTGCAAATCCACGTACACTGTTCGATGACTTTTTTAGCCGCGAACTTTTTAACTGGGGCAACAACAATTATTCTTCCACTCTAAGTACTATTCCTTCTGTGAATATTAAAGAGAATCCTCAAAATTTTGAAGTGGAAGTGGCCGCACCGGGTATGGAAAAACAAGATTTCCAAATTACCCTTGAAGGCAATCTTCTTACTATTTCTTCTTCCAAAAAAAATCAGACAGAAGAAAAAAATGATAATTACACCCGCAGAGAATTTAGCTATCAGGCTTTCCAACGCAGTTTCGAACTTGCAAAGAATGTCGTAGATGAGGATCGTATTGAAGCTAAGTATGAAAATGGGGTATTAAAGCTCACGATCCCAAAAACCGAAGATGCTAAAAAACAAGCGCCCAGGTTAATAGAGATCCAATAATTTTAGTCTCTTATTTTAAAATTGGTTTTCCTGAAAAGGAAAACCAATTTCTATATATCAAGTGAAAGTAAATTCATTATCAATATCTAAAAAATGTAGTGTATGAATGGATTAATTTGGTCTATATGTCTTTTGAGTTTAACGACGTTAGGAATGATATTTCTGTTGAAGAAATTTAATCAACCTTACCTGGTTGCCTACATCATTGCTGGAATCTTGCTCGGACCCTATGTTTCAGGGCTATTTACCAAGCCGGACGAAATCGAAGTTGTCGGTGAACTTGGAATTCTTCTGCTGATGTTTTTTCTAGGAATGGAAATCAATGTTCCTGATAGCCGTAGTCTCTTGATAAAGCCTGTGGTAGCTCAAAGTTTTAAAATACTTTTGAGTGGTGTATGTGCATTTATTGTGGGCTCTATTTTAGGATTATCGTTTAACAGCATCATAATAGTCACCGTGCTTTTTATGTTTAACAGTACCGCTGTGGTCAGCGAGTTTCTGAAGAAACATAATACTTTGAAAACAACGTTCGGTATCATGATACTAAATATGCTGATTTTTCAGGATCTGCTCTTAGCTCCAGTTCTGACAATGCTGAAAGCGTGGAATATGGATAATTTCAGTATTTTGAGTATTGTATTTCCGATTTTGCTGTGCATTATTATTTTCTTTGTTTTAAAGAGAATACGACATGTACAGGAAATCAAATTACCTTCTTTTTTCAGAAACATTGAAAATGATCATGATCTACAAGTGTTCTCAGGTTTATTTGTATGTCTTGGTTTCGGAATGATTGCTGAAGCAGCCGGATTAAGCGGCGCTCTTGGAAGCTTTATTGCAGGTGTGATCGTAGGACGGGTTAAGATATTTCACTGGCTCGAACATTCATTAATACCATTTAAGGTTTTCTTTGTTTCATTGTTCTTTATATCCATAGGACTGCGAATTGATGTGCCTTATCTTTATTCAAACTTTGGAATCATTCTTCTGGGAACTTTCGTTGTGCTTATCTGCAATAGTGTAATGTCTGCCATCATTTTTCGTTCTCTCAAATATAATTGGAGGGATAGCTGGTACGGAGGGGCACTTCTTTCACAAACTGGAGAGTTCGGAATTTTGGCATTGTCCATTGCATATAAGACAGGAATTGTTGAGTACAGTTTGTATAAAGAAGGATTGGGAATAACCTGTCTATCAATTTTATTTTCAACCATTTGGATTTCGATCCTAAATAATATTTTAATAAAGTTTCCAAGGATAAAACGTATTTATCAGAAATAATTTAAATAGCAGAATTTTATCCTAAATTACAATATTGTAATTAACAACTTTGTCACAGTTACCTTGGGAAATTTTAACCCAAAATTTTAACGTGATACAAAAATTTCGATGGTAGATGTTGGGCGGTAGTAATTGACAAAAAACACAGTATATTAGTTTATATATTTTTTAAAATATTCCATATTCATCTTATGCATAAGTGGGTTGGATTTAATATAAACTATTATTAATTGTTGTTAGTCAAAATAAAACAGTATTGGAATACCGAACAGTAAAAATAATTGAACGATACGTTATTTGGAATAACAAATTTAGTATATTTGTAATACAATAATATTATTTATCATTAAATAATAGCATTAAATACCACTATTATGTTATTTATTTCTTTATCCAAAGTTCAAAAAAAACTTATTGATAACATCCGGGAAAGACGATTACAAATGAATCTAACACAGGAAGGTTTGGCTGAAAGATCGGGTGTTCCTTTACCAACTCTAAGAAAATTTGAGCAAAAAGGCTTGATCTCTTTAGATTCATTTTTAAAATTGCTTTCAGTTGTTGGTGGATTAGAAGAAATGATTGATGTTTTAAAACCGAGGGAGCAGAGTTTTAAATCTATTGATGATGTACTAAAATCAGAGGGAAAACCAATTAAAAAACGAGGAAGCAGAAAATGAAAATAGCCATTAAAGAAATAAAAGTAGGATTGAATTTTGGTTCTGGAATTCAACCCGTTGGACGTTTGGCGATTCGTGGTGGTATCATCTATTTTCAATATGATGAAGAATTTTTGCAAAGCAATTTGGAGATTTCACCTATAAGACTTCCTTTGCAACGAGGTGTGATTGAACTTCCAAGGGATCCATTTGAAGGTTTGGCTGGTGTTTTCAATGATAGCTTGCCCGACGGTTGGGGAAGATTGCTCTTTGATCGTATGCTTCGCTCGGAAGGAATTTCTCCATTTGACATTTCACCACTTGACCGTTTAGCGTATGTTGGATTGCATGGTATGGGCGCATTGATTTATGAGCCGGATCAGAGTCCGGATAGTAGTAATGAGATGATTGATTTGGACGTGTTAGCTACTCAAACAGAAGACGTTTTGCAAGGTGATTCGGATGAAGTGATTACAGAACTTTTGGCCTTGAACGGATCTTCTGCCGGAGCACGGCCAAAAGCACTGATCGGCGTCGATGCAGAAAGAAAAAATATTTCATATGGAGCGAATTTGTTAGGCGATGATTTTGATCCTTGGATGGTAAAATTTCCAAACTCATTAGATGGGAAAGATGCGGGCGCAATCGAATACATTTACGCTTTAATGGCTGTAGATGCAGGAATTAAAATGCCTGAAGTCAATTTGTTTCCATCAA
>Ga0157370_10004501_pt1 | contig 15977 bp, 15 predicted proteins | sample C35metaG_FD_113463 | JGI IMG/M metagenome (GOLD analysis project Ga0157370, IMG submission 113463) | Corn rhizosphere microbial communities from Kellogg Biological Station, Michigan, USA - C3-5 metaG | ecosystem: Host-associated > Plants > Roots > Rhizosphere > Soil | place: USA: Michigan...
CAAAGCGAGGATGAGCTTTCGCGAGCTCGGCGCAAGGTTCGCAAGCTGCACAGGCAGGTCGAAGGCGATTTCCGCTACGCTCGGCCACGCGGTCGAAATCGTTGGCTCGCAGTGCAAAGCCTCAAGACCGCGAAGAGCAAGGCTCGCACGCTTTACCTCGACCGCCTGCGGGCGCTGGTCGGCGACGTTCCATAATTCCACATCTTCGGTCTGGTACCCGTGTGGGACCCAAGACGAAGGATTTGGCGTCTTAGACCGCAGATTTCCGCGAGCTTCGCAAGCCAGACGAGCTGATCCGCAATCAGCGGGTCCTAGGTTCGATCCCTAGTGCGTCCACCATTTTTTCTATAATGAAAACAAGACCTTAGATGTATATCGTGCAGCCAACTTATTGGGCCTGAGCGCGCCATCTAGCGTATTTCTAGCCGCTCCGAGCGGAGAAAGCTGACGCGCGACTTCATCCAAGCGCTCCTGTGAGTGGACGGCAAGGTTCCCTCGCGGAGCGGCGTTTATTCATTTTGCGTTCGCGCGAATTGCCTTATTTTCCGATCGGCATAATGCCAATGCGATGAGCGAAATTAAGCGCAGCGCCGACCTTCCGCTGACGATCAGGCCCGTCGTCGGCCTCGCAGATCATTATCCCGCTGACTTTGTCGACGGATTCCACTCGCATGAGCGCGCGCAACTTTCTTATGCGTGCAGTGGCGTGATGTCCGTGGTTACCGACGCATCGACGTTCGTGCTCCCACCCAATCGAGCGATCTGGATCCCGGCTGGAGTACAGCACATGGTCTCGTGCCGCGGCGAAGTGGACCTCAATGTGCTCTACGTCGACCCGACGCTGCCGGGGCAGCCAGGTAACTGCAGGGTTTTCGACGTGCCGCTACTCGCGCGGGCGCTGATTCAAGAGATCCTCACCTTCGAACATGCCTATGACGAGACCGGGCGGGAAGGCCGTATCGTTCAACTGTTGATCGAGGAAATCCAGCGCGTGCCTTCCGTGCCGCTGTCTGCGCCCATGCCGCGGGACCGCCGCTTGCGCCGCGCGTGCGACCAGATCGTCGCCGATCCGAGCGACCAGCGCGACCTCGACGATTTTGCGAAAATTGCCGGCATGGGACGGCGCACCTTTACGCGTACGTTCCGCGACGAAACCGGCATGGCCTTTGCGATGTGGCGACAGCAAATCCGCCTGATGGCGGCGATTTCTATGCTCGGCGAGGGCCAGTCGATCACCAACATCGCCTACGAGGTTGGTTATGAGAGCCCGAGCTCCTTCACGGCCATGTTCCACCGGGTCCTCGGCGTAGCTCCAAGCCATTACGCCCGTAACAACGTACCGACGTCCTGAGGCTGGCCCGTCGAAGCACTTCTCCGGTCCGCGCTCAAAGGTCAGCGACCGGGTGCCCGATTATTCTCAGCGGTCATAAAGCAGCGGAGAATTCATGAACCGACCTAAGCTCGACCCCGAAATCTCGATCTTCGTCGAGCAAATGTCCAAGGCGTGGGCGGAGCATCCGCCGTTCATGACTCTGCCCATCGAGGAGGCTCGCAGGATCGCCGAGCAAGTGCGCGCTCCTTGGCGCGCGGACGGGCCGCGGATGGCCCACGTCACCGAACACCTTGTTCCGACCTCGACCGGACCGTTGCGTGTCCGGCGCTACGACCCTGGTCTACAAGGGCCTGCGCCCGCTCTCATCTATCTCCACGGCGGCGGCTTCATCCTGTTCAGCATCGACACGCACGATCGGCTGATGCGTGAATATGCCGCAGCCGGGAGTTTTCTGGTGCTTGGGGTGGATTATCCGCTGTCCCCTGAGGCGCGCTATCCGACTGCCCTCAACCAAATTGTCGAGCTGATCGGCTGGCTGCATGCGGAGGGAGCAGAAGTCCTTGGAGTCGATCCCCAGCGGCTGGCGATCGGCGGCGATTCCGCGGGTGGCAATCTCTCAGTCGCGGCCGCACTTCGGCTACGCGACCAGGGAGCGCCGCACAGCCTGAAAGCGCTGTTGCTCAATTATGGCGCGTTCGCCAGCGAATGCTCAGACGAAGCCGAGGCACGGTTCGGCGGCCCGGAAGCAGTGCTTCAACGCGCGGAAATGCTTCATTATTACCAATCCTATCTCGGGGCGGACGCCCTTGCGCAACCCGACCCTTATGCAGCGCCGCTGCTGGCCGACCTCAGGCGATTGCCGCCGACATTCCTCGCGATTCCGGAATGCGACATTCTGGCGGAGCAGAGCTACGCAATGGCGAATCGCATGAAAGACGCCGGGATGGACGTGACATCTGTTGTTTATCGCGGCGCAACCCACAGCTTTCTCGAAGCCATGTCCGTCGCCGAAGTGGCGAGGCGTGCGATCGGAGACGGCGCGAATTGGGTGAAGAAGACGCTAGCCGCGTGACCGGCCGTCGGACAGGCGCTTGACCTGCCCGAGGCGCCCCGTCGATCAGAATTTGCCCGTCAACGTGGCGATGACCTGCCGCCCTGCCCCGTAGACACAGCCATAGAGACCCGTGCAGCGCGCAACATAATCCTTGTCGAAAAGGTTCGACGCGTTGATCGCGATCCGGAACCGCGGCATGTCATAGTGTAGAATCGCGTCGAACAAAGTTACCTTGCCGGTGACGACGGTGGGTCCGATTGGCACCGTCGGGAAGGTCCCGGACGGCAGCGATCCGGCGCTCGCGCTGTTGTAGCGCACACCGGCGCCCCCCCCGAAGCCGGCCAGTAAGCCGTGTTTAATCGTATAGTCGGTGAACAACGACAGCTTGTTCCTGGGGGTCGTCGGAAGCGGGAAGCCCACGTCCTCCGGCGCGTTCGGATTAGCCGTAACTTCGCTTTGGTTGTAGCTGTAGGAAGCGTTGATCGAGAGCTGCTGGTTGATTCGGCTGACCAGCTCGAGCTCGAGGCCCTTCACTTCGACGGCGCCCGCCTGCGTGCCGCTGATCGGGGTTGCCCCGACCTGCGCGACTACGAAATTCTTCTCCTTGATATCGAACAACGCCGCGGTCGCGAACAGCTTGATGTTGCTTGGAAGCCCGCGCGCGTCATATTTGAGGCCGCCCTCCCACTGCTTGACCGAAGTGGGCTTGAACGGCTGCTGAGTAACCGAATCATGTCCTAGTACCGGCTCGAATGAGGTCGAGTAACTGATATAGGGCGTAAGTCCCGAACTCGTCACATAATTGACGCCCGCCCGATAGGTGAACTTGTGCTCTTTCTGAGTCGTGCCGAATGAGCGGATATCGACCCAATCATATCTGCCGCCAAGCAGGATGAAGAGGTGATTGATGCCGATCTGATCCTGGCCATAAATGCCAGTCTGCTTCAGGCGCTGGTCGTTATACTGATAGGGATAGCCAATCGCCTGCTCGAAGGCGGGGTTGTAGACTGGGTCGAACGCGTCGATCTGGCCGGCGAAGACAAAGTTGAAGGCGGCCTCGTTGCGGACATTGCGATAATCGATTCCGCCAAGGAGCTTCTGAGTGACGTTGCCGGTGACCAGCGTCGCGTCGAGGCGGTTGTCGGTGGCAAAGCTCCTGACCCGCTCCGCGTAAGTGAAATTATATTGCTGGAGCGTCCGGTAATAAGACGGCTGCGACGAATCGGTCGTGTTGATGAATCCGCCGCCACTGTAGAGGCCGATCGGGGTCTTCTCGTTATAGTCGCTCCACTTCGTGTTGGAATGGAACACAAGGTCGCTGGAGAAGCCATGCTCGAAATCCCATCCTCCGGCCCATTGATTGCGTCTGAACAAAGTCTTGGGATCGTCGAGGTTGGTTGAACGGCTGATGTGCAGGCCGGTGGGGCTCGGCAGCAAGGTGCCATAGAGCGGCAGGAAGCCGCCATTGCCGCCGAGATTGCGGTCGTGCTGATAGTAAAAGAGACCGGTCAGGCGCGTCTTGCTGCCGATCTTGAGCGTCGCGGTGGGTGACAGCAGCAGCCTCTTGTTGTGCTGGAATTCGATCTCTCCCCTGGAATCCCGATAGAGCGCGGTCCCGCGGACGTCGAGAAATGGAGCGACGGGGCCCGTAATGGTAGTCGCCCCTTCCCAGAAATCGTGCGAGCCGCCCTTGAGCTCGGCTTCCCCGCCGAAAACTGGGTCCGCGCGTCTGCTCACCTCATTGAGGATTCCGCCCGGAGGAGCAGCGCCGTAGAGAACCGACGCGGGTCCCTTCAGAATGTCGAGAGACTGGAAGGCGTAAAGGTCGACTCCGACCGAAGAGATCGTCGTCGTAGCGGGGACCGCGAGGCCGTCAATATATTGCTTCGGGGTGAAGCCGCGAACGGTGATGAAGTCGTAACGCGGGTCCGGGCCGTAATTCTCGCCAAAAACGCCGGAGGTGTAGCGGACCGCCTGCTGGGCGTCGATGAAGTTCAACAGGTCGATCTGATCGCGCGTGACGACGCTGATCGACTGCGGAGTCTGGATCAGCGGGATGTTCGACTTGGTCGCGGTCTCCGCGCCCTGCGGAACATAATGCCGTGCGACGACAATGATGTCGCCTTCCTTCGTGCGGGTTGTCTCAACACCTTGGCCGGCATTCTGGTCTGAGGCCTGAGAGTTGTCCTGTTGTTGAGTTGGCGGCGGAGCGGCCTGTCCATGCGCCGCGGCAGGAATGACCAGGACGGCGCTCGAAAGAAGACGCAGATGGATCAGCCTCATCCGCCGCGTGCCTTCGCCTGCAAATGCTCGCATTGAAATCCCCTCAAACTGGCTGCGGACCGCCCTCGCGGACCCATCTGTCCTCAAGTCGAACGCTATCAAGAATGGATCGACTTCATTACGGCCTTCCGGGTCCCTTTTTATCGCGAGCGGGCCTGCAGCAATTCGTCCGGAGCGCGAAGACCCCGAGACCGGGTTTCCTCCTTCCACGCCAGTCCCAGACGCGATTTGCGCAATCCGTAGGATGCGTAGAGGAGCGCTCCTGCGAGAATATAGAGGATGAGGATCACAGCCGGGATCCAGTCTCCCTTGCTGGCCTTGTACGCGATGTCTCCAAGCACCGGCGCAACCATCACTGCAGTGAGGATGATAGAAAGGACCGGGACAACCCCGATCCAGGCGCGTCCGATACGGACACCGCCGAACGGAACGCGAAACGGGCGAGGCAGGTCGGGCTCGGTCGAACGCAGCCACATGGTGCTCACCGCGACGGTGAGGAAGACGACTCCGGTGCCCAGGCTTACGAGATCCCCCAGAATGGCGATCGGCAGGAACGCCGCCCCTACCGCGGCGATAGCCGCGACGAGAATCGTTCCGAGATAGGGCGTCTTAAAGCGCGGATGAATCGAGCAGATGAAACCCGGAAGGAGTCCGTCATCGGCCATCGCGAACCATACGCGCGAATGGGCGAAGGTGTTGATCATCAGTACCGAGCTCAAGCCTGCGAGGGCTCCAAGCTTGATCAGCAACGTGAGCGCCGGCCAACCGACTACGTCCACCGCGACTGCGACGGGGTCCGGCACGTTGAGCTTCGAATAAGGTACGAGGCCGGTGAGAACGAGCGCGACTGCGATATAGACCAGGGTCGCGACGAGGAGCGACCCAAGGATTCCGATGGGAATGTCGCGTTGCGGCCGGCGCGCCTCGAGCGCCGCCGTGGCGACTGCTTCGAACCCGAGATAAGCGAAGAACAGAATCGACGCGCCTCTAAAGACGCCGAGCCAGCCGAAAGCGAATCCGCCTTGGCTGGACGGCAAGAAGGGACGCCAGTTCGCAGCGTGCACATGCGGAGCGCCGACGATCACGAAAGCGATCAGCACCCCGATTTTCACGATGACCATGAATGCATTCAGTCGCGCCGATTGAGTCACTCCACGGACCAGCACCGCCGCAAAAAGAGCGACAGCAGCGACGGCGACCAGATTGACGCTGGTGCCGATCGTGAAATGGGCACCGTGCGCTGACGGCACAGCCTGGACCAAGGGGTTCGACAGGCCTGCGGGTACGCTGATCCCGAAGTCACTGAGGAGGCTGAGCAGATAGCCGGAGACGCCGACGGCAAGCGCGGAGCCCGCCAGCCCGAACTCGAGCGACAGCATCCACGCGAGGGTCCAGGCGAAGACCTCGCCGAGCGCCGCATAGGCATAGCTGTAGGAGGCGCCGGCAACCGGCAGTGTTGACGACAGCTCGGCGTAGCAGAGCGCCGTGAAGCCGCAGGCAATTCCCGCGAGCGCGAACGAGATAACGACTGCCGGCCCGGCGTAATTGGAAGCGGCCGTTCCGGTCATCACATAGACACCTGCGCCGATAATGCAGCCGATGCCGATTGTGACGAGCTGCAGCGGGCCAAGCGCCCTGACCAGTCCGTGGCGCTCCGTGTCGGCCCGCAGGTCCGCGAGCGGCTTGCGAATGAAAAGGCGGCCAGTTCGCGCCAAAATCGGCTCCTCTCCCGTGGCCCGATCCTAGCCGCCCGTCACTGTTTGCCTATGCTGCGATGGGCCGGGCATTGTCGGCGGAGGGCCGAATTCACCCGCGAGTGCGGCTCATCCAGTCGGCGAGCGCTCGGTCGCCAAGCCCATCGACGATGTCCTCGAACACGATGTCATTCTCGTCTTGACCGAGCTTGAATCTGGCGTGCGTCTCCAAAACCTTTGCCCGGAATGCGACGATGCGCTGCTTTAGCTGATGATAACGCTCGCCCATCCGCTCCGGCGTCCAGCTTTCGAACCCTGCTCCCTCCAGAGCGGCGGCCAGCCGCCACACAGCTTCCTCGGTTTCCTCCGGAACGAAACGCACCTCCGTCTCGAACCTGCAAACCGCGTAATTCCACGTCGGTCCCCAGGTCGGATTGGAAACGAGCCTCGGCGAGATATAGCCTTGCGGCCCCATGCACAGGATCGTCGCCCTTGAGTCCCGCTCGAGCGCTTTCTGCTGTGGATTCGATCGCGCCATATGCCCGAACAGCGAAATCAAATATCCTTCTGAATCCTGTTCAGGAAGCAGCGGCAATGGCCTCGCATATCGATCGCTTGCGTCTCCCGACATGACCCAGCAGAGCGGATAGGCTCTCACAAGCTCCACCACGTCCGAACCGTCACGAGGCTGAAAGGGGTTCATTGAAGCCCTATGTCGCGACCGCTTGGCACCCGCAATGAATTGCGGACGAGGTCGGCCCGTTCTCAACGTTAATCGACCCATCATCTGTCCTGCGCTTTGGGGCAGCATATTATCAATTCGAGGTGGAGCTTGGGTGAGAGGTTGATGAGCAAGGCTGCGACTCGTCAGTTCTGGATCAAAATCCATCGCTGGCTGGGCCTGACCGCCCTCGCCTTTCTGTTCATCGCTGCCGTCACCGGCTGTTTCCTTTGCTTCGACAAAAGGATCGACGCAGAACTCAATCGCGACCTGTTCTATCGCCAGTCGACGGCCCCAGCGATCCAGCCTGCGGCGCTCGCGACAGCTTTTGAGGCCGCGCATCCCGATCTGGCAATCACGCAATTTCCATTGAATCTGCGACCCGATGAAACCTTAAGGCTCGAGGTTCAGCCTCGGTCGTCCAGAGCAGCGACCGATTTCAACGAAGTCTTTGTCGATCCTTCCACTGGTCAGGTTGTGGGCTCTCGCCTTTCCGGCCCGGGCTGGGACCGGCGTCACATCGTTCAGGCGATCTTTCAGCTGCATCAGAATCTACTCGGCGGGATAATCGGCCGGTGGATCATGGGCCTGGCGGCGCTCGCCTGGCTGATCAGCAACTTCGTCGGATTTTATCTGACGTTTCCGGCCAAGAAGCCGTTCTGGCCGAAATGGAAGAAGAAGTGGAAGATTGACCTCGAGGCGAAGCTGCGCCGCTTCATGCTCGAGCTGCACAATGCGACCGGCCTCTGGCTGCTCATCCTAGCTTCGGTGCTCGCCTACACGTCGGTCGCGATGAACTTCTTTGATGAGGTGTTCGTGCCTATGGTACAGGCCATCTCGCCGGCCAAGCAAACCATGTTCGACGCCGCGCCGAAACACCCCGCCCCACCTCCGCGAATCTCGTTTGCCGACGCACTACCCCTGGGAATTGCAGCCGCTAGAGCGGATGGATTGGAATGGAAACCGGCACTCGAGCGGTTCAGCCCCGAATACGGTGCCTATGAGATCACCTTCACTGATAACGGCGTCGAGAATTACCATCTGCTCGGGCCCGTCACTTACTATATCGACGGCCAAACGGGACGCTTCATCGAGCGCGATGATCCGTATCACGACAGCTTCGGTCAGAAGCTAACCCGGTCGCTTTATCCGCTGCACAGCGGTGATGTCGCAGGCTGGTTCGGAATCGGGATTATCTTCCTGCTCGGCCTCGCCACCGCCGAGATGTGCGTGACAGGCTTCTACACCTGGTGGAAGAAGCGCGAGTCGCGGAAGTCCGCCAAAACGACGGGCCGACGGGTCCGCGCATGATCAGCCGGCGTGAGCTTCTCGCAGGTACGGCGGCGTTCGTATTCATCGGGGCCGCACCCTCGCGACGATTGGAATCCTCTCCGACGATACAGCCGCCGGTTACGCCACGCATTCCGAAGCGGATCGAACAGCTCGGCCGTGTCCGCGATGATGATTATGCCTGGCTGAAGCCCGCCAACTGGAAGGATGTCTGGCGCGATCCAAGACTCCTCGAGCCAAAAATCCTTGCCTATCTCGAGGAGGAAAATCATTACTGCGACGCGGTCCTGAAGCCGACCGAGCCGCTCCAGGCCGAGTTGCTCAAAGAAATGATGGCCCGCACTCCGGAGCGCATGGAAACACCCCCGATCGTAGATGGTCCATGGGCCTATTTTACGATGTTCGCTCCCGGCGCCCAGCAACCTCGATACATGCGCCGCCCTCGCAACGGCGGAAGGGCGACGGTCTTGCTTGATGCTGAACAGCGAGCGGCAGGTCTAAAGTTTCTCGGCATCCGCAAGGCGACGCATAGCCCCGATCACCGCTTGTTTGCGTGGGCAGAGGACACGACCGGAGCTGAGAAATTCGTAATCCGAGTGAAGGATCTGGCGACAGGCGACATCCTGCCCGGCAGCCCAATCGACGCATTTGGGCAATTCGACTTCTCGGCGGATGGACAATATCTCTTTTGGACCTGGCGCGATCCCAACAGCCGCCCGGCGCGGCTTTACCGGCGGCTAGCGCGTGGCGGCCCCGATACGCTGGTCTATGAAGAGCGCGATCCGGGATTTCTGATGGAAATCGCCTCCAGCGCCTCGGGCGATTTCCTGTTCATCCGCTCACGCAACGACGTGACCAGCGAGGTTCGCCTGATCGATGCGCACAGGCCCTTGGCTGATCCGATCCTCATCGCGGCTCGACAGCCTGGAATCGATTATTCCATCGAGCATTGGCGCGATAATTTCGTGATGCGAACCAATGCTGATGGCGCCGAAGATTACAAGTTGATGCAGACTTCCGTCGAAACACCGACCGGTCCGTGGCGACCGTGGGTCGCCGAGCAGCCGGGCCGCACGATCACCGATCTTTACCCGAGGGCCGGTCTGTTCTCGTGGCTACAGCGCGTCGAAGGCAACCTTCAGGTCGTGCTTGCAGGACAGGATGGTGCGCCGCGTGAACCGGTGCACTTCGAAGAGGCAGCCTATAAATTATCCGTGCAGCCGACCGAATATGCGCGCGATGCACTGCTCATCACCATCGAATCGCCCCGATCGCCCCCGCGCTGGATCGATTGCGATTTGCGGACGGGCGATCAGACGATCCTGGCCAGCGAGGCCGTCCCCGGCACCGGTAAGCCGGAGGACTATGTCCTGAAGAGACTCCATGCGCGCGCCGGCGACGGCGCCATGGTCCCGATCACCGTTCTGCACGGCAAGTCCACGAGACTGGATGGCAGCGCGCCGCTCCTCCTCACTGGCTATGGCGCCTACGGCTATAGCTATGAGACCGGCTATTCGGCTCCTCTTCTGTCCTTGATCGACCGCGGTTGGATATGGGCCGTCGCCCACGTCCGTGGCGGCTCGGAAAAAGGGCGCGAATGGTTCGAGGCCGCCCGACAATTGAAGAAGAAAACGAGCTTCAGCGACTTCATCAGCTGCGCAGAAATGCTCATCTCGACGCGGCACGGCCAGGCGAAGCGCATCGCGCTCCATGGATTTTCGGCAGGTGGCCTGCTCGTTGGTGTCGTCAACAATATGAGGCCGGATCTCTGGTCGGCAGTGATCGGTCAGGCGCCCTTCGTGGACATGCTCAACACGATGAGCGACGCTACGCATCCGCTTGTCCCGCTCACCTGGCCAGTGTGGGGCAATCCGCTGTCCGATCCAGCCGCCTATGATTACATCGCCAGCTATTCGCCCTATGAAAATGTCCGGAAGCAGCCCTATCCGGCCGTTCTCGCAACGACGGCGATCGGTGATGATCGGGTGGGTTTCTGGGAACCTGCGAAATGGGTGGCGACGCTTCGCCGGCATTCGACCAGCGGGAAGCCGATTCTCCTACACACAGAAACGAGCGGTGGACACCAAGGGGCGTCGGGCCGCTTCGATGAGCTGGCGCAGATCGCGCGCATGTACGCGTTTGCAATTTGGCAAACGGGTTGAGCCCGCCGCAAAATGCGGTCGAAATTCTTAATCAGCGGGTCCTAGGTTAGATCCCTAGTGCGTCCACCATTTTTCAATGACTTAACCGTTCATCTTGCGATCGAGTATCACAATTGCACGGCTGGGGTCCCATTTGGGTACCAGTCCTCAAAGGAGGCCCCCCGAAGTCCATGGTGAACGGGATCGCGCCAATTACAGCTCTATCCCGTCGCCCGAGCGGCGCCCGAAATCTGCCGTTGGTTCAGATTTCAAGCCGCCGCGCGAGAAGAGGATCTGAACTACGAAGCCAGCGTCTACTTTTGAACCCATTGCGGGCGTGTAGGCATGCATTTCCATCTTCCCAAACCGCTGCACGGCTGGCGCGAATTCGCAGGCTAGGTCGGCATTATCGTCATCGGCGTCATCATCGCTCTTGGCTTCGGCCAGGTGCAGAGGCTTGGCAGTGGCACTCCGAGGTCGGAACTGACAGCCCCCCGTTGAGGACATCCATTATCCTCCCGTGAGCGTCGCATTCCAGTATCTTGCGGCGTAGAACAGGATGAAGGCGACCGGGATCGCGTAGTCGAGCCACTTACGGCGGCTGAAAATCAACAGCGGGAAAAGCACCAAAGGCCCAAGGACGCGGATCCAATCAACGACGTCTGCTGACGCGAGGCCATTGACGCTCGTACTGCCGAACACCAGCCACAGAATGAAGAACATGGCAAAGTAGGCCGTGAAAAGGCCCCAGAAATAGCGACGGCGCCCTTCGTAAAAGGCACGAAGATCGCAATCGTCAGAGGGGTCGTCCGGCAGGCAGGATGTTGCGAGCAGGACCAGAACAATCATCTGGACGAACAGGCCAAGATAGACCGGGAAGGTCAGGGCAGCTGAGAGATTGCGCAACGTCCACTGCGCGAACCACAGGCGCACACATTCGAACACCACCAGCACAGCCGTGAGCGGCACGCGGCCATCCCAGTGGATTGTCCGCGCCCGGATTGCCAGTTTGTGGAAGCTGAAGCAGATATCGGCGAGCGCCAGCCCCATCAAGATCGTGAGCAGGCCGAGCGAATAGTCAAACCCGGTCACTCAGCGCCTCCGTTGGGAGTTCGGGCTGGATCGAAGCCTGCCGACGGCCGTCGGGCACCAGAGTCAAAGGGCTGATCACAGTTCTAATGTCAATGCTTGATCCAATGCTGTTGTCAGCAGCCTAGCGCTCCAAGAGGGTTGATACCGGATCGATCAAGTTCAGAAAAACGAGAAGCGCGAGTATCGCGATGATGGGCTTGCGCGCATTTACGAAGATCCCGGCGGCGCAAGCAGCAATGAATAGGGCAAGCTCAACCCAATCCGCCCAGCTGAAATAGGAAAAGGTTTCCCATCCGATCAGGGCGTAACGGGATCCGTAGGCAAGGACGTTCGCCAGGAGAAGGCAACCGAGCACCTTCCCTTTCTCAGAAAAGAAGTGCTCATCCAAATCGCGGCGCTGAATTGTATCACTCGGTAGGACGAGGACCGTGGCGAAGTAGAGCAGGCTGCAGATGATCAGAGACGCGAACAACGCCGCTGAATTATCCGGCACAGCGTCGCGTGCGCGCCATGCGATTTCCCAGAAAATCGTCAGGCTGGACATCATGACCAACGCCAGGAGCGCAGTTGGCCAGCCGAGGCGAACCCTGCCCCGCGCCTCCACGACCTTCGCAAGCCCACTCAGGAGATGCGCCAAGGCTAGCCCAAGAAGCAAGGAATAGAGCGAGAATACATATTCGAAGACGCTCATCGATCCCCCACCCGGATGAATGCGGCGCTTAACGGGCACGCACCAGCCTCAGCTCTCCTCCCGTTGCACAGATAGCATGGTCTGTTACGTCAGCGTAACTGCTCGAGGGGCGCCGCATGCATTTTCATCTGCCCAAGCCGCTTCATGGATGGCGCGAGTTTGCTGGAGAGGTTGGAATCATCGTCCTTGGCGTGTTGATCGCGCTTGGATTGGAGCAGGCCGCTTCGGCAGTGCACGATCGCGTAAGTGAGCGTCAGGCGCGCGAAGCCATTCATGCCGAGATTAAGCTCAACCTCTCGTACATGAAGGCTCGGATGATGACTCAGGGCTGCATCGAACGCAGGCTCGACGAGATCGGGTCCGTCTTGAGCAAGGCGGGCGACGGCGCGATGTCGCCTCAGCCCAAGTGGATCGGACAGCCTGCGATCTGGCTCAACTCGGACGAGCGTTGGCAGGCGGCCACTGCCAGCGGCCGGGCAAGCCTGTTCAGCGCAGACGAGCAAAGTCGCCTCGGCGCTGTGTACGTTGCAACCAAGCAGTTCCTAAACGCGGAGGAGCGAGAGCAGGACGCCTGGGCCCAATTGCGGGGGCTGGAGAGCTGGAGCGGACCGCTCGGTTCGGCCGGACGGGTGCATTTCTCCTCGGCGCTGCAAACGGCCCGACTGGAGCTTTGGGAAACGAGCCTCGGAGCCAAGATCGCGTTTCAGCGAGCAAAGGCGTTGGGTCTGGAAGACTTCACGCCCAAGGCGATGCTCGAGGGCTATGCCTTGCCGCACGCGGTGTGCCTGCCGATCGACACGCCGAGAGTTCGAGCACTGCAGATTCTCAACGGCAATAGTGGAATTGGAGGTCAGCCCAAATAAGTCGGACCGGCGACCAAAAGAATCGCCCCCCATTGCAGCAAGCAGCACATCTGAATACTCCTCCGCCGGTAGCCGGGGGGCGACGCCATGCATTTTCATCTGCCGAAGCCGCTTCACGGCTGGCGCGAGTTTACCGGCGAAGTTGGGATCATCGTCCTGGGCGTGCTGATCGCGCTGGCGCTGGAGCAGTTGGTGGACGCATGGCAGTGGCGGGAGAAGGTTGGTGCAGCCGAAGGTGCGATGCGGATCGAGCTTGCCGACGACAACGGCCCGCAAGCCTATGCGCGCGAATTGATCGGCGAGTGCCTCGACAAGGAGATCACGAGGATTCGCGACAGTTCGGACACGGCGCCGCCTGACCGGCTTAGAAAATGGGCCGCTGCTTACGATCCTCCATTCCGCACCTGGGATAGCGAGGCCTGGAAAATTGTGGTCGCATCCGATGTCGGGAGCCACATGGGTGCGGATCGGCTCATTGCCTGGTCGGCTCCCTATCGATTTCTTCCGCAGCTGAGCGAGACGGACCAGCGCGAGGCGCGGCTGGTGATCCAGCTGCGCGCCGATCTGGCGGCGAGTGGGAATCCGTCTCCGGCCGATCGGAAGTCGCTTCGCCTGGATGCCGCACAGCTCCGGCTCGCCAACCGCCGCTTCGTCAACACCTCGCAGCTGATGCTCGCCCGAATGGGAGTGCTGAATGCGCAGGTGCCGGAGTCGATCCAGCGCGAGCTGGCCGCCGAAGCGCGGACGATGTACGGAGACTGCGTTACCATTCCCAATCTCAAGGCGAAGCCCAGCGCAGGGATTCTCAGCGCCAATCTTCGAAGCCCATCCCTGCAATAGGAGCGGGAATGAACGGCCGCCGCACGTCCGTTGTTGATAGTTGTGCCGACCGGGACATCGGACGCGCGAAGAATGTCCCTTCGTGTCCACGAACGCTCCATCCTGCTCAGCCGCTGGCCGGGAGTGGTCATGGACAGCTTTAGTTATTTCATTACCTTCTACAGCCTGATCCTCGGCCTCGGGCTAACGGAGCTGCTCGGCGGGTTCGCGCACATGGTCCGTGCCAGGGCGCTCAAGAAGCTCGAGCCGCAGACGGCGCTGCTCGCCTTATTCATCCTGGTCGACATCTGCTCCACCTGGGTCGACGGCTGGCTGTCGCTGAAGCACGTGACGGTTGATTTCGCGGGGCTTTGGGCTCCGGTGCTACTTGCCATCTGCTTTTATCTGGCCGCTGCGACCGTGTTCCCGCACGACGATGCCGATCACGAACGGTTGGCCGACTATTACCGGGAGCGGAAGCGCTTCGTCGTCGGCCTGCTGTTTGCCGGAGAGATGCTGATCCACGTCACCTATCTGCCCATCATGGAGGACAGGATCGTGCACCAGCCGGAGCTCTTCTGGATGTGGACCGTCCCGTACGACCTGGTCATAGAAGCGACTATGGTGGCGATCATGGTCCTGCGCTCGCGCAAGGCAAACATCGTCCTGCTCGTCGCGCTGCTCCTGCTGATCATGATTCCATATTGGGACCAGGGATCGATCCAGAACGCCATGACGCGTCGCTACGGCTACGGATGAGATTGCCTAGAGCCGCTGCCTATCCGCCCACGCGATCCACGAAGTGGAATGCAGAGCCACACCACCACCATCATCAGCGCCAGCACAGCATGCACTCGCCGGCTCTTCCAAATCGCGAGCGGGAGGCAGATTAGAAGGCCAGCAGCACTTTGGTGACATAGCTTCGTCACCGGCAGTTGGGGGCAAGATGCACGCATTCGACTATGTCATGGCCCTTGCCGCGGTCATCGTCGGACTGGCTCTCACTCACATGCTGGTCGGTGTGACCCGGATGGTCGAAGGCAACGCCCGCTCGCGGCTGTACTGGGTGCACCTGCTTTGGCTCGCCGGCATCTTCGTTACCGTCCTGCTGTGGTGGTGGGCGGAGTTTCAATGGTCAACGGCGGAATCGTGGACATTCGCCATGTACCTGTTCATCCTCGTCTATGCGGTGCTGCTCTTCCTGATGAGTGCCGCGCTCGTTCCCACCGAAGCGGTCGGGCCGACCGACTACCGCGCATTCTTCGACCGGCGTAAGGCCTGGTTCCTCGGACTGATAGTCGCCTACGCGCTCACTGACCTGGTGGACAGCGCACTGAAGGGCGTAGGTCATTTGCGGGAGCTCGGTTGGGACTACACCGTATCGGAAGCCGCATGCATCCTCCTGCCGATCGCCGGCATGAGGATCCGCTCATCTGCATTTCAAGGAGCGCTCGCGATCGCCTTTCTCCTCGACCAGCTTTGGCTCGGCTTCCAGACCTTGGCATCCATTCACTGATCCCTTCAATGAGTCGAAGACAGGCATTCAGCCTGCGTCACTTCAGGGCTCTCCAGGTCAGCGCGAGGACGTTTCGCTGCATGAGACCAGTCGAGAGCGCGAACAGCACTCGCGCAAGTTTGTTGCGCGAAAGCTTCATTCTTGCGCGAAACCTTCATTCTTGCGCGAAAAGCCTGGTTCTTGGGCGAAGCGCCGCGAAAATTGGGATAATTGCGCGGAAACCGAATAATTGCGCGGATCAGACTATTCGCGCAACCAGTTTGCGCAACTCGGAGTGAAGGATGCCGCGTCCAACCGGAGATCTGGACAAGCTCGAAGCAATTGCCGCCGGCTTTCCCGACGGCTGCTCCGCCAAAGAGATCCACGACGCCTATGCCGAGCCCCGTCCGCCGCAGCGGACCCTTCAATATTAGCTCAGCCAATTGATCGAAGCCGGCCGGCTGGAGAAAGTCGGTCAGGGCCGCAGCACTCGCTATCGCG
>Ga0157370_10004502_pt1 | contig 15977 bp, 15 predicted proteins | sample C35metaG_FD_113463 | JGI IMG/M metagenome (GOLD analysis project Ga0157370, IMG submission 113463) | Corn rhizosphere microbial communities from Kellogg Biological Station, Michigan, USA - C3-5 metaG | ecosystem: Host-associated > Plants > Roots > Rhizosphere > Soil | place: USA: Michigan...
GCACGCGGATCACGCCGAAGTAGCTGGTATTGCCGAAGGCCGACACCGCCACCAGGCCCGCCAGCACGATGGCCGTGATGATCAGCCCGCTGGAGCGCGCCTCCAGCCGCCCCGACAGCTCTTCGATGGCGAACACCACGCCCGCGAGCGGCGCGTTGAAGGCCGCCGCGATGCCGGCCGCCCCGCCGGCCACCAGCAGTGCGCGCCCGTCGATGGTCGTGTGGGGCGAGAGCCAGCGCCGCGCGTGCTGCATCACGCCAGCCGCGACCTGCACCGAAGGCCCCTCGCGTCCGATCGACAGGCCCGCCGCGAAGCCGGCCACGCCCAGGCCGATCTTGGCGACTGTGAGCCGGAGCGACGCGAAGACGAAGCGCCGCTCTTCGGGCAGCGCCGGGTGCAGCGCCGCCTTGATCTGCGGAATGCCCGAGCCGCCCGCGCCGGGAAAGAACCGCAGCGTGGCCCAGACGATGCCCGCGGTGATGAGCGGCGTCGTCAGCAGCACGGCCCAGGGCCAGGTGCGATAGAAGGAGTGGAACCGGCCGAAGACCCAGTCGCTCGCGAAGGTGAAGCCCACCACGAAGAGCCCGGCCGCAATGGCGTAGCCCAGCACGATGGCCCGGTCGAGCCAGACGCGGCCGCTGCGCAGCTCGGCGCGCAGATGCTCGAAAAAGTCAGGTTCTCGGTTCATCGGTGCGGTCCATTCTGGCATTCGGGCGCGATGGCGCGGGCTCCGACCGGCTGCCTTGGGGCACAATCTCCGGTTCTTTTTCCTCCTCCTTCATCTACTTATCAGGGGCAGTGCATATGGCATCGGTCAATAAAGTCATCGTCGTCGGCAATCTGGGGCGCGACCCCGAAATGCGTACCTTCCCGAGCGGCGACCAGGTCGCGAACGTCACAGTGGCCACCACCGATCGCTGGAAAGACAAGCAAAGCGGCGAAATGCGCGAAGCCACCGAGTGGCACCGCATCGTCTTCAATGGCCGCCTGGCCGAAATCGCCGGCCAGTACCTGCGCAAGGGCTCGCAGGTGTATGTCGAAGGCTCGCTGCGCACGCGCAAGTGGACCGACAAGGACGGCATCGAGAAATACACCACCGAAATCCGCGCCGACCAGATGCAGATGCTGGGCAGCCGCCAGGGCCAGGGCGGCCCGTCGGCCGGTCCTGAAGATGACGGCGGGTATTCGCAAGGCGGCGGTGGCGGTGGCTACTCGCAAGGCGGCAATGGTGGCGGCGGCGGTGGTGGCTATGCCCCCCGCGCTCCGGCTGCGGCACCCCGGGCCCCCTCGGCTGCACCGCGCCAGGCACCGGCCAAGTCGTCGTCGGGCTTCGACGATATGGATGACGACATTCCGTTCTGACCTGACGTCCTCTCCTGCATGACCGAGGCTCCCTCATTGCTGCTTCGGTCATGCGTCTTGCCCGGGAGATCCTCGTCCCCGGCAACGCCTTGAACCCCATCCCGCAGCCCGCGCCCCGATGAGCTCTCCCGTGGTGCCCCAGTTGCGTGCCTGGTTCGTCGAAGGCCTCTCGAAATACCGCGCCGCGCCCCTCTGGGCGAACGTGGTGCTCGCTGCTTCGCTCGCCCTCCTGGCGGTCATGATCGTCTTCTTCGGCGGCTCCTCCGCCGCACCGGGCGTGCGGGCGACCCAGATCACCCATGCCGACTGGCAGGTCACAGAAGCGCCGGGCTTCCGTGAACCCTCGATCGTCATGGACAGCCGGGCCCTGCCCGACACCTGGCAGCCCATCGAGCTGCCCCTGTCCCTGCCCATCGCGCTGCTGCGCCAGGCCGACGGCCGCTTCATCGCCAGCGCGACCCGCACCACCTGGCTGCGTGTGGCCGTGCACGACCTGCCCGTCACCACGGGACCGCTCGCGCTGTACGGCGTGCGCATCAAGACCGACGGCACCATCGCGGTGTATGCCGACGGCCGGCTGGTCCATCGCGCGCAGGAAAACGGACCGCTGTGGAACAGCACCCGCACACCGCTGTGGGTGGTGATCGAGAAGACGCCCGATGCGGTGCCGTTGAAGGAAATCCTCATCCGCCTGGAGCACACGCGCAATGCGCAGGTGGCGGTGTCCTCGTTGTGGCTGGGCCCGGTCGATTCGCTGAAGGACCGCTACAACAAGCGCCTGTGGTTCCAGCAGGACCTGCCCGCCATGCTCGGCGCGGCCTTCATGGCCGTGGGCCTGTTCGCGCTGTTCGTGTGGTTCAGGCGTCGGCACGAAACCGGCTACCTGCTTTTCTTCAACCTCGCGACCACGTCGTTCCTGCGGGGCCTGCATTTCTACGTGAGCCTGCCGGTGGCCAACGACTGGTTCGCCTGGCTGACGGTCAACTCGCTGTTCTGGCTGGTCGCGGTGGTGCACTTCGCGCTGCGCCAGTTGCACGGCCGCCGGCTCAAGTGGCTGACGTACGGCGTGGTCGGCTGGACCGCGCTGATCGGCGTGCTGACGCTGCCGGGCCTCGGCATCTTGACGAACACCCCGCAGGTCACGCCGCTCATCTACATCGGCGCGGCCTTCATGGGCGGTGCCGTCGCGCTGGTGGGCGGCATCAGCGCCTGGCGCCGCTCGAACGAGGGCCGGCTGGTGGCCGTCGGCATCGGCGTATGCGTGCTGCTGGGCCTGTCCGACTGGCTGCTGCAGAACAACTTCGCAAGCCCCGAGGGTTGGTACCTGGGGTCCTATACCAACGCCGTGACCTTCGCCGTCTTCGGCACGCTGATGTACCGGCGCTACGTCAACGCCATCGCCGAAGTGGAGCTGGTCAACGCCGGCCTGGCCGAGCGCCTGCAGGCGCGCGAGGCCGAGCTCGAACAGAGCCACCGCCGGCTGCGCGAGGTGGAGAAGCGCCAGACCATCAGCGACGAGCGCCAGCGCCTGATGCAGGACATGCACGACGGCCTGGGCTCGTCGCTCATCAGCGCGATCCGCTCGGTGGAGAACGGGCGCCTCAGCGACGAGAAGGTCTCGCACATCCTCAAGAGCTGCCTGGACGACCTGAAGCTCACCATCGATTCGATGGAGCCGCTCGAGGAAGACCTGCTGCTCCTGCTGGCCACGCTGCGCTATCGCCTGGGCCCCCGGCTCGAGGGCTCCGGCGTCGCGTTGCGCTGGGAGGTGCAGGAGCTCCCGCCGCTCGACTGGCTCGACCCGACGAGCGCGCTGCACATCCTGCGCATCGTGCAGGAGAGCATCGCCAACATCCTGCGCCACACGCGCGCCACCGAGATCCGCGTGGGCACGGCGCCCGAGGCCGAAGGCGTGCGCGTGACCATCCAGGACAACGGCCAGGGCTTCGACGTGGACAAGGCCATGGCCGAGGCCGGCGGGCGCGGCATGCAGAACCAGCTGCGCCGCGCGCAAGCCATCGGCGGGGGCGTCAGCTGGCGCTCTGGGCCGACGGGCACGCTGTTCACGTTGTGGCTGCCGCTGCAGCGCAAGCCGCGGAAGGTCTAGCGGTCTGCCTGACGACTGCTCATCAGTCGGCGCCCACGTGTCCCTGGTGCTGCGGCAGGTCGTCGTTGATGGTGAACCAAGGCGCCTTCGAGCCGACGAAGATGTGCGCGCTCGGCCGGATCGACGGATCGTCGACCAGCGTGCCCAGGGTCACGTGCACGAACATGCCCTCGCGCACCACCGAATAGAGGAACGAGCCGCACTTGCCGCAGTGGATGTCGCCGGCGTTTGCCTCGCCGTGGGTCAGGATCTGGTCGCTGCCTTGCGTGAGCGCCAGCTTGTGTCGCTCGATGCCGGCAAAGGGCTTGAAGGCCGAGCCCGTCGCGCGCCGGCAGTCCGCGCAGTGGCAGTTCAGGGCGTAGGTGAATTCGTCGGCCACCGCGTAGTGGACGGCGCCGCACAGGCACCGGCCGGCGAGGGTCCGGGTGGTCGGCGCCTCGGGACTCGTCACTTGCAATTCCCTCAACGGCCGCGCAGGGCCTCAGCCCGCCAGGCCCACGTACACGTTCTGCACGTCGTCGTTCGCGTCGATGGCCGCGAGAAAGACTTCGACTTCCTCCAGGGCCTCGGCGCTCAGGCTCGCCGGATCGACCGGGTTCTTCGGCTTGTAGCCGAGCTTGGCCGACAGCACGGTGAAGCCCTGCGCCGGCAGCGCGCGGCTCACGAGGTCGAGGTCGGTCGGGTCGGTCAGGAACACGGTGGCGTTGCTTTCGCCGGCTGGCTCGAAGTCCTGCGCGCCGGCTTCGATGGCGGCCACCTCGGCGTCGGCCGTGGCGTTGGCGGGCTCCGCTTCGATCATGCCGACGTGGTCGAAATCCCATGACACCGAGCCCGAGGTGCCCAGTTGTCCCTTGCGGAACAGCACGCGCATTTCAGGGGCGGTGCGGTTCACGTTGTCGGTCAGGCACTCGACCATCACCGGCACGCGGTGCGGCGCGAAGCCCTCGTAGATCACATGCTCGAAATGCACCGCCTCGCCCGTGAGGCCCGCGCCCTTCTTGATGGCGCGGTCCAGCGTGTCCTTGGGCATCGAGACCTTGCGGGCCTGCTCCACCACCAGCCGCAGGCGCGCGTTGGAGGCCGGGTCGGGGCCATTGCGCGCAGCCATCATGATTTCCTTGGCCAGCTTTCCGAAGAGGCGGCCCTTGGCATTGGCGGCCAGGTCCTTGTGCTTTGCTTTCCACTGTGCGCCCATGGCGGATGTTCCTTCGATTCGGGGCAGCTACTGTAGCCGCAGCGCGCCGGGCCGCAGTTTTCTCCAAGTTTCGGGGAGCGGGGCGCCGCTACGCTCGGCGCGTTCCCATATCCCCCATCCATCGATACAGACGACACACCATGCCCTCCATCGAAACAAGACGACAGCAAACGGAAACCTTCCACCGGCTGCACGCCGGGCCCGATCCGCTGGTGCTCGTGAATGCGTGGGACGCGGTCAGCGCGCGGCTCGTCGAGCGCGCCGGGGCCAAGGCCATCGCCACCACCAGCGCGGGCATCGCCTGGGCGCTCGGCTACCCGGACGGCGAGCGGGTGCCCGTCGACGAGCTGCTCGCCGCCACCGCGCGGATCTGCCGCGTGACCGGCGTGCCGGTCACCGTCGACATCGAACGTGGCTTCGGCGACAGCACCGAGGCTGTGTGCGAGGTGGTGCGTGCGCTCATCGACATGGGCGTTGTCGGCATCAACATCGAAGACGGCACGCTGCCCGGCACGCGGGCGCTTGCACCGCCGGAGATCCTGTGCGAGCGCATCGAGGCGCTGCGCCGGCTCGATGCGCGCTTTTTCATCAACGCACGCACCGACACCTATTTCGTCGCCAACGACGACCCCGCCGCCCGCTACGAAGACACGCTGCGGCGCGCCCGGCGCTACGCATCGGCCGGCGCCGACGGCATCTTCGTGCCGGGCATGTCGAAGCTCGATGAAATCGCAGGTCTCGCCGCCGCGGTGCCTTTGCCGGTGAACGTCTACGCCGGTCACACCCAGGCGCCGCCGGTCGCGGTGCTTGCAGGCGCAGGCGTGCGCCGCATCAGCCTCGGCTGCGGTCCCCTGCAGGCGGCGCTCGGACTGCTCGGCCGCATCGCCGCCGAGGCCTTCGACGGCAGCGACGCCGGCTTTCGCGCGATGGGCGCCGGGATGCTGTCCGCAGGCGAGGTCAACGCGCTTTTCTCCGGCGCAGCCTGAGAACGGGCGCGGGAAGGCTTGGGGTACAGTGGCGACCCCTTGCCGCAGCCGACCCCTATCGACCCCCTTGTCCCGTACAGCATCCGCCTCGAATCGGTCACGCTGGTTCGGGGCGAACAGCGCGTTTTCGACGGGCTGACGCTCAGCCTCGACGAAGCGCGCATCGGGCTCGTCGGTGACAACGGCGCGGGCAAGAGCAGCCTGTTCCGCCTCATCAGCGGGCTCGACCAGCCGCAGCAGGGACGTGTCGTGGTGCACGGCTGCGACACGCGGGGCACGCAGGCCGACCGCCGCCAGCTTTCGCAGCACGTGGGGCTGATGTTCCAGAACCCCGACGATCAGATCATCTTTCCCACCGTGGCCGAGGAGCTCGCATTCAGCCTCACCGCGCGCGGTGAAACGCGGCAGGCGGCGCGCGAGCGGGCACGCGAATTCCTGGCCGAACGCGGACTCGCGGCATGGGCCGGGCGCGCCATCGGCGAACTCAGCCAGGGGCAGCGCCAGCAGGTGTGCCTGCTCGCGCTGCAGATCGGCCGGCCCGCCACGCTGCTGCTCGACGAGCCCTTCGCGAGCCTCGACCTCCTGAGCCAGGCGCGGCTCGCGACGCAGCTCGAAGAAGCCACCAGCCAGCAGATCGTCGTCTCCACGCACCTGCTGGAACATGTGTACGACTTCGAGCGCGTGCTGTGGCTTGAACAGGGCCAGGTGCGCGCCGACGGGCCGGGCCACGAGGTGTGCGAGGCCTATGCCGAGAACGTGAGACAGCGCGCCGCGGCCGAGCGGGGTGCCGGCCGTGCGTAGCCTCTACTCGTCGCATCCGACCTGGATGCATGCGCTGCCGGCGTGGGTCAAGCTCGCGGTGCTTTCTGTGTGCGGCACGCTGCTGGTGCTGGTCGAGCGGCCGGTTCACCTGGGCATCGCCTGCATCGTGGTGCTGCTGCTCTTCGCGTCGCTCGGCCGCACGGCGTGGCTGCGCGTGCGGATGCTGGTGGGCATCGCGATCGGCTGCGCGCTGATCGTCGGCTTTCACTGGTTCCTTGGTACGACTGCGCTCGGCGTGGCGAGCGCGCTGCGGCTCGCGAGCGCGGCCGTGCTTGCGCTGATGCTGACACTCACCACGCGCTTCGAAGACTTGCTGGCCGTGCTCGAAGCCGTGATGCGACCGCTGCAGCGTTTTGGCGTGCCGACCGAGCGGATCGCCTTGGGCATCGGGCTGATGCTGCGTTTTGCCGAGAACTTCTATGTGCAGTGGCAGCGCCTGGACGATGCCTATCGTGCCCGCGCAGGGCACGGCGGCGGACTGCGCCTCTTGGCGCCGCTGACCATCCGCACGTTGCAGACTGCCGAGCGCGTGGCCGATGCGCTGGCTGCGCGGCTGGGGCGCTAGCCTGCCTGCGCGGCGCAGAATTCCAATTACCCCTCTCCTGGATCGCGACTGCCATGACCACCACCGGCTCCTCCATCACCTCGTCCCGCTCGCTCTCGTACATCGCGCTGTTCGCCGCGCTGATGGCGGTGTTCGGCCTGATCCCCAAGGTCGACCTGCCGTTCGGCGTGCCGATCACGCTGCAATCGCTGGGCGTGATGCTGGCCGGCTGCCTGCTGGGGCCGCGGCGCGGGTTCTTCGCCATCGCGCTCTTTTTGCTCGCGGTGGCGCTCGGACTGCCGCTGCTGCCGGGTGGGCGCGGGGGGCTGGCGGTGTTCGTCGCGCCGGCCGGCGGCTTCCTGTTCGGCTGGATGTTCGGCGCTTTTGCCTGCGGCCTCCTGATGCGCCGCATGGCGGGCGCGACCGGCAAGGGGCTGCTGGCGGCGGCGTTCCTGTCGTCGGTGGTCGGCGGGATCGTCGTGGTCTATGCCTTCGGCATCGTCGAGCTCTCGCTGATCGCCCACATGTCGCTCGCGCAGGCGGCGCTGGCGATGCTGGTGTTCATTCCCGGCGACCTCATCAAGTGCGGCATTTGCGCGATGCTCGTGCAGACGGTGATGCGCGGCATGCCGAGCTGGCGGCTCGACCGCGATTGACCGGGGCTACGACCCGCGCCGCTTGAACACGGTGCGCGAGAGGTAGTCCTTGCGCGGGCCCTTCACCAGGTGCTCGATGACGAACGAGCCATCCGCGCGGAACCGGTAGACGCTGTCGTATTGGTCGGCAACGCAGAGGTGGCCTGCCGAGCCGACGAGTTCGTCGCCTTCGCGCACGATGGCGATTTCGTGGAAGAGCCGCAACGGCGTCTCGGCAAAGTACACCGAGAAGCCATCGGCGATGCCCTCGAAGACGTACTCGCGGTGTCCGTCGAACGACTGTCCGTCGGGCAGATGAATCCGGCCTTCTTCACGGTATTTCAGCGAGCCGCCATCGAGCCGCGTGAATCGGGCGGTTCCGAGCATCGTGGCCTTGCCCTCGATGAGGCGGTCCAGGTCCCAGGCGCCTTCCAGCAGACCGAAGACCGTGTCCGGCGTGCCCCAGCAGGCAAGAGGCGGCAGGGGCGTCGTTTCCATGCCCGCACTCTAAGCCAGCCCGGGTTCCCTGACCTTTGAGCATTGATTGTTTCCGTTCTGTGAACGCCGCGGTTCCTTTTGCTAAGGGTTTTTACGTAGATGGCGCCGCACAATACATCCACAGACCGGCCCCCAAGCCGATCTGGGTGAACAGGGCCCCGAGCGAGGTGGCCGCCCCCGGAGGGACGGTGACCCACCCAAGACCGGTTCGAAATCATCCAAAGCAAAAACTGAACTGAATTGAAGGAAATCCAAATGACCGCCTCGAAGATCCTCTCCGCCGTTGCTGTTGCCCTGATGGCTGTTGCCGGTGCCGCCCACGCTGAAAGCTATGACGGCGTGCACCAGCTGACCTCGGCCGCTTCCCGCGCCGACGTCGCCAGCCAGGCCGTGGTTGCCGCGCACAGCGCCAACCCGTACGCCACCGGCGCCAATGCAGGCCCTGCGCAAGTGTTCGTCTCCTCGACCAGCCGCGCTGCCGTCCGTTCGGAAGCTGTTGCCGCCGCACACAGCGCTGACCCGTACGCCGAAGGCGCATCGGCTGGCGTGGCCCCGCTGGTCGCCAGCACCGTGGACCGCAACGCCGTTCGCGCCGCAGCCCGCGCTGCCGCTCGTGGCGACGCACTGCCGCTGTAATCCATCAGGAGCACCAGCGCTTGTCGAAGCCGGCCCTGCGAAAGCAGGGGCCGGCTTTTTCTTGTGGTCTCGTTTCGGACACCTGGGTCAGCGCGCGGCCAGCGGCCGCAGGCCGGCGACGACGAAGGGCGCGCTGTCCGGCGCGACCGCTTCGTGCAGCGTGACGAACCACTGCGCCGATGCGTCGCCGGACGCGGGGCGCGCGCAAAGCTCGCACGCATAGAGCACCCGGCCGACGCGCGTCGTCTCATCACGCACGGCAACCGCCTCGTCGCAGCATTCGTCCACCACGGTCCAACGTCCGTCGGCTTCGTTGCGGACCGACCGCCGCATCAGCCGCACGGCAATGCGCTCCGGCGCCACCGTGCGTTCGCCGTCATGCGCTTCGGGCACGGTCGCCAGCAGACGCATGTCGAGTGGCTCGCCGACCCGAAAGCCTTCTCCGCGCTCCAGCGACATGCCGCTCAAGGCCACGCGCACACGGCGCCGCTGGCGCAGGGTCGTGGCGACAAAGACCACCGTCAGCACCGAGAACATCGCAAACACCGGCAGGCCGACGACCATCCAGAGCCATTTCCAACCGCCGGCCAGCGCCCAGGTCATCGCCCTGACGCCGAAGACCGCGAAAAAGGCCAGCACGGCGAGCGCGACGAACCAGGACACCCAGTCGCCGATGGACCTGCGCACGCGTTCCGTGGCTTGCGGCGCATCGGAGGTCCATTCGGTTGCCAGCGTTTCATCGACCGGTGACAGGCCGGCAGATCGTGGATCGGGCCATGGCGCCCAGAAATCGTCCGCCGTGTTCTCCAGCGCAATCCATTGGAGATCCGTCCAGGCCGGCAGGTAGGCGGTGGCGGTTTCCTCGCCTTCCACCCGCAGCGTGGTGCCTGTCGCGCCATCGGGCGTCGCCTCCTCGAAGCCGCGCGGGTACACGCCGGGCGCCCGGTGCATCCGCCGCTCGTGCAGGTCGACGATCAGCGTGTCGCCGCCGGCCTCCACCGCCTGGTAGCGACCGTCGGGCGAGGCGTACCCGTCCCCCGGCGCGCGTCCGGACAGGTGGGCGATCAGTGCGACGGACGGATGAAGGCGGGCCATGGAAGAGGCGACGAGCATAGCCATGAAGCCGGCGTTCCCAGGTGGCCCCATGCCGGTGCGCCCCTCGGCCGAAAGTTCACGCCGTCTGGCCGTGCGGTGGGCGATGACTGGGCCAAAAGGCGCATTGCCTTGCCGCAGCGCATCAATCATGATGGCGGCGCGGAAGAGATGGCCTTCCGACCTCATGCTTTCGCATTACTGCGCCACTGTGGTGCGGACACGCGAAAATAGGACGACGTTTCCGCCAGGAAAAATGAAAGCATGACCCGTCGCCCGTGACGCGACAACCCAACACGCATGGCTCTAACTCTCGACCCTGAAGATACGCGCGGACGCATTCACGATCTCGTGTGGTGCGGCTTCTATCCCGATTCCGATGTCGAGTGGATGATCACCGACGAGTATCTGGACCCCGACGAGCTCACGAGCGAAGACAGGGCCTGGGTCAAGGCCGAAGCGGCGAGTATCTGTGCCGCCAAGCACGCAGCCGAGGCCGAGTGGCCGGCGGAGACCGAGTACGACCGGCTCGAAGCGGTGTTCGCCCAACTGCGCAGCGAAAAGGTCATTGCCCTGCACCGCGCCGGCAACACACTCTCCGACGGCCACGACGATGTGCGCGAGCACTGGCGCGCGGCGGGGCGGCTGGCCTCGGGCATCCGGGGCTGCTGCTTCTATCACTCGCAGGACCTGGACACGGCGGTGCGCACCGGCCGGCTGCACCTGGCGTTCAGCGGCGGGATGATTCCCGAGATCGAGCAGCGCGAGGCCAACACCGTGGTGATCGGCCACCGCATCGTCGAACTGCTGCGCGCGGCCGGCTTCCAGGCGCACTGGAGCGGCAACATCAACGAGCGCATCGAGGCCGACCTCGGCCAATGGCGCAAGCGAGGCCCGTCGGTGTGAGCGTGCGGGCCTGGCAGCCGCCGCGCCGCATCGACGCCATCGATTTCTGGCTGCGCTCCCGGTTGCTGGCCAGCGCCCACGCGCTGCGCGAGGCGCTGCGTCCTTCGGCGCGGCGCTGGCAGGGCACCACATGCGACACGCAGGCACTGGCCGATGCGCCTGTGCTCGCCCAGTACCGAACGCCGCTGTGGTCCGACGGACGCGCGGACGAATTTCCCCTGGTGGCCGGCAAGGTGCAGAACCTGCGCGTGGCGCGCCGCGCCTTCGATGCCATCGAGGTGCCCGCCGGCGAGGTGCTGAGTTTCTGGCGACAGCTGGGCCGGCCGAGCGCTTCGCGCGGCTTCGTGCAGGGTCGCGAACTGCGCGGCGGCTGCGTGGTGCCGACGCTGGCCGGGGGCCTCTGCCAACTCTCGAATGCGCTCGCCACCGTGGCAGCCCGCGCCGGGCTCGAACTGGTGGAGCGCCACGGGCACACCGCGCGCATCGAGCAGGCCGCCGATGCGGCGGGCGATGCCGTGGATGCGACCGTGTTCTGGAACTACGTCGATCTGAAGGTGCGGGCGAAGCACGCTTGGCGGCTCGAGGTCGAGTTGACCTCCGACGAGCTGGTGCTGCGCATCCGCGCGCGTTCGCCAATCGCGATGCCGGCGGTGCCGATGGCGCCACCGGCATCGCGATTGGCGAGCGAAGAGGGCGCCATCGCTGCGCTGCCATTGCTGCCGCTGGCGCGTGGTTGCCTCAGCTGCGACCAGACGGCCTGCTTCCGGCACCGCCCGCTCCCTGCCGTGGCGCAGCAAGGGCGCACGGCCGTCCTGCTCGATGCATGGACGCCTGAGTTCGCGCGCTATCTCGCCGCACACCACACCGAGGCCGACCGCATGCATCCGGTGCCGCTACGGCTCGCGTTCCGGCATGCCGGGCCGGCCACCGGCTGGCACCGGGAAGCGGTCGCGAACGGCGCTGCATCCGTCCGATCGCCGTGGTGGACCAGCCTGCGCCGCACCGTGTGGCTGCGACTCTGGGCGCGCCATGCGGGCCGGCGGCAGGGCAGCCTGATCGACGGCCAACGCTGGCTCGCGCTCGCCTTCGCCGCGCGCCTGAAGCCCGAGCACACCCAACTGGTGATCGACCAGGCGCTGTTGCCGCATCTGCAGCAACTCGGCGCGCTCGACGGCCGCCGTGTCACGCTGCTGGCCGGCGCCTTGCCGATGGCGGAAATCGAGCGCCGGCTCGATGCAGCCGCACAGCGCTGGCCCGACGACGCCACGCTGCGCGACTTTCGTGCGGATGCCGCGCTCGTGCAGGCGGAGGCCGCGGCGTTGGCGCGGGTGGCAGCGGTGGTCACGCCGCATGCCGAAGTTGCGGCGCATCTGGCCGCGATGGCGCCGCGGGCGGCATTGTTGCGGCTCGACTGGGTGCTGCCTGCTGCTCGCGGCATCGATGCCGTCGATCCTGCGGGCGATGCGCCACCGCTGATCGTGTTCGCCGCGAGCGCGCTTGCGCGAAAGGGTGCACGCGAGCTGGCCGCGGCACTGCAAGGCTGGCCGTGCCGCCTGCGCGTGCTCGGATCGCCCTCGGACGATGCGCAGCTCTGGCGCGGCATCGGCAGCGTCGAGCACATGCATTGGCGAGGCGACGGATCGAACGGCGCCCGCGTGGTCGTGCTGCCCGCGCACATCGAGCACGCGCCGCGCGCACTGCTGCGCGCCCTGGCGGCCGGCGTGCCGGTGGTGGCATCGGACGCCTGCGGCCTTGCCGGACTGCCCGGCGTGCGTGAAGTGGCGGCGGGCGATGTGGAGGGCCTGCGTGCGGCATTGAAGGATGCCTGCAACGCGGACGACGACAACAAGAACGACGAAGGCGATTCATGACCATCGATCTCCAGACGCTCAAGTGCGGCGAATGCGGCAGCAGCGTGCTCAGGCGCACCGGCCTGAACGAATACACCTGCGATCACTGCGGCTCGGTCACGCTGGTGGAGGACAAGGTCTCCGACCGGCTCGAGCGCGTGCTGGACCAGGTCAAGAACGAGGCGGGCCGGCGGCTCGCGGCCGAGGAGGCGTTGCGGCAGAAGCTGATGCTGCGCAAGGTCGGCATCGGCATTGCCGCCGTCCTGGCCGTGGTGCTGGTGGCGCGCATCGCCGAGCTGCTGATCGCGTCGCGCCAGCCCGACGGTGCGCAGCCCGCGGTGGCCGCGTTTGTCGACCGCACCATCCCGGTGGACGGCCTGAAGCTGGGCGAGCCGCGGCAGGTGCTGGTGGGCAGCGGCAGTTCGGCACAACCCAAGCTGTTGGTGGTGGCGCGCAACGAAACCGGCAAGCCGCTGTCGCGCGCGGGCATCCGTGCGACCTACTACGACGGCGACAGCAAGGTCGACGAGCGCACCGAGACGCTGCCGATCTTCGTGCTGGAGCCGGGCGAGAGCGCGCCCACCTTGATCGACATGCCGAACGGAAAGAATGTCACGCGGCAGGAGCTGCAGGTGCAGAAGCTCGCCGAGCCCTACACCGCGGTCGAGGGGCCGCGCATGACTTTCTCGCGCGTGCGGCTGGTGCAGCAGGGCGAGCGCGTGCGGCTGGTGGGCCGCATCGACAACACGCGCAAGGACGCGGCCATCGTCGGCGGCATCGATGTGCTGGCCACGCTGTACGACGACGCGGGGCAGGTGATCGGCTTCGGCCATGGCTATGCGCAGGCAACTGAACTCAAGCCCGGTGCGCAGACCTCGGTGGACGTGAGCGTCGCCCGCTTCGGCCGCGGGGCGGCGATCGCAGCCTGGGACTACCGCATCGGCTACAACATCGTCGATGCCTCGGGCTCGCGCACGCCGGTGCTCAACGCCGACCGGGTAATTCGCACCGCAGCCGGGCCGGAAAACTTCAACCCCGACCTGCGCCTGGGCACCGAGGACCTGCTGGCCGAGGGCAGCGAGCGCTTCGATCCGAAGGACCTCGAGCTGCTGCCGTTGGTCGATGGGCGCAACAACATTCAGCAGCGGCTCTTTCTGGGCGAGCTGGTGAACCGCAGCACCGATGCGATCGTGCTCGCGCCGGGCGGCGTGATCTCGCGCTTCAGCGGGAGCAAGGCGCATGGCACGACGAACATCACGGGACTGGCGTACCTCTATCCGGGCGAGCGCTTTCCGATCTTCCTGGAGCCGGAGGACATGGAGCGTTTCACCTCGACCCGCATCGAATGGAAGCCGATGCGCCGCGCCGCGTTGCCGGGACCGCGCAAACCGCTCGAAGTGAAGGTGACGGGCACCAAGGCCGAACTGGGCAGCGTGCTGCTCAACTTCAGCCAGCGCTTCACCTACAAGAGCGTGGAGGTCACCGGCAGCGTGAAGAACCCGGGCAACGCCATCGTCGGCAAGGTGCGGCTGTGGGTGAGCCTGCGCGACCGCAACGGGCAGCTCACCGGCTTCAAGCTGGTCGACAACCTGCCGGCCATCGCGCCGGGCGAGAGCGTGCCGTTCCAGGTGAACGTGGAGCAGAACGGCCGCGACTTCGCGAGCGTGACCACGCTATATCAAACCGAATAGCCCCTGCGGCGGCGGCGTTGGACGGATCGCGCCATGATGGCGCCCATGATTCCGTTCTCGATCCTCGACCTCTCCCCCATCACCGAGGGCAGCGACGCCGCGCAGTCGTTCCGCAACTCGCTCTCGCTGGCGCAGCACGGCGAAAAGCTCGGCTACACGCGCTACTGGCTCGCGGAGCACCACGGCATGCCGGGTATCGCGAGCGCGGCCACGGCGGTGCTGCTGTCGTACATCGGGGCGGGCACCTCGTCCATTCGCATCGGCGCCGGCGGCGTGATGCTGCCGAACCACTCGCCGCTCGTCATCGCCGAGCAGTTCGGCACGCTGGAGTCGCTGTATCCGGGGCGCGTCGACCTGGGCCTGGGGCGGGCACCCGGGTCGGACCAGCGCACAGCGCGCGCGCTGCGGCGCAATCTCGAATCGGATGCCGACCAGTTCCCGCAGGACGTGGTCGAGCTGATGGATTTCATGTCCAAGACGCCGCAGCAGCCGGTGCGGGCCGTGCCCGGCGCGGGGCTCGAGGTGCCGGTGTGGATCCTCGGCTCCAGCACCTTCGGCGCGCAACTCGCGGCGCACCTGGGCCTGCCTTATGCGTTTGCCTCGCACTTCGCGCCGCAGCAGATCATGCAGGCCATCCAGATCTACCGCGAGACCTTCAAGCCGTCGGCACAACTGAAGAAGCCGTACGTGATGCTGGGCTTCAACGTGTTCGTGGCCGACACCGACGAGGAGGCCGAGTTCCGCGCCACCTCGTGGCAACAGGCTTTCGTCAACCTGCGCAGCGGCCGCCCCGGCCGCTTGCCGCCGCCGGTGGAGAACTACCGCCAGAAGATCGGACCCGCGGAAAACGCGCTGCTCGACTCGGTGCTGTCGTGCTCGGCGGTCGGCTCGGTCGAGACGGTGCGCAAGGGCGTCGAGGCTTTCGTCGCCCGCACCGGGGCCGATGAATTGATGATCACGTCGCAGGTGTTCGACCATGCGGCGCGGCTGCGCTCCTACGAGCTGCTGGCGGGCATCCGCTAAGGGCGCCAGGGCACATTTCCCCCACGCCGGAAGCCGCTACCCCAGGGCTGGGACAATGGCGGGCTTATGGCAAAGCAACGGATCGTGGTCGGACTGAGCGGCGGAGTGGACTCCGCCGTCACCGCGCACCTGCTCAAACAGCAGGGGCACGAGGTGGTCGGCATCTTCATGAAGAACTGGGAAGACGACGACGACAGCGAGTACTGCTCGTCGAACATCGACTTCATCGACGCCGCCAGCGTGGCCGACGTGCTGGGCATCGAGATCGAGCACGTCAACTTTGCCGCCGACTACAAGGACCGCGTATTCGCCGAGTTCCTGCGCGAATACAAGGCGGGTCGCACGCCGAACCCCGACGTGCTGTGCAACGCCGAGATCAAGTTCAAGGCTTTTCTCGACCACGCGATGCGCCTGGGCGCCGAAAAGATCGCAACCGGCCACTATGCGCGGGTGCGACCGAACGAGGCCACCGGCCGGCACGAACTGCTCAAGGGGCTCGACCCCTCCAAGGACCAGAGCTATTTCCTGCACCGCCTGAACCAGGCGCAGTTGTCGAAGTCGCTGTTCCCGCTGGGAGAAATCCCGAAGACGGAAGTGCGCAAGATCGCGGAAAAGTTAAACCTGCCGAAC
>Ga0157370_10004504_pt1 | contig 15969 bp, 15 predicted proteins | sample C35metaG_FD_113463 | JGI IMG/M metagenome (GOLD analysis project Ga0157370, IMG submission 113463) | Corn rhizosphere microbial communities from Kellogg Biological Station, Michigan, USA - C3-5 metaG | ecosystem: Host-associated > Plants > Roots > Rhizosphere > Soil | place: USA: Michigan...
CACGTACGCCAGCCCGGAGAGGGTGTCCGAGTCAGCGTAGAGCATGTTGCGCAGCACCTCGGTGGTCATGACCACCACGGGCGCCTCGGAATTGATGCTGGTGTCCCCCGTCAGCAGGCCCACATTCTCGGGCCCGTACTTGCGGGCCAGTTCCTGGTATTTCTGGTTGCTCAGGGCCTTGATCGGGGTGGTGTAGAAGGCCTTGTTGCCGCCGGCAAGGGCCAGATAGACGGCAAACTCGCCCACAATGGTCTTGCCGGCCCCGGTGGGCGCTGCCAGCAAAACACCGCGGCCTGCCACCATGGCACGGCACGCGGTGAGTTGGAAGTCGTCAAGGTCAAAGTCAAAGGTCTGCTTGAAGCTTCCCAGCAGGGTTCCCGAGTCCGCGGAGGCGTCCCGGGAAGCCGCGTAACGCTCGGCAGGTGTGGGGAGGTCAGGCATTGGCATGCTTCCAGCCTACGTCAGGACCCGCCGCCCAAAGGACGACGGCGGACCGCCGGGCCTCACGCTTCCTACAGTTCCTCGAGGTCCGTCAGCGGCGTGGCAATGTCAGCCGTGGCGTCCGTCTCATTGGCCCGCTTTGCAGCCCGGCGGTCGCGGCGTTTGTCGTTGAGGATGCACAGCCCGATCGCGCCAAAGTACAGGACCAGCAAGGGGGCGGCCAGGAAGAACATGGACATGACGTCGGAGCCCGGGGCGGCCATGGCGGAGACGATGGTGACGCCGAGGATGGTGAAGCGCCACGCCTTGAGGTAGGTGGTGCCCCGGACCAGGCCAATGGCGTTGAGGGCAAACAACAGCACGGGGACCAGGAAGGCCACGCCCATGAACAGCATCAGCTGCAGGGCGAATTGCAGGAAGTCGATGGCCTTCATGATGTTGGTGCCCCCGGGCGGGGTGAAGGACGTCAGCGCGCGGACAATGTTGGGCCAGATGATCCAGCCCACAAAGATGCCGGCCAGAAACAGTGGAACCGAAGCCGCCATGTAGGACAGCGTGTAACGGCGTTCCTTTTTGGTCAGCCCGGGCGTGATGAAGGCCCACAGCTGGTAAATCCACACGGGAGAGGCGATGATCAGGCCCAGAATCAGCGAGATCTGGATCTTCAGGTCAAAGGAGGTGGTGACGCCCTCAAAGTTCAGCGACGCCACAATGTGGCGCTCAGTGCTGATGTCCCGCAACGGCTGGGTGATGGCCTCCATCATCGGATCGTAAAGGATCCACCCGATGACCACGCCCGGCAGCATTGCCAGGGCACTCTTGAAAAGCCGGTTGCGGGCTTCGATCAAGTGCGCCTTGAGCGGCATCCGCCCTTCCGGATTGGCTTTCCGGCCCTTGTGCCCGTTCACCGGTGCTGTGGCGGTATCTATGACTGAGCGCCGGTACCGGTTCCGGTACCGTCGCCCGTGTTGCTGTCAGGCTGCGCCGGGTTGTTGACGATCTTGCCTTCCATCGGCGCATACGTGCCCGGCGCGGCGGATGGCTTCTCGTCCTTGCCGTCGTTCTTCATTTCCTTGACCTCGGACTTGATGATCCGCATGGACTGGCCAAGGCTGCGGGCCATGCCCGGCAGCTTGGGTGCTGCGAACAGCAACAAAACTACGATGATGATGATGGTGATCGCCCAGGGGCTCTCAAAAAGTCTTCCCACGGTTTAACGCCTTTCCTTTTGGTTCATCCTACGTCTTCCAAAGCTTTGATGTCGCGCAAGGATTGGAGCTGTCCGCGTTCTTTCCTGCGGGCGACGCGCCGTTGGAGCCGGGCAAGTTGCCGTTCTTCCTTGGCGGCTAGGTAATCATCCTTCATTTGTTCAGGCGTTGCAAAAACCGCCGCGCCCGGAACGGTGGTTCGCGGCTCTGTGACGTGCACTGCCTTCAGCTCCCGGCTGCGATCGTCCCAGTGCGCGTTGAGTGCGTCGCCCATGGCAGTGGCCGCATGCATGGTTTTGGTGGCATCACGCCATACCTTGAACCCCAGCGCGGCGACAAAAAGGAGCGACAGCGCCGTCAGCGCAATCCACAGGACTATCCAAAACCACCAAGGCATGGGCCGATTCTATCCGTCCAGTCCGGGTGTTGCCGGTGAGCTTTCGCCCACAGCGTGATGCGCACCGCTTTCCCCGGCGTAGCTGGCGGCAGCTGCCGCAAGCCATGCCCTGGCGCTTTCGCGCAATTCCGGCGGGTGCACCACCCTGGCATGCCCTGCCAGGCGGGCCAACAGCGGCGGAATGGTCGCAGGCTCCCCCACCAGCATGCGAACGGCCACCTCCCCGCCGGCTGCCCCGACGAGGCGGTGCAGGGTGGCGTTGTAGGCCGGGGCAAGCCGCCCGGCAGTGGAACTCTCGGCGAGCAGCAGTACTTCATGGTCGTGGTCGCCCGGTGTGTAGTGGGCACCGTCGCTTCCCCCATCCACAGTGGTGTCCGGGGCGGGATTGAGCTGCGGGCCGGCAGGGGTGAGATTGCTGAGCAAATCCACCCTGAAGCTGCGCAGGGCACCGGCAGTCCGGCACCAGGCGCGCACGTACCAGGTGGAGTCGATGGAGTAGATGCGCCGCGGTTCGATGGTGCGCTGCGTGAGCTCGTCGCGGCTGCGCACCAGGTAGCCGGCATGGCACGCCTGCCCGTCCCGGATGAGTCCCTGAAGCACGGAAATGGTCTCCGCCTGGGTGCCGGTAAGTAGCTGGAGTGCGACGGCGTCGGCCAGCCAGGCATCCGGCCCCGCCACCCTCTTGACTTGGGTGATGGCCTCTTGCAGTGCATCGGCCTTGTCGGTGCCCGGCACTGCCTTGAGCGCGTCCAGCCCCACCAGCAGGGCGCATGCCTCTTCCTGGGTCAGGCGCAGCGGGCTGGCGAGCGTTTCGGCGTCACGGATGAATACCTGCCCGTGTTCCGTCGTGACATCCATCAGGTCACCATGAAGATAGCCGGGCAGGCCGCTGACCATGAGGGTGCCCAGGTCAGCCTCCAGCTCCCGTCCGGAAATGCCGAATTCGGAGCAGAGTTCCTCCTCGGGAATGCCTGGGTTGGCCACCATGAACGGCACCATGGACAGCAGCCTGACCAGCCTGTCGCGTGTCGTGTTCCGCTTGGCGGGGGTGCGCGGCAGTGCCGGGCCAAGGGGCGGAAGGGCGCCGGAGGTCCCCGCGGTAATTGTGCCGGCCGGCAGCGGCGTTGGCTCTTCGGCGGCTGCCAGGGCGGCCTGCAGGCTTCCGGCCACGGCCTGGCGGAGTGTGCCCGGCTCAATGACAGCGGCTCCCGCTCCAAGCGAGGCGAGGTCAGCTGCCATGAGTTCGGGCTCGCGGTAGGCGACGGTCAATATGTCCCTACCGGGGACGGCGCCGTCGGTTTCGACTGTGGCACCCTCCCTGGTCCGCAGCTCGTGGACGGTCCCTGCGGGCACGCTGATGCGTGCGGTGTGCACCGTGCCTGAGCCGAGGGCGTCCAGCACGGAGGCGATGGAGAAGCCCTCCGGACGTTCAAAGGAGCCGGCGGGCCCCGGAACCACGGACGAGGTGATTCGGGAAAGACGGAAATTGCGCTGAGCACCCCGGGCCGTGTCGAAACCGGAGAGGTACCACTCGCCGTACTTGCTGCCCAATCCCCACGGCTGGACAGCACGTGAAGTGGTTGTCGCCGCACCGGCCGGGCGGTAGTCAAAGGTGACCTCCGAGCTTTCACGGAGGGCTGTCCAGAGTGGTTCGAATGCCGGCTCAAGGGTGCGCACCCTGGACTGGACGGTGGCGTCGTCGTCGTACCAGCCCAGGCCCGCCCGGGTGGCGACCTTGCGCAGGGCGGACTGCGCGGCGGCGCTAAACGCCGCTTCGGACCACAAGTTGGCGGCGACGGCCAGCATTGTCATGGCGCCTTCGCTCAGCCTGACCTCGGGAACACGGTAGTCCGCCGGCTTGATCCGGTACAGGACCTGTTCCTGGTCCTCCTCGTCAAAACTGGTGGTGGTGGTGATGGGAATGCCCACCTCGCGCAGGGTGTCCTTGTCGCGTTCAAACATGCGCTCGAAGGCCGGCCCGGCCGTTGCCTCCAGCGCAGCCGTGGCGGCGGTGCGTGCATAGCCGTTGACATTCTCCCGGATGAAGTGCCGGCTGCGCCCGCGGCTGGTGCCCAGCAGGGCAATGACCAGGTTGAGCATGCGTTCCGTTGCTGAGATTTTGCTTGACACAGCACCAGCCTACTGGGCGCAGTGTCGGCAGGACGCAAAAGGCCGGCCCCCAAGCGGAACTTGGGGGCCGGCCAGGTGTTTGGCAGCAAAGCTGCGGGGCGGAAGCTAGCGGACAGCCACCAGGTCCACAACGAAGATCAGGGCCTCATTCGGGCCAATGGCCCCGCCGGCCCCGCGGGAGCCGTACGCCAGCTCGGAGGGGATTTCGAGGCGGCGGCGCCCGCCCACCTTCATGCCAATCAGGCCCTGGTCCCAGCCCTGGATGACCTGGCCAACGCCTGCGCGGAAGTCCAGCGGCGTGCCGCGGCCCCACGAGGAGTCGAATTCCTCGCCGGTGGAGAAGGCCACGCCGACGTAGTGGGTGGAGACGGTGCTGCCGGGAACCACTTCGGTGCCGGTGCCCTCAATGAGGTCCTCAATCACCAGTTCAGTGGGGACGGCGTGGTCCGGGAAGTCTATTTCAGGCTTGGTGCGGTCGTAGTCGCGGGTACCAAAGGACATGGTGCTCCTTGCGTAGTTGGGGGTGATTACTTCTTCGCGTCAATCTTAACAACAAACACCAGGGCTCCGGCGGGCTGGCCCTGGGAGGGGTTGTCGCCGTAGGCCAGGGTGGAGGGGATGCTCAGCATGACGGTGGAGCCCACCTTCTGGCCTGCCAGGCCCATGGTCCAGCCGGGGATGACCTGCGCCAGGCTGAACGTGACGGGGGCGCCCTTGTCAAAGCTGGAGTCAAACTTCTTGCTGTCGGACCAGGCCCAGCCGGTGTAGCTGGCGGAGATGGAGTCGGTGGCCTTGATGACCTCGCCCGTGCCCTCGGTCAGGACCTGGACGGCCAGGTTTTCCGGGGCGGACTTCTTCGGAATGGTGATGCTCGGGATGCCCTTGGCGTCAAACTTTGCCGTGGGCAGGCCGCCGGCCTTGGCCAGGGCGGCGACATCCGCGGCGCTCATGAGCTTGGCGGGGTCCTTCGTGGCAGTGACCTGGAAGACGCTCAGCGAGGCCGGCTGTGCAGCCTGGGCGGGTGCGGACGCCGTGGCAGGGACGGCCGGCGTGGCGGGGGTTGCATAGGCAATGAAGGCACCGACCTTGACGCTGGCAAAGGTGGTGTAAACCAGCGGGTACTGCGCCTTGAAGGTCGGGGACAGTGTGAGGCTGCTGCCGGCAGCCTTGCTGAAGTTCTCCCCGAGGGTCTTGCCGGTCTTGGTGTCAAGGGCGATCTCGTGGAACTCCATGACCTGGCCGTCGGCGACCTTGGCACCCGTGCCGTCCTGGACCACCTTCATGGATTCGGCGCTGACGGCCAGCGGCATGGTGAAGGTGACCTTCGGTGCCTTGAGCTTGCCTTGGTCCACCACCTTGACGGAGGCCAGGGCTGCCGCGTTCGACGCCGGCACGGCAACGGGGCTGCCGGTTGCTGACGCCGAGGACGGCGAGGAGGAGTTTCCGGATGAACACGCTGTCACGAGCAGGAGCAAGGGCAGGAGGAGTGCAAGAATTCGACGCACAGAGACACTTTCGATGGCAGGACGGGTGAAGTTTTTGCGTTGCTGCCCGCTCGTTGCTGCAATTGCGGGCGCGTCCAGCTTAGCCGCCAAGTCTGGATGTTGCCTGTCCGCTGCTAGGCGTCAGGGCGCAGTGAGTCGATCAGGGCGTCCACGCGTTCGTCGCTGTTCTTGAACGGGTCCTTGCACAGGATGGTCTGGTGCGAACGGTCATTGAGTTTCAGGTGCACCCAGTCAACCGTGTAGTCGCGGCCGGACTCCCGGGCCGCGGACACAAAGCGCCCGCGCAGGCTGGCCCGCGTGGTGGCCGGCGGCGTCTCCCTGGCATCCTCGATGGCTGCGTCGGTGGTGACCCGGGCGGCAGCGCCGCGACGTTCCAGGACGTTGAACAGGCCGCGTTCGGGGGAAATGTCGTGGTAGCGCAAATCCAGCTGGGCCACGCTGGCCGAGCCAAGGTCCACGTCGTGCCGGGTTGCATAGGCCTGAAGCAGCTTGCGCTTGATGGCCCAGTCGATTTCGGTGTCGATGCCCGAATAGTTTTGCGTCTCGATGGCGTCCAGGGTCCTCTCCCACAGGTCAAGGATGCGCGGCACCAGGGCGTTGTGGGCGCCGTGGGAGCGGACAAAGGCGCCCACCCTCCCCAGATAGTGGCGCTGGATGTCGATGGCCGTCATGGTGCGCCCGTCCGCCATCTTCACAGCGTGCTTGCCCGTCAGGTCGTGGGAGATTTCCCGGATGCTGCGGATGGGGTTTTCCATGCGCATGTCTGTCATGATGGTCCCGGCCTCCACCATGCGCAGGATCAGGTCCACCGTGCCAACCTTGAGCATGGTGGTGGTCTCGGACATGGTGGAGTCCCCGACGATCACGTGCAAGCGCCGGTACAGTTCGGCGTCGGCGTGCGGTTCGTCGCGGGTGTTGATGATGGGCCGGGAGCGGGTGGTTGCCGAAGAGACACCTTCCCAAATGTGGTCGGCCCGCTGGGAAAAGGCGAAATGGCCGCCCTGCTGGGGGCCCAGCACCTTGCCCGCACCGGCAATGAGCTGGCGGGTCACCAGGAAGGGAATGAGGATGTCGGCCAGCCGGTTGAACTCGCCCCGCCGGGTGATGAGGTAATTTTCGTGGCTGCCGTAGGAATTGCCGGCAGAGTCGACATTGTTCTTGAAGAGGAAGATCTTCCCGGAGTGGCCCTCAAGGGCAAGCCGGGACTGCGCCTCCGTGACCAGGTCATGGAGAATCAGCTCCCCGGCACGGTCATGCGCAATGAGCTGTTCCACACTGTCACATTCGGCTGTGGCATATTCGGGGTGGGAGCCTACATCCAGGTACAGGCGGGAGCCGTTGGGCAGGAACACATTGGAGGACCGGCCCCAGCTCACCACCTTGCGGAACAGGTAGCGGGCCACTTCCTCGGGCGTCAGGGGCCGCTGCCCCGGAGCCGAATAGGCAATGCCGAATTCCGTTTCTATGCCGAAGATGCGCCTGTCCATGGCTAGTCCCCTCCCCCGGATGCGAGCATCTGCTGCACGGCGTCCGGACCCAGCCGGCGGAAGGCGCGGTGGGTGCCCCTGACCTCGACAACATTGCGTTCCAGGACAGCCATTTCGAGATTGGCGGCCCCCAGGGATTCGGCCCCGTTGCTGCCGTCCGAGCCGTCCTGGTGCGGGGCCTGGAGTGCGTCAACGGCCCACTTGAGGACCTGGGCGAGGGTTGCCCCCGGCTCCCAGGTGTCGGCGAGCTTTTGCTGGACGATCTCCGCTTTCCCGCCCATTGCCAGGTAGCCGGACTCGTCGGCGATGGAACCGTCAAAGGTGAGCCGGAAAATATGGTCTTCGGCCTGGGTGGCGCCCACTTCCGCCACTGCCAGCTCCACTTCAAACGGTTTTTGTTCGGCAGTGAACACGGTGCCCAGGCTTTGGGCGTACACGCTGGCCAGGCCGCGTGCGCTCACGTCCGACCTGTCGTAGGAGTAGCCGCGCACATCGGCATAGCGCACGCCGGCCTGGCGGAGGCTCTCAAATTCGTTGTACTTGCCCACCGCGGCAAAGCCGATCCGGTCGTAGATCTCCCCGATTTTGTGCAGCGTCGGTGAAGGGTTTTCGGCCACCAGGGCAACGCCGCCCCCATAGCCGAGCACCACCACCGAACGCCCGCGCGCAATGCCCTTGCGGGCAAAATCGGCGCGGTCCTTCATGACCTGTTCGGGGGACACATAAAATTGCTGGGACATCTCAGGCCTCCCTTCCTTCAACCATGCGCCGGTCAACAATCTGTTGCACCGCGGCAGCCAGCGCCTCCTCGGAAACCCGGGCGGCGCCGTCGTCCGTCACCACATAGACCACCGGCCAGAGCTTGCGGACCAGGTCCGGCCCGCCCGTGGCGGAATCGTCATCGGCGGCATCCACCAGGGACTCCACCGCAACGGCCACGGCGGTGGCGGCGTCCATGTCCGGGCGCCACAACTTTTTCAAGGCGCCGCGGGCAAACACGGAACCGGATCCCACGCTGTGGTGTTCCAGCTCGATGTACCTGCCGCCGGTGACGTCGTAGGAAAACAGTCTGCCTTCCCTGCTGGCTGTTTCCACCCCGGCGAAAAGCGGCACCACGGAGAGGCCCTGGAGGGCCATGGGCAGGTTGGCCCGGATCATGGCGCCGAGGCGGTTGGCCTTGCCCTCCAGGCTGAGGAGCGTGCCCTCAATCTTTTCGTAGTGCTCCAGTTCCACCTGGAAGAGCCTGACAATGTCGATGGCAATTCCGGCCGTTCCCGCGATGCCCAGCACCGAGTCCCTGTCGGCCGGGAACACTTTTTCAATGTGGCGGTTGGCGATCATGGTGCCCATGGTGGCGCGCCGGTCCCCCGCCATCACCACGCCGCCGGCGAAGGTTAGCGCCACGATGGTGGTGCCGTGGGGCACGGGGGGCAGCTGGCCGGCGGGCAGGGGGCGGCCAAAGGGCAGCAGGCCCGGGTTGTTTTGCGTGACAAAATCAAGGAACGACGACGACGAGCCTGCGGTTTCCAGCGACGGGATGACGTTCCTTTGGTGGGCATCCATGGTGGGCTACTGGCCGCCTTTTTGGACGAATCCGCGGACAAATTCCTCGGCGTTTGATTCAAGCACGCCGTCAATTTCATCCAGCAGGTCATCCACGCCCGAGGTGGCAGCCTGGGCGGCTCCGGAGTCCGGGGCCGGTGTGGGCAGCGGGGCCTCGTCGACTTGTTCCTCCTCAGTCCGGGAGGAAACGTTCTTTTGTTCCTGCGAAGCCATGATGTGTCCTTTCAGGATGGATCCTTCACTTCCATCCTGCCACGGCTGCGCACTGTTTGGCCCATGCTCCCCAAGTGTGTCCGGGGGACGGTTCAGGGAGCGCCGGCGAGCAGCCTGCCCAGGAACGTTTCGGCGTCCGGGCTGGTCTCAAACAGCTCCCCCGTAAGTTCACGCGTGCCGCGCAGCGGCTCCTTGGTGGGCACACGCTGCAGCCGGCGCTGGTGGGGCAGCTCGAAGATGACGGAGTCCCAGCTGGCGCCCACTACGCTTTCGCCGTATCGCTGGATGCACTGCCCGCGGAAATAGGCGCGTGTGTCCACGGGCGGCTGTTCCGCGGCGTGGGCAATGGACTGGTCAGTGACCAGCCGTTCCATGCGGCCCAGTTGCAGCAGCTTGTAGTACAGTCCCTTTTCCGGGCGGATGTCGGCCCACTGCAGGTCGATCAGGGCCAGGCGTGGATCATTCCAGGCCATGTTGTCGCGGGCCCGGTACTGCTGCAGCAGGCTCAGTTTGGCCACCCAGTCCAGCTGGTTCGCCAGCGTCATGGGATCGGCGGCCAGGGCCGTGAGGACGTCCTCCCACCTGGCCAGGACGGCGGCCGTGTGCCCGTCCCCCGTGTCCGGATGTGAGGAGCCGTTTGCTGCACAGTGTTCCTTGGCGGCCTCGAGGTAGAGCCGCTGGACCTCTAGGGCCGTGACCCTCTGCCCGTCACGGAGCAGGTGCTTGGCCCGGAGCTGCCAGTCATGGCTGACGTCCTTGAGCGTTGCCACGGGGTCGGCAAATGCGAGCACGGGGGCGGTGCCCTGCTCAATCATGTCCAGCACTATGGCCGTGGTGCCGAACTTGAGGTAGTTGGACACCTGGCTGAGGTTCGCATCGCCAATGATGACGTGCAGCCGCCGGTACTTGTCCGCCACGGAGTGGGGCTCATCCCGGGTGTTGATAATGGGGCGGCGGATGGTGGTTTCCAGGCCGACTTCCGCCTCAAAGAAGTCCGCACGCTGGCTGAGCTGGAAGCCGTGGCCGGAGCCGTCCTGGCCCAGCCCCACCCTGCCCGCACCGCACATGAGCTGGCGGGTCACGAAGAACGGCGTGAGCCCCGTGACGATGCTGTTGAACGGGACTTGCCTGGGCACCAGGTAGTTTTCGTGGCTGCCGTAGGAAACTGACTTGTTGTCCGTGTTGTTCTTGTACAGGTTGATGGGCGGCAGTCCCTGCGTCGCGGCAATGCGGCGGATGGCGGCCAGCGCCACCACGTCCCCGGCAGCATCCCAGCGCACGGCGTCGAGCGGGTTGGTCACTTCCGGGGAGGAATATTCGGGATGGGCGTGGTCCACATAGAGGCGCGCGCCGTTCCCCAGCACCATGTTCATCATCAGCGGCCCGCTGTGGTCCAGGGCAACACCGCCTTCCAGGGCAATCTGGGCGGCCGTCAGCTCTGGTTCGGAATCAGTGAGCTGGGAGGGGTCCGCCTCCTGCCTGGGCAGGACCCAGCCGCGGGCGTCGGCCAGGGGGTCCTCATCCGTGTAGTCCCACCGCGTTTCCCCGCCGGCCGCTGCCCGGTGCCCCGTCTCCTTGGAGTAGGCATGGACCACCTGGGTGGACAGCCAGGTGGCGTTGAAGGAACTGTTGCCGGGAGTGTGGATCCCATACTCGGTCTCCGCCCCCATGACGCGGACAGCGCTCACAGGTACTGTCCCGTGTTCCTGACCGTCTCCAGGGTCCGACCCGGCAGCTGGCCTTCCTTGCTTTGGACAATGGTGCGGATGTAGGTGATCCTTTCGCCCTTCTTGCCCGAAATCCTTGCCCAGTCGTCCGGGTTGGTGGTGTTCGGCATGTCCTCGTGTTCGCGGAATTCATCCACCACGGCCCGGAGCATGTGCTCAATGCGGATGCCCTTCTCACCGCTGAGCAGCAGGTCCTTGATGGCATACTTCTTGGCCCGGTCCACCACGTTTTGAATGACGGCGCCGGAGTTGAAGTCCTTGAAGTAGAGCATTTCGGTGTCGCCGTTGGCGTAGGTGACCTCCAGGAATTCATTGGACTTGTCCGTGGCGTACATGGCCTCCACGGTGCGCTGGATCATGGCCGCCACCGTTTCCGCCAGGCTGCCGTTGTTGGCCTGCACGTCAAAGTGGTGGAAGGGCAGCTCGGTGGTGACGTACTTGGCGAAGATGTCTGCAGCGGCCTCGGCGTCGGGCCGGTTGATCTTGACCTTCACATCCAACCGGCCGGGGCGCAGGATGGCCGGGTCAATCATGTCCTCCCGGTTGGAGGCGCCAATGACAATGACGTTGTCCAGCCGCTCCACGCCGTCGATCTCGCTGAGCAGCTGGGGCACGATGGTGGTTTCGACATCGGAGGACACACCCGTGCCGCGGGTACGGAACAGCGAGTCCATTTCGTCGAAGAAGACCACCACGGCGCTGCCGTCGGAGGCCTTTTCGCGGGCGCGGCTGAAGATCAGCCGGATCTGGCGCTCGGTCTCCCCCACGTATTTGTCGAGCAGTTCCGGACCCTTGATGTTCAGGAAGTAGCTCTTTTGGTCCTTGACGCCGGAGCGCTCCCGGGCCCGCTTGGCGAGGGAGTTGGCCACCGCCTTGGCAATAAGAGTCTTGCCGCAGCCCGGAGGGCCGTACAGCAGGATCCCCTTGGGCGCCTTGAGCCCGTGCTCGCGGTAGAGGTCCGGGTGCAGGAAGGGAAGTTCGACGGCGTCGCGGATCTGTTCGATCTGTGACGCCAGCCCGCCGATGTCCGAATAGGAAATGTCCGGCACTTCCTCCAGGATCAGGTTCTCCACTTCGGAGCGCGGAACCTTCTCCAGGGCATAGCCAGTTTTCCCGTCAATGGTCAGGGCATCGCCCACGCGCAGCTTTCCGGCCATCAGGGCGCCGGAGAGCCTCACCACGCGTTCCTCGTCGGCGCGGCCCACCACCAGGACACGGTCGCTGCCCATAAGCTCCTTGACGGTGACGAGTTCGCCAACCCGCTCATATCCCAGTCCCGCAATGATGATGAAGGCTTCGTTGAGCAGCACTTCCTGCCCCACCCCGAGTTCCCCGATCCGCAGCAGCGGGCTCAGGCCCACGCGCATCTTCCGCCCCGACGCGTAGACGTCAACGCTTTCCTCCGTCACGGCGGCGCCACCCGCTGCGCCAGACCTGGCGGCAGGCGTTGAGGGCTTGCGGGGGTTGAGCGCCAGGACGGTGCCGAATCCGTACGGCGGCTGGCCGTCATTCTCGAGCGCGGCGCGGAGTTTGAGGATTTCCGTCTTGGCCGTTTCCAGCATGGTGGTCAGCCGGGAGTTGTTTTGGGTGGCCGAGGACAGCTGCCGGTCCAGGTTGCGGGCCTTGTCCCGGAGCACGTTGAGCTGGCGCTCCAGCACGGCAAGCTGGCCGGGCCCGGCCGCGTAGGGCGCCGAGTATTGCGGCGCCGCCGGCGGCACCGGCTCAGCACCGGTGGGGTGTGCCGCAGTGCCGCGGCCTTCGGAGGGGCCTGAGGCCCCGGCATCCGGCAGGTTGTTGATCGCATCGCCCATGATGTTGTGTCCTTCCGCAAGGAACGGGTGGTGCATCGAGGGACGGGTGCACCACCGCCCTGTGCAGTTGGCCGTTTCGTGGCCAGCTGCTCCTACTATCGACCTTAGTGCCCCGGGGCGCCACCGCCGGTTTCGGCGTCGGTGATCTTGCTCTTGGTGCCCCTGGTTTGTACTGTGGACGCAGCATCGCGGGCTGCCCGGCGCAGCTTGCGGTCCGAAACAGCGCGCTCCCCCACGGCCTCGGGTGTCCAGGCGCTGAGGTCTTCCTCGGTGAATTCAGCCTTGGCCTTCTTTTTCAGGTTAAGCCCTGTTACGCCGTCGGCCAGGCGCCGGGTGACCATCAGGAAGCCGGTGTGGGCCACCATCCGGTGGTCCGGGCGGACGGCCAGCCCCTCCAGGTGCCAGCCCCGCACCATGGACTCCCAGGCATCCGGTTCAGTGAAGCGGCCGTCGGCGCGAATGGCTTCCGCCGTGCGGGAGAGCTGCGTGACGGTGGCAACATAGTTGATCCACACTCCCCCGGGGGCCAACACGGTGGCCACGGCGTCCAGGCATTCCCAAGGGGCAAGCATGTCCAGGACCACGCGGTCCACGCTGCCCGGAGCTTCCTGGGCCACCACTTCATCCTGGAAGGAACCCAGCGAAATCCGCCATGCCGGGTGCGGTCCGCCAAAGATGGTCTCCACATTGCCGCGCGCGATGTCGGCAAATTCCTCCCGGCGTTCAAAGGAGTGCAGGTAGCCCGAGTCGCCCACCGCGCGCAGCAGGGAGATGGAAAGCGCGCCGGAGCCAACTCCGGCCTCGACCACGCGCGCACCGGGGTAAATGTCCGCCATGGTGATGATCTGGCCGGCGTCCTTCGGATAAACCACTGCGGCCCCGCGCGGCATGGACAGCACAAAGTCCGACAAAAGCGGTCGCAGCGCCTGATAGAGCTGGCCCACGTTGTTTTCCACCATGGAACCCTCGGCCTGGCCGATGAGGGAGTCGTGGTTGAGGAATCCCTTGTGCGTGTGGTACGCCGTGCCGGGAGTGAGCGTGATGGTGTTCATGCGGCCGCGCTCGTCCGTCAGCTGGACCCTTTCGCCGGCGCGGAACGGGCCGCGGCGGGCGGCGGCACCATGCGGCAGGGTGGTTCCGGCGTCTTCCTGGAGGGTGCTGGTGGGTTCGGTCTGGCTCATGCGTGGTGTCCTAACGGGCGAAGAGGTGCGTGAAAAGTGATGGAGGTGCTGTCAGGTTTGTGGACCGGCCTGGACGGGGACTGCACGGTCATTTGCCGGTGATGGCCGCGACTACCCTGGCCTGGCTGAGCAGGCCCGTGACCCTGCCCTGGTCATTGACCACGGCGTAGTCCTTGTCCGGCAATTGGGAAAGGTATTGGACCAGTTCGGCCCCGGACGCCGTTTCCGGAACATGGGCCCCGGCGGTCAGGGAACGTGCCACGGCAGGAGCCAGCGTGTGGCCGGCCAGGTTGGGCGGCACGTTCGCCAGGGCGTGTTCATCCACGACGGCGGCGGGCCGGCCGTCGGCGGAGCACAGGACGATGGGCACGCCCGGATACTGTCCCCGCAACGACCACAACTGGGCCACGCTGCAGTCGATCGAGGCGCTCACGGCCGGGGCGGCAAGCCGGCTGGCCGTGATGGCAGGCAGCCTGAGGCGGATGGCGGCGCCCTTGATGGAGGCTGAAGCTCCCATCCACAGGAAGCCCGCCAGCAGCACAACAATGAACGTGTTGGTGAGGTCGGGCTGGGACCCCTGAATGTATGGCAGGCCAAGGGCACCCACCACCAGGAGGACCACGATGACCCGGCCGGCCCAGCCCGCCGCCACAGTGCCTTTTTCCTGGTTGCCGGTGGCCTTCCAGACAATGGACTCCACCAGGCGCCCGCCGTCCAGGGGCAGCCCGGGAAGTACGTTGAACGCGCCAATGAGCACGTTGGCCCACAGGAAGATGTTTGTCAGGAGCAAGGCAATGGCGCCGGCCCGTGAGGTGGGCATCTGCAGGGACAGCATGAGCGGATAGGCGGCCGCAGCGAGCACAAAGTTGCCCACGGGACCGGCAAAGGCAACCACCAGCGCGCGTCCGGGCGTGGCCGTGCTGAAATCAAATTCCGTGTGCCCGCCCCAGAGGTTGAGCACAATTTTGTGCGTGGGCCAGCCATACATCTTGGCGGCCAGCGCATGCGCCAGTTCATGGACCAGCACGGAGAACAGCAACAGGACGGCGTACGCGAAGGCCACCAGGTAGGCTCCCGCACCCAGGCCCGGATAGCCGTTCTGGAGTTGCGGGCCAAAGACCAGCACGGTGAACCCGGCAATCAGGTACCAGGAATTGGCGAGAATGATGGGTGTCCCGCGGACGGAACCAAGCACCAGGCCTTCGCGGCGGGGCCGCGTTCCGGGGGCGGCGCTCACAGGGCGGCCCCGTTCATGGTGCTGCGGGCAGCGAGCGCCCGGGCAACGTCGTCGTACGTCTTGCCGTCCAGCGTGTCCCAGGTGGTGCGGCGTGCGTCCTCGGGCAGGGGGACTACGTGCGGGATGGCGATTGTGGCCAGGTTGGCGGCCAGTGCGGAGGTGACGCCGGGGATGGAGTCCTCAAAGGCCACGCAGTTGGCGCCGGTCAGGGACGGGTCCGCCTGGCGGAGGCGTTCGACGGCGGCGAGGTACGGTTCCGGGTGCGGCTTGCCGTTGGCCACCTGGTCACCCGTGACGAGAAATTCCAGGTACGGCCCGGGCAGCGCCCGCGCCACCTCACCGGCAAGATTGAGCTCGCTCATGGTGACCAGCACACAACGCACACCCCGTGAATGGAGTTCGGCCAGCAGTTCCAAGGCGCCGGGACGCCAGGGCAGCTTGTGGCGAATCTTGTCGATGACGGCGTTGGACAGCGTGTCCACGATGGCGCGGACGGAGAGGTCCACCCCTTCGCGCTGGAGGATTTTCGCCGTCGTTTCCAAGGCGTTGCCCACCAGCTTGCTTGACTGTTCCAGGTTCCAGGACCCCCCGTGGGCGGTCACCAATTCGATTTCCGCCGCAATCCAATACGGTTCGGTGTCCACAAGGGTGCCGTCCATGTCCCACAGGGCGGCTTTGAGTTCGGGCAGCGTGCTGGCGGCTGCAAGGGGGCTTGATTGCAGGGCGGAAGCAGACGGTGAATGCATGCCCCCAGTCTACGGGGGAAGCCTGTACGTAACTTTTGCGCCACGGTCCGGGTGAATTGTCCGCGGTGCTGTGGCGCACCTCGCGGCCCGACGTAGGCTTGAGCCGTGAGCAGTGACAACGATGGGAAAGCAAGCGAGAGCCGGCACCTGCTGGAGCCGGCGGCCGGGGACGAGCGTGTCACGGTGCTGCTGGCGGCCTTCGAGGGCTGGAACGACGCCGGGGAGGCAGCCAGCGATGCGCTGAAATACCTGCACCGGCTCTGGGGTGCCAAAAGGGTGGCCGTCATCGAGCCCGACGATTATTACGACTTCCAGTTCACCCG
>Ga0157370_10004507_pt1 | contig 15962 bp, 12 predicted proteins | sample C35metaG_FD_113463 | JGI IMG/M metagenome (GOLD analysis project Ga0157370, IMG submission 113463) | Corn rhizosphere microbial communities from Kellogg Biological Station, Michigan, USA - C3-5 metaG | ecosystem: Host-associated > Plants > Roots > Rhizosphere > Soil | place: USA: Michigan...
CTTTAAGGATGGCCGGCACCGAGCACCAGAAAATCGGGAAATTGAAAATCACCAAGTCGGCGGCCAGCAGCTTTTCAAGCTCGGCGGCGATGTCTTCGGCGAGTGCGTTTTGACCGTGGGCGTGGCGCTGCTCCAGGGCGTACACCAGGTAGTCCGGGTTGCTGCGCGCCTGGAAGTCGGCAGCGCTGGCCACCGGGTTCCAGTTCATTGCGTACAGGTCGGACACCTGAACCGTGTGGCCGGCGGCTTCCAAGGTGCTGACGGCCAGGTCTTTCATGGCGGTGCAGAACGATTGCGGCTCGGGATGGGCGTGGACGATAAGTACATTCATGTCGTGGTCGGGCCTGTTGCGGAAGACGAAAAAAGCGGCGCCGAAGCGCCGCTGCATGACGGTGGCGAAACCGATCAGGCGGTTTGCGTTTGCTGCGTCGCCGGTTTGCTTTCGGCGGTGCGGGTCCAGCGATTGGCCCGGGCAAAGGTGCCGAAGTCATTGAAGCGCACACCCGCTTCGCGCATCACTTTGTGCGCAAACGGCACGGTCAGCTGGCGGATGTAAAAGGGTTCTTTCACCACAAAGTGATGAATCGCATGGCTGCTGCCGAAGTTGAAGCAGAACGCTTGCAGCGGCCACATCCACCACGGGTTCAGCACCTGGCATTGCTGGATCACATTGCCCGGCTCGATGTCGCCGTAGTAGTGCATGTTCGAGCTGACAAAGTGCAGGCAAAACGTGCGCAGCACGTTGGGGCCAACCAGCACGACGACGGCGATATTGACGATGTTCATCACGTCTAGCGTGGTGGCCGACCACTCAATCGGCGAGCCCAGCAGGGTGGCGACGAAGGTGCTGATGTGAAAGCCGAGAAACACGTACCAGGTGCCCCAGTTCAGCAGGCCCAGCGGCGCGTACACCTTCAGGGTGCGGCTGACGATCATCCACTTGTGGCTCCAGGTTTTGGCGCGCAGAAAGCGAATGAACGACGACATCATGTTGTCGCCCACCATCAGCAACCGCGCGATGCCCCACGGCTCGCCGTTGGTGATGGCGCGCTCTTCCATGTCGGTTTCGGTACCCGACACCTTGTGGTGGTTGAGGTGCAAATGGCGGCGCACCCACGGGTTGATGGTGCTCGGGCGGGCCATCCACACCAGCGCCATCATCAAGTTGTGCGGCACGCGCTGTTTGCGAAAGTACATGGAGTGGATCAGGTCATGTTCCAGCTCGTGGGTCAGCGAGGCGAAGAAGGCGTTGAGCAGCAAGCACGCCCACCAGGCCATGTAGCCTTCGATATACAGCGCGGCGCTGCCGATCATGCCGGCCAGGGCGAAGGCGAGAATGCCGGCGCCGAGGGCGTCTTGGTGTTTAAGAATCGGGAAGCGCTGGCGCAGCTCGACGCCGTGGGCCATCACCACTTCGCGAATATGCGCAGCGCGTTGTTGCGCATTCTGGTTCACGGGGCTTGCAGGAGAGTGGGACATGCTTACATCCTCTAATTAACGTGAGGCTACTGTGCCGAGCCGGGCGCCCGCCGGCCTGACCTCGAACGCCAACCTGTTGACCGGATGCGCCAATCTGCATGACTGCTGAACCCACCACCCTCGCCAGCTGGACCCGGGCACTGCGCAAGCAGCTCGACGCCCTGGGCCTGGATAGCGCGCAGCTGTGCCTGGACGCCGGCCTTGATCCCGCCTTGATGGAACACCCCAACGCACGCTACCCGCTGTCGGCCACCACGCGCTTGTGGCGCCTGGCCGTCGAGGCCAGTGGCGACCCGGCGCTGGGCCTGAAAACTTCGCAGTACGTCAGCCCCACCAGCTTTCACGCGCTGGGTTATGCGCTGATTGCCAGCGGCAGTTTGCGCGAGGTGTTCGAGCGCATCGTGCGCTATCACCAGGTGGTCAGCGATGCGCTCAGCCTGGAACTGAAAACCCTGCCGGATCGCTATGAGTTCTACCTGAAGGTGCCAGCGGGCGGCCCGGCGCCAGCGCCCGAGGCGATTGACGCCTTCATCGCCATTTACGTGCGCACCTGCCGCAACCGCTTGGGCCGCGACTTCGCGCCGCTGGCCGTGCACCTGCGCCGGCCAACGCCCGCAGACCCGACGCCGTGGCAGGAAGCGCTGCGTGCGCCGATCCACTTCGGCGCCGCGCAAGACTTCCTGCAATTTCCCCGGCAGCCGTTCGACAACACACTCGAAGACGGCAATGAAGAGCTGGCCGAGCACAACGAAACCGTGCTCAAGCGCACCCTCGAACAGCTTCAGCCCGTGACCTGGCGCCGCCGCGTGTGTGCCTGCCTGGAAAGCCAATTGCCCAACGGCGAGCCGTCGGCCGAGCGCATCGCCAGCAGCCTTCACCTGAGCCTGCGCAGCTTGCAGCGCCACCTGGCCGACGAAGGTTGCAGCTATGAACAGTTGCTCAGCGAAACCCGGCAGAACCTGGCCCTGCAACACATGCGCGACCCGCATTGCTCCATCAGCGAAATCGCTTATCTGCTGGGCTTTGCCGACAGCAGCAGCTTTAGCCGCGCCTTTAAACGCTGGACCGGCCAGGCGCCGAGTCAATACCGCGACGAGTTATTGGCCAAGCCGTGAGCCACCCCGTGCTAAAGCCTACTGGCAGCTCGGCCGATGACATGCTCGAATACGCGACCATTGCGTTGCCAGCACCATAAGAACAAGAGGTTTGCCGATGCGCCCCGCTTACTCTCGCCGCCCGTGGGTCTGCCTGCTGCACGCTGCCGGGCTGGCCGTGCTGATGGTGGTTTACCAACAAACCCAGCTGCCGCTGTACCTGAGCATTCCCGCGTATTTGCTGCTGGCGCTGTGGCCATGGCTTGGCCCATGGGAAACCCCGGCGCTCGACGACAGCGGCCCGGCACAAGCGCCGAAGGCATTTAGCGAACTCAGCCAGAAACTCTCGCGCAGCACCTGCAATAACGCGCTGTCGGCGGCGCAAGTGGCGTTTGGCGTGCAACAGATGGCCGACAAACTCCAGTCGCAACTGCACGCCGTTGAACAAATGAGCGTCGGCGCTCAGGCCATGACCGACACTGAGCAGGCCAGCGCCCAGCGCGCCGAACACACCCTCAGCGCCGCGCAAGCGGTTCGCCAGCGCAGTGACGACGGTCAGCAAGCGTTACAGCACGCCATTGCGCGCATGCAGCAACTCAGTGTGCAGGCGGCCGACAGCCGCACGCTGATGGATGGTCTGAGCAGCCGCACCGAGCAGATCCAGCAAGTTACGCAAGTCATTCAATCCATCGCCAGCCAAACCAACCTGCTCGCGCTGAACGCTGCCATCGAAGCCGCCCGCGCAGGCGACCAGGGCCGTGGCTTTGCCGTGGTCGCGGATGAGGTGCGCAAGCTCGCCGGGCGCACGGCTGAGGCCACCGAAGAAGTCGCGCAAATCGTCACCGACATTCGCCAGCAAAGCAGCGCCGTGGTCAGCCATATTCAGCAGCAAGCCAGCGAACTCGACGGCGCCGCCGCGCAGGTTGAAGCCAGCGGTGAGCACTTGCTGGGCATTACCGAATTGGCCAGCGAGGTGCAAAACCAGGTCGACGCCATCAACAGCGGCACCGAGAGCAACCACCAACAATTATCGGCACTGTTCAGCGCGCTGGAACAACTGCGCGATGACGTTCATGGCAGCGAAACGCAAACCCGCGAGCTGGCCCAGGCCGCGCAGCGCTTGGTAGGCCAGGCGGAAACGGTAAGCGAGCAATTGGCCGAGGTGGGCCTGGATGACTACCACCAACGCATCTACGACCTTGCCCGCGAGGGCGCTGCCGCCATCGCGGCGCAATTTGAAGCCGACATCCAGGCGGGGCGTGTCAGCCTCAGCGACTTGTTTGACCGCAGCTATCAGCCCATCGCCAACAGCTTCCCGGCCAAATACCGCACACGCTTCGACGCCTATGCCGATCAGGTGCTGCCCGCTATTCAGGAGCCGCTGCTGTCGCGCCACGAAGGCCTGGTCTTCGCCATCGCCAGCACCCCGGACGGCTACGTGCCCACCCACAACCGCGCCTTCAACCACGCCGCCACCGGCGACCGTGCAGTGGACACCGTGAAAAGCCGCAGCAAACGCCTGTTCAACGACCCCACCGGCATTCGCTGCGGCAGCCATGAGCAGGCGCTGCTGTTGCAGACTTACAGCCGCGATACCGGGGAGTTGATGCACGATTTGTCGGTGCCGATTACGGTGCAAGGACGGCACTGGGGCGGGTTGCGGTTGGGGTATCGGCCGCAGGGGTGATGGGGGCGCGGGTTGGTCACGATTCTTCGTCTGATCCGAGACTCTGGATTCCCGCCTGCGCGGGAATGACGGTCGTCTTCAAACAAACCTCCGTCATCCCCGCGCAGGCGGCGGTCCGACGATTCGGGATCCAGAATCTCCGATGAAACGCAAATCGCAGCCCATCGACCCCTCACGCCAGCCCACAAAACCCGAGGCTGGCGAACCGTCGGACCACCGCCTACCCGGGATGACGGAGGTTTGGAGGAAAAATACCGTCATCCTCGCGAAGGCGGGGATCCAGAATCTCGGATGAAACACAAATCGCAGCCCTCAAAACCCCCATCACAACCCCCCCTCCGCCACCCCTCGCAACCGCTCCACATCCACAATCTCAATCTCCCCATACGTCAGCCGCACAATCCCCTGCGCCTGCAGTTCCTTGAGTATCTGATTAGTCGTTTGCCGAGAAATCGCCAGCATCAGCGCCAGCTGTTCCTGGGCCAAATGCAGCACCCGCCGCGTGTCGCCCTCGCCGTAGTTGTCGGCAATCATCAACAGCCGCTGGGCCAGGCGCGGGGCGGCAGGCAGCAAGCTGATCTGCTCCAGGGCGATAAACGCCAAACGCAGTTTCTGGCTCATCAACAAGGCGAAATCGCGCCAATAACCGGGCTGGCGTTGCAGCATCGCGTTCAGCGCACTTTGCGCCACGTGCAGCAATACGGTTGGCCCCTCGGCAAAGGCGTCGTGGGTGCGCGGTTGGCCGTCGAACAGGGAGATTTCGCCAAACCAGTACGGCGGCTCAACCAACGTCAGCAGCGCCTCCTTGCCGTTGACGCTCACAGCGCCAACGCGCATCGCGCCTTCCACGACCGCATACAAGCCGCATGGCTGATCGCCCCGGTGAAACAACCGTTCGCCGCTCTGTAGGCGGCGTATTTGGGCCTGGGTGAGCAATTCATTTTGTAGCGAGTGCGGCAGGTGGCTAAACCACTGGCCGGTGCGCAGCAGCGGCAGGTAAGGCGAAACGTCATTCATGGCTGATCCGGGGCGCGAACTAAGGTTTGTCAGCTACCTGACAGAGTTGCAGCTTACTCAACCTGCATGATTCATCCAGCCCGAATAGAGGCAGCCTCCGAGGACATAAAATGAAAACCCTGACAGATCATCTCGCTCAATACGCCGCCTACCACCGCGACCGGCGCAATATCTTCACCCACTTCATTGGCGTGCCGATGATCGCCTTTGCTGTCACCGCCTTGCTCTCGCGCCCCGGATTCAGCGCCTTCGGCCTGTGGCTTTCGCCTGCCACGCTGTGCGCCCTGGCTTCGGCCGTGTTCTACCTGCGCCTTGAAATGCGCCTCGGCTTGCTGATGAGCGCCTTGCTCGGCCTGAGCCTATGGGGCGGCGCCAACCTGGCGGCCGAAAGCACGCTGGTATGGCTCAGCGGCGGTATCGGTTTGTTTGTGGTGGGCTGGATTATCCAGTTCGTTGGCCACTACTACGAGGGCCGCAAGCCGGCATTTGTCGACGACTTGTCCGGCTTGATCATTGGCCCGCTGTTCGTGGTCGCTGAGCTGCTGTTTCTGGTTGGCATCCGCGACGAGCTGCGCCAGGCCATCGAAAAGCGCGCCGGCCCGACGTGTATCCGGCATAAAAATGCGATGGTTTGAATAACTGCGTGCGCTAGAAAAAAAACGCGTTGCAGGGTACTGCCACCCGAAACGATGCCCCGTATCTTTCGATAAGGGGCATCGCTTTTTTGGTGGCCCGGGTACGAGTTGTTACGGACTTCAGGTTGCCACGTTAAGGCACCCCGACAGCCAAGCCAATTAACGTGGATGTCACGCTGTCCACAGTTACGAGGCTGGCGGCCAGGCTTGTCTCGGTCACTGTAAAAGCCTCGAACGCTGTGCTTAACAGGCTGTTGTTTATGGCCTGCTCTTCTGCAATTACTTGCTCTTCGACTTGCATCATGCTCCGTCCCTCTTCGGGTTCAGCGAAGTTGTCCAAATACGCCTCCAGGTCTTCATCACCCTGGCGACCAGGCGCGAAGAGAGCCCTAAACTCTTCCTTGAATTGCTCGAATTCAGCCGGTGGGTTTAAGTTTCCCTTCGACCAGTCCTCCCAGATATTGCTCGGCGTTACGCGCCAATTTTTTAGTTCCTCGGCTGTAGCTCCCGCGGCATCACCTATCTCCTCCGCAGTCACCTCATAGTCTTCCCATATGTCTTTAAGACGCGGCGTCACCATTTCTTCAAATCGCGACCACATCTGTGCCCTTTCAAAAATAATAGGAAGGCGCGTCTTCATACCGATAACGGCGTTGGAGATAGCACCGAGAGCGGCAACATTATTGGCACTATAGAGCGTTATAGCGGTTACGGTGGGAGTGGAAACATAGAAGTGTTGTCCAGCAACGGACTGTCCATCAGCACCCGACTGCGTCCAGTTGGAAGAGTCAAATCCATCGGTTTCACTATCCGGACTACTTTCAACATCAGCCAACGAGCGCTTCCCGCCAATATTGAGTTTAACCAGACTATACATATAGGAAAGATAGGACCTGTTAGTGTCGTTGGCAAGTGCTGCGATCAGGACGTTTGCGTTATCTTTTTCCCCGAGAAAACGCCACTTGCTAGTGGACGTCTGGTTAGTTGGAAAATAGGCGGAACTGCTGTTGGACGATCCTTTGAAAGTTGCCTGAAAAAATTCACGCTTTTTCGAGTACGGGTTGTCATAGAGAAAGATATCCCCGTAATTAGCCGGTTCTCCCCATTCCTTGAAGTGAGCGCTAATTTTTTCGATTAGTTTCGCAACTTTGGCCTTGCTGCCTAAGCTGGTCACATACGTCCAGTTGTTATCAGAGCGTCTGTTGATGGGCAGCCATTTGTTACTGGCGGCAGGACTACCGTCGAATTTTGACGTAAACAAATCGACCGTGTTGGTATAGGGATTCTCGTAGACATGGAGTGCGTTTTTTTTATTGCTCGGATCATCCCACTGTGAAGGCTTGAACAATGAGGCTTGCCTGATCTCGTCGTAGAGCGACGGCGCATACCTGCTATAGGCATCTAGCAGTGACGTGCCTGAGCGCAGCGCCGTGATGAATTGCTGCATGCTGGGGGGCAATTGATTATAGAGGCCACTATCCGCGTATAGAGCATTGAAGAACTTAACGGCTTGTTCTTGCGACGTAAACGTGTCTGCTGAAATGCTGCTTTCCAAGTCTTCTGTAGGTAAGGTTGTCCCCTTGTTGACCACCTTTATCCGGTCCATTAGCGCGAGCTCTTCGGTGAACCCGTACATCAACGCGAAAAAGTTTTCGGCAAGCTGTGCTGCCGACTTATAGCTTTGCGGATTCAGCATTTCGTTTCTGCCAAATCCTGATCCAATGGACCATTTTGCCCTGAGCGCTTCATTCCCCTGCAGAAAGTCATAAGGGTAGAGGTCTAGCTTTCTTCCCTCGCGCCACGAACTCGAAAGGTCGGTTGGGGCCATGACGGACAGGCTATATAAGTGGTCAATGCCTGATCGGCGAAGTCGCTCGTCCCCCGTCCATTGCCAGGCCTGGTACGCAGGTTTGTAGGTGTTGACTCGCCCCCCGCAAACCATCGTCAGCGGGCCGTCATACGACTGCCTTGGAGCGGTCAGGCACTGTCCAGAAAACGCATTCTTCAACTGAATGGTTTCATCTGCATTTTTTATAACGAACCAATCCAGGGACCTGTCCCCGGCGCTGCAGTTTTTGCTAACTACTTTATGTTGCAAATCTATCTTTCCGGCCAGCACAAGCGACTCAGCCGGCGCCAGACAGGTTCTTTTGGCCTGGTTAATAGCTCGGCTTATCTGCGTTATGTTTTGGGGCAGGGGAAAGGCGGACGTCTGGTTGGCCAGTTTTGTAATCAGCTCGGCTTTAGGGCCGTTGGCGGCTAGATAGGTCCGCATCAAATTTTTGAAGCGGAAACCGACAATCTCTGATTGCGTCTTTGCAAACGTCTCATTGTTTACTTTGGTAATCAGTCGTTGGTCTATTTTTTCTGAGAGCTTGTTAAAAAATTCGTTGGGTAGAGGCTGAGGTACAAACTTGTAATATTTGGTTGTTTTAGTGGTGCTTTTGGAAGGTGATGTGTTGGCGTTGTTCCATTTGTTAACAAAACTTTCTTCTATTTGGCTAAAGTCGTAATCGTTTATGTCGGCTGCGCGGATAAACGGGTAAACCGCTTGTACATCGGGTAACGATACGGAATCGCTATACGCACTGGTAAACCCGATCTTTCCCGACACGCTAGGTGCGTACGCCTTTGCCCAGTAATCAATCGCGACTGATTTCATCACGGTTGGATTCATTTGGAAATAAAGGTGGGCGATATTCTGCAAGTGCGTGTTGTGCTGGCCCACCAGGAAGTCGTTGCGTTCCTGCATGAACGCGCTCATGACGAAGCTCATCATGGTATTGCGATTTCGCTCGCTTAATACGTCGTCTGGAAGATCCGTGACCAGGTCGATTGGAGGGTAGGTTTTGACGCTTCGGAAGTAATTGGCGAATCCAGTAGCATCCTCTTTATGCCATTTGGCGAGCCGTGCTGCTAACAGTTGATATTGATGGACCAGTGGGGTATTCAAGCGCGTGATGAGGTTAAGGTTTTTCTTGTTAAGATTATCCCATTCTTGCTTATAGCGTGAAAAATTGGATTTGTTCGCGTGGTAGTTATCCAGATTATTTTGCGCGATTGAGCCTTGGTCGGTAGGCGTGTGTCCGGAGCTAATTGAACAGCCTCCGGAACTATTAGGGTATTGTCCGTCTGGGCAATTTAACGCGGCGAATGTTTCAGTCGTGGCAAATGGCAGGACGGATAACGCGCACATGCCCAACCACGTGTTTATTCCGCGCGAGTTTTTCAAATCAGCTGATCGATTCATATTCTGATTCCTTCAGAGCTATATATAGATGAGCTAGTCGAAGTGCAGCACCGCTAGCGGAAATAATCTGGGCTTGCGATTATCGTGGTGCCAGCGGTCAGGTCTGCGAAACCCATTGAAAATTCCGAGGTGGCGGGTGCAAATGCAGGTTAATAATTAAACTAATGTGCCGACGGGGCGCGGCGACAGGCTGCGGCGATTAGTCCGTTCCAAGGAAGTTGGCACCGGCTTCGCTGTAATTTGATAACTTTTTTTTTGTATCTCGCGGCGAGGGCCACAAGCATTACTTATCGTGCCGAAGCCACTGATTGGAAACGGCCGACTCTCTTAATGCCAGTGATTAAAAACTAGGATGCCAACGACACGTTCCCGCAGCGCTGCAGGTTAGTTTGCAATTGACGTAGTGGGGGTGCGACGAGGTGTTGGCGAGGGCGAGGCGAAGTTGAAAAGATGAGCGGCCAGCATTTCGTTTAGCCGCTCTCATGGAACAACGCCAGGCAGCCGTCCCCGGAGCTTATGGCGTTGCGGGATCCCGGGCCGTGTCAGTTCGCCAGCAACTGATCGCTCATCGCCCGGGCATGGCGGTCAACGATGGTGGGCGCGAAGGGCCGGCCGGAAAGGCTGGTCATCGCTGTAACGCCGCTGTTCATGTCCGCCAACGCCACGCGCAGGTAGCTCCAGCGCGTGTCGAGCTTCTTCTTCACCGCTGGGTCCTGCTCGGCCAGCGCGTTCATCTGCTGATCAATTTCCGGCACTAACAGACGCTCGTCCTGACCGATGTACTGGTCGGCGTGTTCACGCGCCAGCTCGAAGCTGCCGACGTACGAGCGGAACAGGTACTGAACCGACAGGTACTCGAGCTTTACCGGCAAGTCCTCCTCGGGCGTAGCTGGCGTCAGACCGTGGGCGCTGATGAGGAAATCGCGCAGGGCTTTGCTCAGTTCTTTCTGATAGCCCCATGGCACGTCTTCCTCGTTGGGGCCGAAAGAAACACCGCGTTTGATTTGGGTAACAAGGTTCTGTTGAGCGCTGCGTAACTCGCCGCTGGCCTGCGGGCTGCTTTGAACGGCGGCGGCCAGGGCGGCGAGGTCGCTGTCGACCCGTTCGCTGTAGCTGGCCTGATAGCCTTCGCCGCGGTACAGCAACAGGCTGCCAACCGCGCGGCAGGCCTGAACCTGCATGTGTTGCTGTGGTGTCGCGGCCGCTGCCGGGAGGCTGGCCAGTGCGGCCAACAGGCAGGCGAGCCAGACGTGAAGCATGGACGTACTGCGCATACCGAGGTGCTCCTTATTATTTTTTTGAGCAGTGCGGACTTAGTTTCCCCGCGCGTAGCGTACTGCACCGCCACGCTAAGGAAATTAGCCCCAAAGAGTGATTTGCGCCGGTATTAATAGAACAGGGGGTGATGCGAAGGCAGCGTGTCGCGCTTAAGTGCTACCGCGTGGCGGCAGCACTTAAGCGACTAGGCATTGACGATAACGGCGAGGCACATTCAACGTTCAGTCATTCCATTGCGCTTCGCGGTTATCTATAAGCGGCTCTGGTTCGTTCAGCACGATCTGCGCGATCTGGTCTTTACGCATGAAGGCTACCCGTGGGTGTTTTTTTGCATAGCGAATAAAGCGATCCATCGCCGCCGCTATAGCCGGCGTTCCGCCAATACGGTCGTGCGTTGCGATTGACATCATGCGGCGGCGTGAGGCGCCCTCAGCATAAAGACGGTCAAATTCGAGCTTCAGCTGCTCGTAGTATTGATCGGCGGAAAAATGGCGACCCTCAACCAGCACGATGTCGTTATTGCGCACGGTGTACGGCACGACGGCGAATTTCTTGCCACGTACCAGGGTGACGAAGGGCTCGTCGTGGCTGAGGTCATCAATGTGATAGTTGAAATTAAGGTCTTGCAGGATTTTGAGCGTATTGGGGCTGCGACGGAGCCAGAACGCGTTAAAGCCCACAGCCCGCTTCCCGGTGACCTTTTCCACGGCGGCTGCGCCTTCCTCGATAAAGCGTCTCTCCTCCTCATACGAAAGTTGATAAGAATTGTCCCAGCGTATCCCGTGGCCGGATATTTCGTGGCCACGGTCAGCAATGGCCTTTACCAGCTCAGGGCTACGTAGCGCCGCCTCGCCGACAACGTGCGAGGTAACTTTTATCTGGTTCTCGTCCCAGAGATTAAGCAGGCGTTGCACGCCCTCCGTGTAGCCGTAGGCATACCAGGACATAGCCGGCAAATCGGGCAAACCGTTGGTGATCGGGCTGCTGGAAAAAGGGCTTTCTGCGCCGTCTGGCTGCCCACCCGCTTCCACTTGCATGGAGACGGAAATAACCAACTGCTCGCCGTTGGGCCAGGTCGTTGGGGCGGCGGTAACCAGGCCAGATAACAGCAGGCCGGCGCTTAGCAGAGCAGCGTTCAAAGGGTGGCGGATCATGATGTCGCTCCATGTTTTACGAAGGGCAACATCGTGGCAGCGGGCATTCACCGGAAACACCGCGGCGCCGCGCAAGCACTTTCAAGCTGGCTTTAAAGGTTTCTGACGGTTCTGTAGCTCCGTTCCGCAGACGAAAAAAAACCGCTCAACCGATGGCGGAGCGGCGGGGAAGAGACGTTGACTGAGGAGCTACCGCCATCAACGTCAGTAGAACGGGGAGCGCGGCGTAGGCCGCGCCTGGATGTCAGCTGTCTTGAGCGGCCCTGTCGGCAGCTTTCTGCGCCGCGACGGCTTCAGCGTTGGCGCTTTGCGCCTTCTGCTGAATGGCCTCGTTTCGCGCAACAAACGCCGGCGATTCTTCGGCAAGGCTAACGGTGGAGAAAAACAGCGAACTGGTGGCAAACACGGCAGTAAAAAGCAAAGTACGGGACATAACGTGATCCTCAAAACGGGCTCATCGGAGAAAACGTGGCCAGTCTAGCGAGGCGTCGTGGCGGGAAAAATCACGGAATTAGTGAAGCGCTGTTACCTGAAACGCAACAGTGGTCAGGGTGCCCAGTGGGCGGGATTGTCGAGAATGGCTTCATCTTGGGCGAACAGCGGCGGCAGCTCTTCTTTAAGAAACTCCACCCACGCCTTGATCTTCGCATCAAGAAAACGCCGCGATGGATACAGCGCGTAGATGTTGCGTTCACGCAGACGGTACTGCGGCAGCAGGCGCACCAGACTGCCGTCGAGCAGCGAGGGACAGGCCACGAAAGAAGGCAGCAGACAGAAGCCCATGCCGGCCTGCGCGGCCTTGGCCAACGACTCGGCGATATTCACTTGGAAGGATTCGGTGGGCAGCACTTCGTAACTGCCATTGGCGCCGCCTTCACCTTCATCGAGCACCCAGTTGTCCACGTACAGCGGATCGAGCAGGCGCAGGTAACGGTGTTCGCGCAGTTCGGCCGGGCTGCGAGGGGTGCCGTGCTTGGCCAGGTAGGCGGGCGCGGCGCAGAGCACGCTGTACATGGCGCCGAGGTTCTGCGCGACCAGTTGCGAATCGGGCAGTTCGCGGGCGAAGGTAATCACCACGTCGTGGCCGTCTTCGATGGGGTCGGGCGTGCGTTGCGACAATGTCAGGTCGATCACGACCTGCGGGTAGCGCTCCGCGAACACCGCCGCCAGTTGCGTCAGGTGCTGCAAGCCCAGGCCGGTCATGGTGTGAACCCGCAACCGGCCGCTGGGAATCAGGTGCGCGCCGCGCGCTTCGGCGGCGGCTTCGTCCACTTCGCTGAGTATCTGCCGGCAGCGTTGCAGGTAGCGCTCGCCGGTTTCGGTCAGGGCCAGGCGCCGCGTGGTGCGGTGCAGCAGCCGCGCCTGCAGTTGCTGCTCCAGCTCCGACACTAGACGCGACACCTGCGCCGTGGAAAGTCCCAGCGCCTGCGCGGCGGCGGTAAAGCTGCCGGTGTCGATGACACGGGCGAACACGCGCATGCTTTGAAAGGTGTCCATCGACGGTTCTCCGGTAAGCGGGTGGCGCGGTCATTATTGCGCGATGGGTAAGGCTGCTCTACCAAACACACTGATTATCTGCTCTGGGCGGCAAAATATACTTGGACGCGTGAGCTGTCACCGCTTCGGCTTCGCCGAGAGCGTTCTTTGGGTCTCGTCTATTTTTCCAGGGGTGTGCATGACTGCTGAGCAACGTTTTGCTCGTCGCGTGCGGGTCGCGATTGCGGCCTTCGTCGTGCTGTTTGGCTATTTTCTGGCCGCCGACTTATGGATGCCGATAACGCCGCAGGCGCAACTGACGCGCCCGGTTTTACGCATTGCGCCGCGCGTGAGCGGGCAAGTGTTGGATATCGCGGTAGGCAACAACGCCCATGTGCAAGCCGGGCAGTTGTTGTTTCGCCTCGACCCCGAGCCGTTCCGCCTGGCGGTGCACGCGGCCGAGTTGGCGCAGGAGCAGGCTGAGCAAAACAACGCGCAACTAGACGCCGCACTCGCCGCCGCACGGGCCGATCATCAGGCAGCGCAAGCCACGGCCAGCGAGTTGCAGCGTGAAGGCGCGCGGCTGGGCAAGTTGCTGGCCACGCAGCATGTGTCGCGGCAACTGTACGAACAAACCACTTCGCAGACGTCAGCCGCGCAAGCGAAGGTCAGCGCGGCGGCGGCACGTATTCGCGAGCTGACGGTGGAGCGGGGCGAAGCCGGCAACGGCAACCTGGCGCTGCGCTTGGCCCACAACGCGCTGGAGCAGGCGAAGTTGCAATTGGCCTACAGCGAAGTGCGCGCCGAGCGCAGCGGTACATTGAGCAACTTGCAGTTGTCGCCGGGCGCGTATGTGGCAGCGGGCAGTGCGGTGGCGGCGCTGGTGGCAGACCAGGCGGACATCAGCGCCGACTTCCGCGAGAAATCTCTGCGCTATGTGCACCTGCAAGACGCGGCGTCGGTGGTGTTCGACGGCCTGCCCGGCCAGGTATTTGCCGGCACTGTCAGCGCTGTCGATGCCGGGGTGAAGGAGGGCCAACTGGAAGCCAATGGCGACCTCGCCGCGCCGGCCATTTCCGATCGTTGGGTGCGCGATGCTCAGCGTCAGCGCCTGCATGTGGCCTTGGCACAACCGCTGCCGCAAGCCCTGCCCAGCGGCGCCAAGGCCACTGTGCAGTTGTACCCGCACGACGCGCCGCTGGCGGCGTTCTTCGGCCGCGTGCAAATTCGCCTGATCAGCCTGTTGCACTACATCTACTGAGGCGGCCATGAACCTGCCCGCCCTTACCGACAACGGCCTGCGCCAATGCCTGCGCCTGGCCACTGGCGGCACGCTGGGGCTGCTCATCAGCAAATTGATGGACTGGGACAACGGCTCGTTTTTCGCCGTGTACCCGATGTTATTGCTGGGTCTGACGCCGGTCATCAACGCCCATGTGATTCGCCAGTTTCTCGCCCAGGCGGTGATGGCGTGTCTGGAAGTGCTGCTGATTTACGGCCTGTTCGGCGACCGTCCGCTGCTGATCGTGCCCCTGGTATTCGCCTCGTTCTTCTGGCGTTTCCGGCTGATGGCGCAGGGGCCGTTGTTTATGTTTGGCGCCTTGGGCTGTGTGTTTTTATCGATGCTGCTGCACTTCGCCAGCTACCCGGACACGCACCTGTACGACCTGCTCGCCAGCAACCTGGTGGCGGCGGTGCAAACCGTGCTGATCGCCTGGTTGATGTTCTTTCTGTTCCCCGACGCCGAACCACGTCCGGCCAAGCCGCCGGTGAGCAAAGACCTGCCCAGCCAGCGCCACGAAGCATTGCTGGGGGCGAGCATCGCCACGCTGTCGTTCATGCTGTTTCAGAGCGCGGATTTGCGCGATTCGCTGTCGGCGCAAATCGCCTCGATTCTGGTGCTGTTCCCCATGCACTGGAACGGCATCCGCTTCGCTGGCCGCATCCGCGCCCTCGGCACGCTGCTCGGTTGCGCAGTCGGCATGACTTTGCAGCTGGTGCTGTATGACCACTACAACGTGCTGCCGCTGGTGACGTTGCTGTACTGGATTGCCACGTTTTACTGCGCGCGCATTCATGTGCGTGAAGGGGCGCAAGGCGTGGGATTTGGTGCGCTGACCACCATTGCGATTGTGTTCGGCCAATACCTCACACCGCACCAGGACATGATGTTCAGCCTGGCGTATCGCTTGAGTTCGGTGTGTATGGCGGTGTTCGTCACGCTGCTCGCCGTGTTTGCGCTGCACCGGTTTTTTAATAGGTTTGCGGCGGTTCGGCATATGAGTCATGAGCGGTAGGACGCAGGGTTGGCGTCGGCCGCTTGCCCTCTCCCTAACCCTCTCCCGCAGGCGGGAGAGGGGACCGATTGGTTTAGCCTCGCAGATCTGCTCCCCTCGCCCGCTTGCGGGAGAGGGGCTGGGGGAGAGGGGCTGTTACTTCAGAGCTGCTTCTGCCACACCTTCGGCTTGAAGAACAACGTCTCGCCCTTGGCCAAGCCGGCCAAACTGTCGTGGTCTTTCACCACTTCGGCTTCGATCAGTTCGTCTTGCCCCGACACTTTCAAGGTCACCCGCGTGGTCGCGCCCAGTGGGCGGATGTCGCGTACTTCGGCGGCGTGGTGGTCTTCGATTTCCTGGCGCGACAGCGAGATCTCGTGCGGGCGGAACAGCACGTGGTTGTCGCCGTCGACGCGCAGGCGGTTGGAATCGCCGAGGAAGTGGTAGACGAAGTCGCTGGCCGGGTTTTCGTACACCTCGCCCGGCGAGCCGATCTGTTCGATCACGCCCTTGTTCATCACCACAATGCGGTCGGCCACTTCCATGGCTTCTTCCTGGTCGTGGGTCACGAATACCGAGGTCAGGTTGATGTCTTCGTGCAGGCGCGCCAGCCAGC
>Ga0157370_10004508_pt1 | contig 15961 bp, 13 predicted proteins | sample C35metaG_FD_113463 | JGI IMG/M metagenome (GOLD analysis project Ga0157370, IMG submission 113463) | Corn rhizosphere microbial communities from Kellogg Biological Station, Michigan, USA - C3-5 metaG | ecosystem: Host-associated > Plants > Roots > Rhizosphere > Soil | place: USA: Michigan...
GTCATTGCATCTGGTATTTCAACCCCCATTACTTTAAGGATTGTAGGGGCTACATCTCCCAGTTTTCCTGGTTTCAAATTCCATGTCTGATCTTTATCCATTACGATAAATGGAACAAGATTCGTAGAGTGCTGTGTATTAGGTGTTCCGTCCGGATTCATCATTACATCTGAATTTCCGTGATCAGCAAGAATGAATACAGCATATCCGTTTTCATAGGCAGCAGTTGCTACTTTTTCGATGCACTGATCTACTACCTCAGCAGCTTTTACAGCAGCTTCAAAAACTCCTGTGTGCCCTACCATATCTGTATTGGCAAAATTTAAACAAACGAAATCAGCCGTTCCGTTTTCTAATTCTGGTACGATAGCATTGGTTATATCATAGGCTGACATTTCTGGTTTCAGATCGTAAGTAGGAACATCTTTCGGGCTTGGACACAATAGTCTTCTTTCACCATTAAACTCCTCCTCTCTTCCTCCTGAGAAGAAGAAAGTTACGTGCGGATATTTCTCTGTTTCTGCGATTCTGATCTGGGTTTTCCCATTTTTTTCAAGAATTTCACCCATGGTTTCCGTCAGTACATTTTCATCAAAAACGACCTGCACATTCTGGAATGTTTTATCATAATTCGTTAATGTGATATAATAAAGATTCAGCTTTTTCATATCATATTCCGGGAAATCCTTCTGAGAAAGCACTTCTGTAATCTCTCTACCTCTGTCTGTACGGAAGTTGAAGCAAATCACCACATCATTATCAATGATTTTTGCTACCGGTACTACATTTCCTGTAGCTGTAGTATTCATTAAAATGATTGGTTTCAGGAATTCATCGGTAACGTTGTTGTCATAAGAAGTTTTAATAGACGCCAAAGCATCTGTTGATGGTTCGCCAACTCCCTCTACAAGGGCATCATAAGCTAGTTTTACACGTTCCCATCTTTTGTCTCTGTCCATTGCATAATATCTTCCTACCACTGTTGCCAGTTTTCCTGTGGTAGCATCCATATGCTTCTGAAGCTCATCAATAAATCCAAATCCAGAGTGTGGATCACAGTCTCTGCCATCGGTAAATGCATGAACAAAAACATTCTCATTCAATCCGAATTCTTTTGCAGCAGTTAATAATCCTTTTAGGTGATTGATATGGGAGTGCACTCCTCCATTGGAAACCAGTCCGATAAAGTGTACTTTTTTATTTTCTTTTTTGGCATATTTAAAAGCATCCTGAATCACTTTTTCTTGTCCCAATGTTCCATTTTCAACGGCCATGTTCAGCTTCACCAGATTTTGGTAAACTACTCTTCCGGCTCCCAGGTTCATGTGTCCTACTTCAGAATTCCCCATCTGTCCGGCTGGTAAACCTACAGCCAGTCCACTTGCTTCAAGCGTAGTATGTGGAAATTTTTGGTAACAGCTGTCTATGAATGGTGTGTTTGCTTTATCTATTGCAGAAACGTCAGGGTTTGTTCCCAATCCCCATCCGTCAAGAATGGCCAGTATTGCTTTTTTCGACATTTTGTAAAACTTTTGTTAGACAAATTTACCTAATTTCCCATGAAAAGAAGAATTTGAAGTCTCGAATTTTATTGATTGCTGATCACCAATTAATTATTTTTAAAATTGTAGCATAAAAATCAACTCAATGTGTACACATTCCCTATCAAAGTTTAAAACTTTGACAGGGTGAAACAACAACGAATCTTTAGACTGCCTGTAGGATTCAATATTATTCTTTAAAAAAATCTTCAAAATTCATATTATTTTGCTTCACATATTCCCTGATATACTGATCCAAAAAGCCACTTTCCTTGAGAAAAAGAAGGGGGTTTTGAATATGTAAGATATCCTTAATTGCTTTATGCTTATCTGATTGTTTTTTGAAATAAGCCTCGGAAATTTTATAACCCATCCAATATCCCAGATCATTAGGTCTATCATCTTTTTTACTAGTTCCGTAAAGCCAGTCTATAGGATCTTTTTTCTTTAAAACAGTTATAAATTCTTTAGACAATTTATCAGAATTTGCCTCTCCATATGTATAGAACGGACTGTTATTGGTTTCTCCTGACACCAATTCACTGATAAAATCAGCACTTCCTTCGCTTAAAGTGTATTTTAGCAAGTTATCAGTTCCTTTGATATCCTGCTGAAAGTGAATCAATTCATGTGAAACAAGTCCTACGATACCGTCCAGATTCTGAAGAGTTTCTGTCCCAATCATAACTCCATCTTTAGAAAATGTTCCTCCTGTATTAAATCTTCCATATACAAAATATAGAGGTGGAAATTCAGCTTGTGGATACCAATATTTCAATGCGCTATAAACAGCTCTGATTCTTCTTTCTTTTTGGCTGATTCCTGCCAGAACATTCCTGCTCTTAAGATAATCTTTTTTTCTCTTCCTCACCGTCGTATATAAAGAATCGGCATTGATAATCCTATACTCCATAAAGCCTTTTACCCCCGGAGATCCGTTTTTGATATAATCTGTAAAAGGGTTTTGTTTAGACGTTTCCATTGTATCGAATGCTTTCCAGAAACGGTCTGTATCTTTAGTTTCAAATATGGCGTTTAGTGGGTCGGTAGAGAATCCTGTCTGAGCTTTGATAACTCCAAAAGTTAAAGGAAGAAATGCAAGAATATATCTGGTTTTCATTTTAGTTTTTTTTATCTATTCTATCAAACGGTCAAAAATATAAAAACTTATGTCTAAGTCTTCATGACCTGTGTCAAGGTTTGAAATCTTGACACAGGTAAAAATTTGAAATTTCATTGATTATTTCCGTTCATTAATCCGTAAATCTTTTTAATTTTGCGGTATGGATTTACGAGATCAATTGAAGAATCTTTTTCCTGATCATGACGAGCAGGATTTTGAGATGCCTGAAGAGCAATTCAAGCAGAAAGAGCCTTTGGTATGCAAATTTGAGAAGAAAGGAAGAAACGGTAAGCCTGTAACGATTGTTGAAGGCTGGGAAGGAAGTGAAGAGGATCTGAAAACAATCTCAAAGAAAATAAAAACCACCCTGGGTATAGGCGGCTCTGAGAAGGATGGAACGATTATCATTCAAGGGGATAACCGTGATAAAATAATGAATATCCTTAAAGAAATGGGATATAAAACCAAACGTGTTGGCGGATAGATCTAGAAATAGATCTGGGTTTCCGGCAGTAAGGTTTTTAGATTTTCAATAGTAGATTTTTCTATAGGATTTCCTGTAAGAATCAATGTTTTCAGATTTTTAAGCTGTTTGATTTCTACAGGAAGGTCTTTCAAATTATTATTGGCCAGATTCATACTGACGATATTTTTCAACCCTTTTACTTTGGCTGAGATTTCTGTAATATGATTTCCGCTTACATTCAAAAATTCAAGATTTCTTGATTTGAAAAGGTTTTCGGGAAGTTTATTGATAGCGTTCTGCTGTAATTCAAGATATTTTAAATTTTCAGGAAAGGACAGATTTCCAAGGTCATTGATCTGATTATCCGAAAGGTTCAGAAATTTCAGATTTTTGATTTGATCCAATCTGTCTGCAATAAAGCTGATCTGGTTTCCCTGAAGGTTAATTTCTTCCAGCGCGGGAATTTCCATAAGAGCTTCTGGAAAAGTATTCAAGTTGTTGGCATCAAAATGCACTGCCTTTAGGTTCTGAAGCTTTGCAAGATTAGGATTAATACTTGTAAGGCTATTCAGATTCATTGAAAAAGTGGTTAGTTTTTTAAGGTTGCCTACCTCATCTGGAATGTATTTAATACTGTTTTCATTGACATTCAAAATTTCTAATTCTTTCAGGGCAAAGAGTTCCTGATCCATTTTCTCAAGTTTATTCGCCATAATATTCAAAAAGAATAATGAATCCAGCTTGACAATCTGAGGGGGAATATTAAATAATCCCTTCTCTCTGAAACTCATACTGTAGACAGTTTTTCCACTCTTTAAAGCATCTTCAATATTGGTAAAAGTGGGATACTTCACCGGATCAATCTGTGCTTTGATCTGAGAAAGTGAGATTATGGAAATGAATAAGAAAAGTTTTTTCATAAAATAAAAGGTCTGCCAGCAACCGAGGCTGCCGACAGACAAGAATTATAAATAATTTATTTCTTTAAAAGTTTAACGGTTTTCTGGAAACCTCCTTCAGCTTCAATATTTAAAACTAAAACTCGGGATCCTTCTAACTGTTGTGTGAAATCAAGATCCAATACTTTGTTGACACCGTTGTATTTCTTTGTATAAACGATTTTCCCATCCATGCTGTAAGCTGTCACAGAAATATCTTTCAATCCTTTTGGTGAATTGATTTTCACAATTCCTGAAGTTGGGTTTGGAGCTACTGTTACTGTATTTTCTGCAGTATGGTTTTCGATAGTTCCTAAAGATCCTTCAATTCCTAAGTTATTTTTAAGGGCAATTACGATTGTTGCTGATTTTCCTTTATAATCGATGGTATTTCCCGTTGCATCCACATCTGTAGAGATTGTTGAATCCGGATGCTGAATAGAGAAGAAACCAAATTTATGATCAGGCGTGAATGTAAGACCTGTAGGTTCTGAACCAGCCGGCATAGAAGCAAATAATCTTACTTTAGGATTAGCCTGTGTATGATCCGGAGCAATTACCCAGATATAGTTTTTTCCTCCATCCTGAAGTACCCAAAGGTTTCCAAGTTCATCAAAAATAAGGTTGTCATTACCATCTCCCCAAGCTTCAGATTTCATTCCCTGAGCGGTATTGAAAGAATATACGGAAGAACCTCCTCCTACAAATGTTTCTACCTGAGAAGCTGTAGTTCCGTTATCCTGAAGACGGTATACTCTGTCTAATCCTTTGGCTGTAAAATAGATTTTCCCATCCAGCGGGCTGATGTCAACGTCTTCTACTCCGTTGAATTTTGTTCCTCCTACAGATAAAGCATTATTATTGGTATTGTTCTGATCAGCTTTTTCTTTATTAGGAACCTGAACCCATGTTGCTGTAGTTCCTACCGGATCTCCAGCGGCAGTTAATCCCTGGTCTAATTTCAGAACATAAAGATTTCCTGAAGAAAGATCATTGGGAGTATCCATTACATATTTGTACACCATATGAGTACCTCCATCTTCCCCATAATAGGCCACAGTTCCCGCATTATTGATCACTACGTTTTCATGGTTCATGATCCCCATCTGCCAAAGCTTACCTTTTGTCCCGTTAGGGTTTTTGGATATAACCTGAGCAGTAGCCGGGTCTATTTCTACCAACCAACCATAATCTTTATATCCGTCTGCATTTACATCATTAGAAGTTACAGATTCTTCTGCTGTAACAATGGTTCCCCAAGGGGTAACTCCTCCTGAACAGTTTCTGATGGTTTGTACTAAACTTGGATCTGAAAAACTTACCGCTCTTGATTTTGTCAGCTGCCAAAGTTTTGAAGTCGCGTTATAGTTGATTTCCGCCATGGTAACTCCTCCGGGATTCGTTTCATGGTTTACGGAAAGATATCCGTTTGTACTGCTTCCTGCTTTTGCAACATAGCCTGTAAAGTCATTCTGGCCTCCTACTAATCCTCCTCCTTCGGTATAGCTGTCTCCTTCTTTTAAAATAAGCTGATATTTATGTTCGGCAGGGATAATCAGTTTATTAGTCTGTGCTGTAGGTACAATTGAAGTAAAGCAACTGATGTGTGTTCCGTTACAAGTGACAGGTGTCGTTGTATTAGTGGTTGTTTTCAGATAAGCATCAATTCTTAAATCTGAACTGGTAGTACTTCTGTTATGTAATTCAATAGAAAATCTATTGACACCGTTTACAAATTTTGATTTTGGAATTGAGAAGATATTATAAACATTCTCCGCCGCCCCATCAATAGTTGTGGTTGAAAAAGTATTAAACGTCACAGTACCTGCAGGCATATTGTCTCTTACAACTTCTTCTCCGTTAAGGTATACAATGATACCGTCATCTCTCATTACTCCAAGCTCCAGATTATCAGAAAGCGTTGAAAAATCTACTGTAAAATCTTTAGCAAAATAAGCTGTAGTAAGCCCTGAGTTGATTGTCGTTGTTACAGGATCTCCATATCCTAATGGTCCATTTCCAGCTGCCCATGTTGAAATGTCATAAGTTTGAGCATTCCATCCTGCTGGTTGAGCCTGATTGTTATCTTTATAGCTCCACGACGCATTCTTATTAAATATGAACGTCTGTGCATGGACGCAAGAACTGGCCAGTACAGCCAAAGCTCCTATTGTTAGTAGTTTTCTCTTCATTTTTATTTGATTTATTAGACGTTGCAAAACTATTTTATTAGAGCTTTTATCCTGTTAATAGGACTTTAAATATAAATCCCCTAATGTTAACTTATCAAAAACCTAATGTTAAGGGGATTAACTTTTTGTTAAATAGTATGGGATACGAGGTGCGGGATCTCGGGTTGGGAATGAAGTGCTATTATTTTATTTACTAATTGATACCAAATAAGATCTATTTAACACGATAAATCTGCCAGAAAGGAGAAATTATTATTTGATAACGAGAATATTTTAGAAGATAATTTATTTTAAAAGCAAACTTTATTCTTATCTCTTAAAACTTTATATTTGTTATTATGATTGACACAGCTATGCAAAATAAAAAAATACATCAGGGCAGAAATATCAAACGTTTTCGTGAAATGCTGGGTATCAAGCAGGAGGCCTTAGCTTTTGAATTAGGTGATGACTGGAATCAGAAGAAAGTCTCTCTTTTAGAGCAAAAAGAAACAGTAGAGTCTGATATTCTCGCTCAGGTAGCTCAGATTTTGAAGGTTCCGGCAGAAGCAATTGAGAATTTCGATGAAGAACAAGCGATAAACATTATTTCTAATACAGCCTCTTTTGATAATTGTCAACAACCAGCCTTTTTTAATAACCAACCTACTTTCAATCCCCTTGAAAAAATGATTGAACTTTATGAACGTATGCTAAAACAACAGCAGGAAATGATTGATAAGCTAGAAAAGCTGATCCAAAACAAATAAACATACAGGTTGATCCGATCTATAAAACTTTAGGCTGAATTCTGAAATCTTCGTAGATCACATTTACACAAGTTTCAAAATTTAGCCTATTTTTATTAAAACCATATCATTCCCACCGAATCTCGGCTCTCACAAACCCGAATCTCCACCCTCCAACTCTAAAACTCTCAAACCCTCCAATGTACCTACCTATTTCGCTTTACTCACATCGGTAAGAGCATTCAAAAAGGCTATCATCTGTTTTATTTCTGTTTCTGTGAGGTTTAGTTTATCCGGGGCCAGCGTTTGGTTTTTCATTTTCAATCCTAATCCTTCTCCACCTCCTTCATTATAGAAATCCAGAACTTCTTCCAATGTGTTGAAAGCTCCATTATGAAAATAGGGTTTGGTAAGGGCAATATTTCTCACCGTTACTGTTTTGAAAGAATAATCGTAAATCCATGATTTTTCCTTTTTCACAGGGCTGTTTCCTCTTCCTAAATCCTGATCAAGTTCTACAGGAAGCTGTTTGATCGGTCTGGTCGTTATTCCCAGTACTTCAGATTCATTTTCATTAAAAAATGGGGGTACCAATCCTGAAAAGTGAGGCGCAAAGTGACAGGTTGCACAATTGGCTTTTCCCATAAACAGGTTGAAGCCTTTCTTCACATCATCGGAAACATTTTTTTCATTCCTCATAAAACGGTCAAAATCGCTGTCAAATGAGTACAATGAAGCTACATAAGAACTCAATGCTTTCGAAAAATTTTCTTTACTGATTTTTCCGTCCTTAAAGGCATTTCGGAACGCTTTTTTATACTCAGGTTTTGTTTTTAATTTCTGAATAATACTTTCGTAGCTTGTATTGAATTCCTGTTCATTATAAATGACATGTTCTGCCTGCTGCTCAAGATAGAATGCACGAAGGTCATAAAAAAATCTCTTGGCAAAAACGGCATTATATAAAGATGGAGAATTTCTCAAAACCGTTTTTCCTTCCACATTGCTTTGTGATTTGGCTTTAAGATCAGTAAAAGCATTTTCCTGAAGGTGGCAGGTTGCACAGCTCATTTTTCCGTTACCACTTAAGTTCTGATCATAGAAAATTGATTTTCCAAGATTTCTGAGATCCGGATTATCTTCTGAAGATTTCAATAAGGTATAAAAATACGGATCTAAAAAATCACTGCTGAAAAAGTTTTTATTTCCAACATTCCAGCCGGAAAATTCTTTCAGATCGTCAGGTCTTCCGTCCCATTTTCCTAATTCTTCATACAATGGCTGTATATATTTTTTATAAAACTCAATCCTATCGAAAGTTTCAAAATCGGTATTTTTTGAAAGATAGCTGATTGCTTCTGTTAAAGTCTGATTGGCTTTCTCAGTATTATAATTTTTAAAATAAAGATCATCATTAATGTATTTCTGCATTCCTTCCAGAGCGTGGCTTGTTTCCTCAGAAATATTCAGAGAACCCGGCGTATCAAAACCTGAAACCCCTAATGAATAAATCCTGATCAGTTCTATACGTAAAGGCAGTGTTTTGTTGTTACCTTTGCTCAAGCCGTTTTTTAAAGCACTTAAATAAAACCCGGAATAGCTGTTATATAAAAAGGTGGTAACCGTTTTGATCTTTTCTTTTTCATTTTTTGCCTCATCTGAAAATATAAGCTCATCCAATACTTGCAATCCTTCAGGAGGAAGCGTATATGCTGATGTTCCTGCAGCTTCAATGTGAAAAAGAGGAGCTGCATTAAGGTGGGTTTTGGTAAATTCCGGATAATGGTATGCAATATAGAATTCTATTTCTTTGAATGAATTTCTTGTACTGCTCAGTGATTTCTGCAATTCTTCAAGGGAAATACGGTCTTCTGAGAACTTATCAACATCTGATTTCAGCTGTTCAAGCTTGGTTTTAAAGTCGGACAATCCTTTATTGATAAATGTATTTTCGCTTTCTTTTCCTTTATAAACAGGGTTAAAAGACATTACTGCAAATCCTATCAGAAGGACAATTACAAGCAGTGGATAAGATCTCATGAATTTTTAGCGGCAAAAGTACTCATCTGATGTTATCTCAGTTTTAATAGCAGATTAAATAATGTTTATATTTCTGATACAATATTTTTCACTAATTTTAAACCCCGAAATCAAATTCATTATTCTAAAGAAAAACGGTTCTTCGAAATACCGGAAAAATAATGGCGGGAGATTATTGGGAGAGGATTTTTTAACTTAAATTCAACACATCAAAAAAACTAAAATAGGATTATGAAAACAAAACTATGGTTTGCTGTTGCGGCAAGTTTCCTTTCTATGATAGCATATTCACAGAAAAAGAAGCAACCGGAAAAACCATCCGGAAAGCAGCAGGAAATGGCTGTATATGCAGAGAAAAGAGGTTCTGATTATTATTTGGTCCGTCTGGAAAAAGATAAAAACATACCGAATGTTTATGTATATTCCAACGGTGTAACCAAACGCTATAAAGATTATACAGATCTGAAAGATGTTGTTATGGAATTCCCGGGTATGATGACTTCCAACAATTCAACCAAGGAAGAACTGATTTCTATTCTTAAAAAAGATGATCACTTCTACGAAATTACTTCACAGAGGAAAGATCCTAAAAACATTGAAAAAACTGTTGTTACTGTATATGAAGTAATGAACGGTCAGAAAAGGATTGTAGAAGAATACAATGACATCTACGAGGTTATGGCATCTCCTTACAAAGAGGCTATTATGATTAATTAAAAAACAAAAAAATATACATCTTATGCTAAACAAACTTGCTGCCTCAGAACTTGTTCTGAATGAAGACGGAAGTGTATACCACCTGAATCTTCTTCCTGAAGATATTGCTGACAAAATCATCCTTGTAGGTGATCCGGACAGAGTGGCAAAAGTTTCAAAATACTTTGATACGGTAGAGATCAAAAAAAATAAAAGAGAATTCTATACGCATACAGGGACGCTTCGCGGGGAAAGAATCACGGTAATGTCTACCGGTATCGGAACTGAAAACATCGATATCGTGATGAACGAACTGGATGCTTTGGTGAATATCGATCTTAAAAATAAAGAGTTTAAGACTGAGCACAAAGCCCTTGAACTATTCCGTATGGGAACTTGTGGAAGTGTAAACCCGGATGTACAGGTAGACAACATGTTGGTTACCCAGAACGTTGTAGGTTTAGATGGATTGATGCATTTCTATCAGGACTACAACTTCGAAAATGAATTTTCTAAAAGCTTCTTAGAAAAATTCCCTTACGAAAAAATCAAACCGATGCTTTATTTCTCAGACTGGGCAGCAGAAATGGGTGAATATTATAAAGATGCCAAATACCACGGAAATACAGCAACATTCCCAGGATTCTATGCTCCACAGGGAAGACAGCTTCGTTTGAAAGCAGTAGATGACAAATTCTTAGAAACATTGAATGATCTTGGAATTACCAATTTCGAAATGGAAACTTCTGCTATTTATGCCCTTTCAAAATTATTAGGACACAAAGCCATTACCGTAAATAACGTTATTGCCAACAGAAGACGCGGAGAGTTCTCTGCAGACCACCATGCATCTGAGAAAAACCTTATTGAATGGGTATTGGAAAGAATCATTAAATAATTATTTTATTTATATAGATAAAAACTCCGGAAACAGTTTCCGGAGTTTTTTTATTAGGTTTTGGCTAAAGCCAATGGAATTTTGTTTTGTAAGAATGGGCTCCCTTCGACTAGGCTCAGGATAATGACCGGTTCCTATTGAATTATTCTTATAATAAAATTAATTAAGCCTTAAAACTAATTACAAATGAAAATTCCTCGGATCCGGATGAAGAAATACGTAGCCCAACTCTGAAACCAGTTTTGTAGATATTATTTTTTTCCCTTTCACTTCAAACTCTTCATCATCAGAGATATTTTTCTGAGCATTAATCACCTGGCTTTTTGCCGGATGAACAGGAGCAGTTACATTGTATAATTTTGTACTCGTTTTCCTTTCAATCATTTCTGAGATAATTCCACTGATATCAGCATAATGAATATGGTTTACTGCGTGATCCAGATTACTCACATTATAGTTTTTCAGAAGTCTGTTGTCTCCCATCAGACCGCCAAGCCTTAGAATATTAAGCTGTGGATATTTATTTCTCAACATTCTTTCCCCTGATACGTTATCAAAAGGAACATCCTCTTCAGTAAATTCTTTGGGAAGATCAGGATAAACACCTGTAGAGCTCATCAGAAACATCTGTCCTTTAAAATCACCAATAAAGGCTGATAAATTCTGAATTCTGTTGTATAAAGAACTTACACAACAACTTTTTTCAGAAACAGGAATGGTAATAATCAATACATCTGTATTTCGAATTTCTTCCCATTGAGAAACAGGTTCAGACAACTGATAATCTGGAAAAGAAGCTATTACTGCGTGAATCTCTTTACTTCTAAGATCATTTACTTTCTGTTCTGTGGTGGTGGTTGCTGATAGGGCATACTTTCCGGATAAAACAGATGCCAGCCTTTCTCCCAGCCAGCCATAGCCTATAATTCCTATTTTCTTCATATTTCGACAGAGATTTCTCGTTTTTAGTCATACAAAAATAACCTATTTGCCGATGTATACTATCTATTCAAAATAAATTTCAATTAAAATACATCCTTACGATTTGAAAATAAAAAGAACCTCCAGTCCGGAAGTCCTTCACACCATATCAACTATAATAAAAAACCTATTATTTAAAATTCATTAATCATCACATAGAAATGTCCGGAGTACAAACTGTTGGCACTTCCTGAAATATTGGTGAGATTAACTGTAATGCTTGATGTAGAAGTCAACCTTGGATTCGAGATAGAAAATGAAGAATTTCCTGTAAAATCTCCCGCCGGAGAAACTACCACAACAGCTCTTGTAGAACCAGGCTGATATCCTGCCGGAACCGGAATATCAATGGTTGTTGATTTTCCCGGAGGTAAATTGTTGATGGATATTCCCGGCCATGTTTCAAAACTGATCTGATTTTTCTGCACACTACCTTTTTCTCCCAATTTAAACTGCCCGCTTACATCCAGTTTCGCGGAGATATTCGGAGTACTAGTACCAATCCCTACATTAGCATTATTATCGCCCAAAACAATAGCGTTGGCCTGTGAAGTAGTTGCCCCATATCCTACCGCTGTTGAATATTGCACCAGAGCATTAGCACCAGAGCCTAAAGCCGTTGAGTTCTGACTATTAGTTACGGCATTATATCCTAAAGCCGTTTCACTATTGGTATTCGTTTTCGCGTTATATCCTAATGCAATGGATTGAAATCCATCTGCTGAAGAATTATTCCCTACAGCAACAGATTCATTACTGTTCGTCTGTGCATGAAACCCTATTGCTGTAGATCTGAATCCGGCTGCCGTAGTTTTATTTCCTACTGCTAAAGCTTCATTTCCGGAAACTACTGTTGCACTCCCTATGGATATTCCCATAAATGCGGAACTTGCACTTCCAATAGCAACACCATTCTGTCCTGCGGCAGAACCTATTCCAAGGCTGACAGAATTATCAACGCCCAACCTTCCGGCTGTTAATGCATTTACTTTAAAGATTAGATCATCATATGTTTTTGTTCCTAAAGCCAGAGTTGTGTTTGCTCCTCCATAATTTCCAACATTCGTACCTGAAAGATTCCAGTTGGTTCCATCTTCTATTTTAGTGGGAGTACCTCCGTTTGCTAAAATTTTATTCCATTTTGATTCAAACCAATAATAAAATCCAACTTCCATTAGTGTTGAAGTTCCATTATTCCATACAATCAGCCCGTCTGCCGGGGAAGGTACAGTAACATTATCTGTTGTAGATGTTAAAGCAACGCTTGGAAGGAGCACCCCTTTATGACTGGCATTGATATGAAGCATAGCTGAAGGTGCAGGATTAGGAGTTCCAATCCCAACCTGAGCATATATAAAACAAGTAAAAAAGAATAAAAGTAAAGTGAATTGTAGTTTATAGTTTTTTTGCATTCCTTCCATTTTTAGGAGGCGCAAATATACGAATTTTTAATGTTTTATTAATAAATCATTAATATTACTGAAAAAACAATAATTAAAAACACATTGCAGTGATTAAAACAAATCTTAATCACAAAACATTGAAAAATGTTTAAATATCAATCAGTTATTAAGTATAGCATTCATTAGTCTTTACAGATATCTCTAATTTTCTGCTTAATTTTTTAAATTATATAATTAACAATAAACATCACTAAATTTTGAATAATAAACAACTATTTTCTCCTGGTAAAGCAGTCTTTTAAGTGGTCATTCACCATTCCGGTCGCCTGCATATGGGCATAAATTACCGTAGAACCAACAAATTTGAATCCTCTTTTTTTAAGCTCTTTGGAAATAAGATCGGAAATTTCTGTAGTGGCAGGAACATCAGACAGTGTTTCCGGACTTTTATTAATCGGTTTTCCGCCTGTAAAACCCCAGATATATTGAGAGAAACTTCCAAATTCTTTCTGAATCATTATAAATTTCTGAGCATTAGTAACCGCTGCCATAATCTTGAGCCTGTTTCTGATAATACCGGGATTGTTCATCAGTTCTCCAATTTTTTTATCTGAATAAGCAGCTATTTTTTTATAGTCAAAATGATCAAAAGCTTTTCTGAAATTTTCTCTTTTGGACAAAATAGTATACCAGCTTAGTCCGGCCTGAAAACTTTCAAGGATCAGGAATTCAAAGATCGTTTCGTCGTCATAGACAGGTCTTCCCCACTCTTCATCGTGATATTTTCTGTAGAGATCATCTTTTTCGCACCATCCACAGCGTATTTTTTCCATAAATATCAATTTTTATATAGTAAAGGTAACACTGATTTGGAAAATTATAACAAAACATTATGAAAAGTTTAACAGATAGTCCTGATTTTAGGAATAGTTATTGTTTAATTACCATTACCAATCTAAAATTTATAATATTATGAACAATTCAGAGTATAACAAAGCGGAAAATGCAGTAAATAATGTAGAAAATTCTTTACAGAATGCAACGGACAACGCCAAATGGAAAATCAATGAATTGGCAGACAAGGCCAAAGATTATATCAATGAGAAAAGAAGCAATGATCAGGAGGCCAGCCAGGAAGACTGGTTAGACAGGGTAAAAGCTAATGTATCCGATGCATGGGAAGATATAAAGGATAAAGCAGATGAAGCATGGGAAAAAACCAAAGATGCAGCAGAGGATGTAAAGGCAGAATGGAATAAGAAAACCAATTAGTATTTCAGTCATATAAATATTTTCAATAAAATGGAGTCTTAAATTGATAAGGCTCCATTTTTTATTATGCCATAAGCACAATTATTGTTACATTTGTATTATAATAAACATTAAAAAATTATGTCATACGGTTTACTTAAAGGCAAAAAGGGAATTATTTTTGGAGCCCTTAATGAACAATCTATCGCATGGAAAGTTGCTGAAAGATGTCATGAAGAAGGTGCTGAATTCATTTTATCAAACGCTCCTATTGCTTTGAGAATGGGAGAACTTAATGGATTAGCAGAAAAAACAGGCTCTGAAGTAATAGGTGCTGATGCTACTTCTATAGAAGATCTTGAAAAACTTTTTGATGCCGCTGTTGCAAAATTTGGAAAAATCGACTTTATCCTTCACTCTATCGGAATGTCTATCAACGTAAGAAAAGGAAAACATTATACAGAAATGAACTACGACTGGTTGGAAAAAGGCTGGGACATTTCAGCTGTTTCTTTCCATAAAGTAATGCGTGTAGCTTGGGAAAAAGACTGTATGAATGAATGGGGAAGTATTTTGGCGCTTACTTATATTGCTGCTCAGAGAACATTCCCGGATTACAATGATATGTCTGATAACAAAGCGTATCTGGAGAGTATCGCAAGAACTTTCGGAAACTATTGGGGTGAAAGAAAAGTACGTGTAAATACAGTTTCTCAGTCTCCTACAATGACTACTGCTGGTAGTGGAGTGAAAGGTTTCGGAGGATTCCTTGGATATGCAGAAGATATGTCTCCACTAGGTAACGCTACGGCTTTAGAATGTGCAGACTACTGTGTAACACTATTCTCTGATCTTACTAAAAAAGTAACGATGCAGAATCTTTTCCATGATGGAGGTTTCAGCAGCTCAGGGGTTACTCAGAGAGTAATCAGTAAATATGATACTGAATAATATTATTTTTTCAATACAATAAAGGAGTAATCCTATTCAATACAAGCAATGCATTCATAATGCATTGCTTTTTTAATATAATCAACACAATAGACAAATATTCTTCAGTTACTGACTCTGATTCAATTATTTATTCTAACATATCAATAATATTAATTTATAATTTTTATTAAATACTCAAAATATCCATAAATTAGTACTACCAAATAACTTATTTATGGAAAAAAAATTAAAGTCTTGCGCCGCAATGCTACTTATTGCTGCGTCCTCGTTCTTCAATAGTACCCATGCTCAAACCTGCCCAAGCTGGGGACCGTATCTTGAAGGTTTTGATATGACGAACTCCGGTGAACTCTGGTATTCTGAAGTAATGGCAGATAATACCTGTAAAAAGGTAAACACCTATTACTCTACCCTGAATTTCTCTTTGGGTCCACGAGGCGGATATGCAGGAATTCAGTACAAACAGAATGAAATCTACAACAACATTTTTTCAATGTGGGATCTGCAGGATACCAATGTACCGCAGTGTACTACAGAATATACTGCACCCAATACTTTTGTAGATGGTTTCGGAGGGGAAGGAACGGGCCTTCACACGGATAATCCTATGCCATGGACTCCTGGAATCTGGTATGCAACAGTCGTAAGAAGATGGTCAACTGGTGACGGAAAAACCAGAATCGGATTCTTTATGTTTGATTATGGTACAGGAAAATGGAAACATTATGTCACGATTGTTACTCCTGAAAA
>Ga0157370_10004509_pt1 | contig 15960 bp, 16 predicted proteins | sample C35metaG_FD_113463 | JGI IMG/M metagenome (GOLD analysis project Ga0157370, IMG submission 113463) | Corn rhizosphere microbial communities from Kellogg Biological Station, Michigan, USA - C3-5 metaG | ecosystem: Host-associated > Plants > Roots > Rhizosphere > Soil | place: USA: Michigan...
AGGCTGAAGTATTGGCCGCGACAACCCAGGCATGCGATGCGCTCTGGGGATTTCTGGATGGCATCTACGAGAACTATTGTTCAGACCTTGCCTGCGAACAAGAGGCAGTCACGCTGCACTGAGTTGCATTAGCATCACAGGTGACAAGACCGATTTCATAGCGGGGATTCTTCCGGTCTTGCATGAGTTGTTTCGCCTGAGGTTTGCAGTGCCTTTAACAGCGCTGTCTCCAGATGTATCAGGGTTCTCGTTTCATTCAGTATTTCGCCCGTAATGAGGAATGTGTCTTCAGCACGCTCGCCCAGAGTATTAATCCTGGCACTGTGTACATTTACGTCGAAATGCACAAGCACCTGCGCGATGCGCGATAGCAGTCCCGGTTGGTCGCCAGCAACGATTGATAAGACATGATATGCATCTTTTTCATCGGGTTCGATGTCGACTTCAGGTGTAATCGGGAAATGCCTGAGATGGCGACTCAAGCGTCCCTGTAGCGGGGGTTTTAAAGGAACCTGCTGTTCTAGCTGTCGCGTCAGTTCATATTCCATAGAACTGATCACGTCGCGCTGATGCTCCGCTATATTGAAGGGGTCCAGCACTAGGAAGCTATCGAGCCCATAGCCGTCGCGGGTGGTATGGATTTTGGCCTCGACTATGTTGTAATCAATGCCATCGAAGAAACCGCAGATGTGCGCGAATAAGTCCTTCTGGTCAGGAGCATAGACCAATACCTGAATACCCGCTCCGGAGGGTGCGACACGCGCCTTCACCACTGGCGTGGGCGACTTTACCCGGTGGCTCAAATGACGCGTATGCCAGGCGATTTCCTGCGAGTCATGCAGCAACAGATAAGCGGGGTCGAGTACCGACCAGAGCTGCTCATGCGCGTTGGCTGGAAGACCAGCCCGATGCAGCAATTCCAGCGCCTTGTTTCTGCGGTGGTTCAGCGTGCCGTCTGCAGAGATTGACTCGCCGTACAGATGACGTCGAGTTGCCCAGAACAAATCTTCCAGCAGCTTGCCTTTCCAGCTATTCCATACTTTTGGACTGGTGCCTCGAATATCCGCTACGGTAAGCAGATAAAGCGCTATGAGACGGCGTTCGTCCCTGACGTGCGTGGCAAAGTCTTCAATCACACCCGCATCGGAAATGTCTTTCTTTTGGGCCGTGATCGACATCACCAGATGATTTTCAACCAGCCACGTAACCAGCTCCGTATCTTCCGGCGGCATCCCATGCTGTTCGCAGAAACGCGTGGCGTCGGTTTTGCCAAGTATGGAATGATCTCCTTTGCGTCCTTTAGCGATGTCATGGAACAGTCCGGCAAGGTAGAGCACTTCCGGGTGTTCGAACTCGCGGATGAGGCGGCTGCATAGCGGATATTCGTGGGTAAATTCCGGCGCCATGAAACGGCGCAGATTTCTCACCACCATCAGTATGTGTTCATCCACAGTATAAACGTGGAACAGGTCGTGTTGCATTTGGCCGACGATGTGCCCAAACGCCGGAATATAGCGCCCCAGGAGGCCATAGCGATTCATAAGGCGCAGTTCGCGGGTTAATCCGCGTGGCTGACGCAGGATTTCCATGAACAGGGCGCGATTGCGCAGATTGCGCCGGAACACCGTGTTGACGAGCGGCGCGGCGCGCCAAATCGCCCTGAGAGTCGATGCACTACGAGCTTTTAATTCAGGATGTTGCTGCAGCAGCAGGGCACTTTCCAGAATCGTGCCTGGCTCCTGCCGGAAAATATTTTCGTCGCGCGCTTCCAGCAATTCTCCACGCTTCTGAAAACGTTCATTGATGATAACCGGCACCGCATCCGTGTCCGGAAAAATTCTTGCGCGTAGCGTGAGTAATAGAATAGTGTTGATCTGTGTCACTGCCCTGGCGGCACGATAGTATCGCTGCATCAGCAATTCACTCGCGCGACGCGGCGGTTTGCCGATTATGCCGAATTCTTCAGCAAGAGAAGTCTGATAATCAAATAGCAGCCGGTCTTCACGCCTTCCAGCGAGATGGTGCAGCCGGATACGCAGGTTTTGCAGAATGGTTTGATGACGCTGCGCTAGACGAGCTTCTTTCTGCGTGATAAACCCACCCTTGGCAAGTTCTGACCAGGATTTCCCCAATCCGGCAGCGCGGCTTACCCAAAGTATATTCTGCAGATCTCGAAGGCCGCCTGGGCTTTCCTTTAAATTGGGTTCAAGATTGTAGGCGGCATCGTGATATCGGCCATGACGCTGTTGTTGCTCAAGCTGCTTCGCGATAAAAAATGATCGTGGATCAAGCGCAGCCTGCATGGCATGCAGAAATTCGCCGAATAATTGATGATGTCCCGCGAGCTTACGCGCTTCCAGCAGACTGGTTTGCACGGTGATATCCTTGCGCGCTTCCTCTATGCATTCGGCAAGCGTCCGAACGCTGTGACCAACTTCCAGCCCAATATCCCACAACAATCTTACCCAATGTTCCAGGCGGGATTTGATGGCATTATCCATTGCATCGGCACCTCGTTTTCCCTCGGGAAGAAGCACCAGGAGATCTATGTCGGAATAAGGAAAAAGCTGGCCGCGCCCATAACCCCCCACCGCCAGCAACGCGATGGAGTCGGGCATCTCAATTTCCCGCCAAACCTGCCGCAGAATACCATCCACCAATCGGCAATGGCCATGAAGCAAGCCCGAGCCATTCTTTTTCTCGCAATAGCGCTGGCGTAATAATTCCCCGCCTTGCAGGAGCGCTTCCTTGCCTGTTTCGGCATTAAAAGGATTTTGCACCGGCCTTTCACCGAGGTGCTTCATGGGATCAAGAACGAAAGATGGGTTTCGGCGGCGAACCAGCAGATAGCGTGAGCACTTCATATCCGGTTTCAGTGACAAGCACCGTATGCTCCCATTGAGCGGATAGGCTGTGATCCTTGGTTACAATGGTCCAGCCGTCGGCCATCGCGCGTATGGGAGCCTTACCTGCGTTGATCATCGGCTCGACCGTGAAAATCATGCCGGCTTTGAGTTGCAGTCCGGTGCCGGCACGTCCGTAGTGGACTACCTGGGGCTCCTCATGGAATTTGGTGCCGATTCCGTGACCGCAGAATTCTCTTACTACACCGCATCCATGACTTTCGGCGAAGTGCTGGATGGCGTGGCCAATGTCCCCTAACTGCTTCCCCGATCGGATTTCCTCGATACCGAGCCACATAGCTTCATACGTAAGTTCGCAAAGTCGCCTGGCCTGGATCCCAGGTTCCCCAACGTAATACATGCGACTGGTATCGCCGTGGTATGCATTTTTGATGACAGTCACATCAATGTTGACAATATCGCCCGATTTCAGTTTCTTTTCGCCCGGTACACCATGGCATACCTGGTGGTTGACCGAGGTGCAGATGGATTTCGGATAAGGAGGATATCCCGGCGGTGCATAGTTGAGTGGAGCGGGGATGGTGTCCTGTACGTTGACCATATAATCATGGCACAGCTTGTCAAGCTCGTCAGTGGTGACGCCTGGCTGAACGAAGGGTGTAATGTAGTCCAGCACCTCCGACGCCAATCTACCTGCTATCCGCATTTTCTCTATTTCTTGCGGGGATTTAATAGGCACGGTCATATATGGCTTCCAGTGAATGGCAAAAACATATGATGGAGGTTGCTGCATTACATTGCAAGAGTGGCAATGCGTTGCAAGACCCGGCTCGGAAAACAACATGCGGAAGGCGAAACTCGGAGTGATTTGCACGCGCTCCAAATTTCCAAAAAATCTGCGGATAAGCTTCTGAAGTTTGCCCGGAGGTCTTCGCCCCGGCTTTGGGACAAAATGAGGGGTACCCAGCCGGCTATACCTGTTGTTTTCGTTGGCTCGGCATCAATGTAAAAACACAAGCAGCGTTTTCGTCTTAGGCTCTGCGATCATCCCGATTTTGCCGGTCGCGCGTTCTATAGAGAACGCCTGCGCGCGACAGCGAAAAATCCCCGGATATTTCATATCCGGATCCATGTGTTGGGCATTTAAGAGCATGTCTCAAATTTCCTTTTCAGGAATGTCACACTTGATCGTTCTGAGTCTGCTGCCAGGAAATTCTTCTTTCAGTTCTTCCATCTTTCCGGTGATTCCTCCCAATGCCGTACGTACCACAAATTTTGTTCGATCCAGGCTGCGCTCGCCGATAATCGCGGACCTTACGCCTCTGCTCTTCAGTTCCGCCATAAAATTATCCGCTTCCTCCATGCTGGGAAAGAATCCCATAGAGATGGCGTTATTCCATTTACTATTGTCCTGAATACGAGAATAAGTGGTTACCCCCAATCTTCTCAGCTCGCCCATCTTTCGTTCCGCGTAGAATTTGCTTCTGAGCGGGGGAATGTGAACCCAATAGACTGTAGCTTTATCCTTTATCTGTCGGCTCAGGCCACGGTCCAATTGTTTCCCGGCAATAGCTGCCTCGGCTCGTTCCAGATCCGTGTCGGTAAAATCTCCCCATTCCAGACAGGATACAGATGCCGGCAACGATTTAATTTTTTCCGGATGAAGTTCCGATGGGGGTTGGGTGCCGCCGCTGGAAACCGGTTCCGATTGAATATAGATCGCGAAAGCTGCGTTGATAAACAACAACAGAAAAAATAATGTTCTCATTTGTTGATGGTTTATTGTTGTTAACCAGCCGTCACCTTGTTAAAATGCAATGTTAGCAACATGGTTATATTTCTTTTTCCGGAGCGTCAGGAATGCATGGGATGAAATCGGTTTCAAAGATCGCATTATTATTGGCTGCGCTGGCGCTATCCAGTCAAATTTCCGCCGAGACTGCTGCCGAGACCGCTGAAGCCAAGGGTGATGCAGCTAAAGGCCAGCAAATTGCAGCGCAAGTTTGTGCGGCCTGCCACAACCCCGACGGTAATAGCGTTATACCCACAAATCCTAGCCTGGCCGGGCAGCATGCCGAGTATATCACCAAGCAACTCCAGAATTTCAAGCCGAAAGGCGACAAGCCCGCGGAACGCGAAAGTCCGGTCATGGGCGCAATGGCTGCACCGCTTTCGCCGGAGGACATGAAGAATCTCGGTGCATATTATGCGCAACAAACTCCCAGGCCTGGAGGAGCGAAGGATAAGTCACTGGCTGAACAAGGAGAAAAAATATATCGTGGCGGCAATCTGGAGACAAGCGTCCCTGCGTGCGCGAGTTGCCATTCTCCCAATGGGAGCGGAATTCCGCCCAACTATCCCCGCCTTGCTGGACAACATTCGGAATATGTTGCGGCGCAGCTACGAGCATTCCGGACAGACCAGCGTACCAAGGATGCCAATAACGAAATGCATATGATCGCCTCACGCATGAGCGAAAGGGAAATTCAGGTTGTGTCCGAGTTCATTTCCGGGTTGCGCTGAACCGGAGTTTGCAACGGGCCCAATCAAGCCCGTCCGGGAAATCCCGGGCGGTTTTTTTATTTCCACGCACCAAATATTTTTTCAGCCGCAACCAGTGTCTTGGAGATTTCGGCATCGCCATGTGTCGCGGAAACAAACCCGGCTTCGAATGCTGACGGCGCAAGGTAAATGCTCTCCTTAAGCATTGCATGGAAAAAGCGGTTAAATGCCTCTTTGTCGCATTCCATTACTTCAGCATAGGTTGTAGGCAGGTTTTTTCGAAAGTAGAGGCCAAACATACCACCTATCGCCTGTGCGCAAAAAGGGACTCCATGTTTTTTTGCGGCCGCAGAAAGACCTTCCGTAAGCTGACTGGTTTTGGCGGCAAGATTTTCGTAGAACCCGGATGCCTGTATCAATCTCAGCGTCGTAAGTCCCGCCGCCACTGCAACAGGATTGCCGGAAAGCGTACCCGCCTGGTACACGGGTCCAAGCGGTGCCAGACACTGCATGATGTCACGCCTGCCACCAAACGCAGCCATCGGCATACCGCCGCCAATCACCTTGCCCAGCGTTGTAAGGTCGGGCTTGATGCCATAGAGTCCCTGGGCACACTCTAATCCAACACGAAAGCCGGTCATCACCTCATCAAAGATAAGTACGCTATCATGTTGCTTGCATAACTCGTTCAGGGCTTGCAAGAAGCCGGGTTGCGGCGCTACCAGATTCATATTTCCCGCCACCGGTTCGACAATGACCGCGGCGATTTCATTCCCAAACTGGCTAAATGCCTGTTTCACGCCAGTGAGATCGTTGTAGTCAAGTACTACCGTGCTGGCGGTAGTTCCCGTGGGAACCCCTGCGGAACTGGGATGACCGAAAGTAAGTGCCCCGGAACCCGCTTTTACCAGCAGGGCATCATCATGGCCATGATAACAACCCTCGAATTTGATTATCCGGTTTCTGCCGGTATAGCCGCGTGCCAGACGGATGGCGCTCATGGTGGCTTCAGTTCCCGAGCTCACCAGCCTCACTTGCTCGATCGAAGGAACCAGTTTGCACAGAAGCTCGGCCATTTCCAACTCCGCCTCGGTGGGTGCACCAAAAGTCAAACCATCTTGCGCTGCCGCCTGCACTGCTTTCACTACTTCGGGATGGGCATGGCCAAGAATTAATGGTCCCCAGGAGCCGACATAGTCGATGTAGGTTTTATCGTCTGCGTCCCATGCATAAGCTCCTTGTCCTCGTCGAAAGAATATGGGTGTGCCGCCTACCGACTTGAAAGCTCGCACCGGTGAATTGACGCCGCCGGGAATGTATTTCTGGGAAAGTTCAAATAATTGCTGATTACGTGAGGTCATTTGATAGCCCACAATGATGAGGAAAGGAGTGCGGAAGGTTGTTTGAATAATCGGGAAAAACTCTCGGCCGCCGCCCGAATGTTCCGGGCACCAAACAGAGCATTGCTTACTGCAACAGCATGGGCACCTGCGTGAATTAACTCCATAGCATTATTCGAGGTAATGCCCCCGATAGCGACAACGGGTATATGCAGTTTTCTTTTTGCATGATGTAGCAAATCGATGGGAGCGGCCATCGCGCCAGGCTTTGTGCTCGAAATATGAAAAGCGCCGAATGCGACATAATCCGCGCCTTGACGTTCGGCTTCGACGGCGAGCTCCAACTGATCATGGCAAGAGACCCCGATAATTTTTCCGGGTCCCAGCTTGCGTCGCGCTTCGGTTACCGGCGCATCTTCCTGTCCCAAATGCACGCCGTCGGCACCGGCTTCAGCGGCAAGATCCGGATGATCGTTCACAATGAATAGTACATTGAGTTTCCGGCAGAGATGAGAAAGCAAACGGGACTGCTCCAATCGCAGCGCAATATTCGCTGTCTTGTTCCGATATTGGATTAGTCGCGCGCCGCCTGATAATACCTCCCGCGTCATCATGACCAGGTTCGCGCTATCCGCCACATCCGGCGTGACCGCATATAAGCCATCAATCTCCGGCTGCACCATTTGCCTTATTTTCCTCCTCCTTGTCTTCCTCTACGGTATCGGTCTCGTCGCGAGCCCAGAATAAACGGTCTGGCAGATACTGTCCCATTCCCGGACGAAAACCCGATTTCAGCGATTGCCAGGTGTACTCCTGTGCTTCATATACTCCTTCGGCAAGTGATAAACCGTTAGCGAGTGCAGCAGCGATGGCCGATGCAAGTGTGCATCCCGACCCATGGTAGGAACCTGCCAGTCGCTGCCAGGAATCTGTACGTATAATCCCATCGGCTCCATACAGATTATTGATTACTTGTGAAGTATTTTCATGGGTTCCAGTAATGAGCACATATTCGCAACCCATGTGCAAGAGCCGGGTTGCGCACTGGTCCAAAGGCGGTGTGTCATAGTCGTCTTCATCATCCTGTGCAAGCCGCCGTGCTTCCATGCTGTTGGGCGTGATGATGGTCGCCTGAGGAAGCAACAGTTCGCGCATTGCCACCATCATGTCTTCGCTGGCAAGTTCGTCACCGCGGCCGGAGGCGAGCACCGGGTCCAGCACCAGCGGAATGTTAGGATAATCAGAAATCACTTCAGCAATGGCCGTGATAATTTCGACGCTGCCCAACATCCCGATTTTGAAAACATGTACCGGCATGTCCTCCAGAACGGCGCGGGCCTGATCCGCCACCCATTCCGGATCCAGCGCCATTACATCATTCACCCCGGTGGTATCCTGAACAGTAATGGCGGTGATCACCGACAATGGATGGCAGCCCATGCTGGCAAGAGTAAGAATATCCGCCTGGATGCCGGCGCCACCGCTAGAGTCGCTAGCAGCGAAAGAAAGTACTATAGGGGGTGGCTGAGACATGGACTAATACCGTAAAATAACATTTTAACCCAAATTACACTCATCATGCCCGCTACCGAAACCCGTGTTTACCGTTGCTACATGTGCCTCATTTGTGGCTTCATATACGATGAAGCCGAAGGATCGCCGGATGAAGGCATTCCTCCGGGCACACGGTGGGAAGACGTGCCGATGAACTGGACCTGCCCGGAATGTGCAGCGCGCAAGGAAGATTTTGAAATGGTGGAAATTTAAATGCATATTCTGCACACCATGCTGCGAGTCGGCGACTTGGAAAAATCTCTCTTTTTTTACACCAATATTCTGGGGATGAGATTACTGCGCCGGCGGGAGTACCCCGAGGGAAAATTTACCCTTGCGTTTGTCGGTTATCAGGATGAGACAGATGGCGCCGTACTGGAATTGACTCACAATTGGGATATCAAGAAATACGATTTAGGTACGGGCTACGGACATATTGCCATAGAGGTGGATGATGCCTATGAAGTATGCGAGGAAGTGAAAAAGCGCGGGGGTAAAGTTATACGTGAAGCAGGCCCGATGAAGCATGGGGCCACCGTCATTGCATTTGTGGAAGACCCGGACGGTTACAAGATTGAGTTTATACAGAAAAAGGTAGCATAAATTACTTATGGCGAACAGGAACCGGGCTACCAAACTTGGTGTTCGTCATGGTTCGCGGATCATTGGAATATCGGAGATCCGCTACGCCCACGGCTAGCTTTCCAATCTGGCGGGACGCACTAACCGTACCTCCCGTTGAGGGAAAGGAATTTCGATGTCGTTTTTCTGGAATTCCGACAATATCTCCAGATTAAGGCCGGAACGTAGCCGAAGCACTCCACCTTCGGGATTCTCTACCCATACAATCAGTTCCAGATTGATTCCGCTATCGGCGAATTCCTTGAGGTGTACCACGGGCTCCGGGTCGGGCAATATCTGTGGCCGCTTTTTCGCAGCGTTCAGCATTATGTTCATGGCGACTTCAATAGGACTTGCATAGCCGACCTGAATCGGGAAAAGCAAGCGTAGCCGGTGGTTCGAGTAAGTCTGGCTGACAACAGTCGAGGTAATAAAAGTATCGTTCGGAATAAGGGCTTCAGTACCATCGTCGCTCTTGAGCACCACGTATCGAGTGGTAAGCGAAGTGACCTCGCCTTTGCGATTATCCACCGTGACGACATCACCGATATGCAAAGAACGATCCAGAAGGATGATAAAGCCACTGATATAGTTGCTGGCAATCTTCTGCAGACCCAACCCAAGTCCAACGCCCAGCGCACCCCCGAAAACGGATAGGACGGTAATGTCCACCCCCACCATGGGTAGCGCGACCAGCACACCCGCCAGGATCAGTATGGTGCTACTGATTTTTGACAGGATTACCCGCTGGTTCATGTCCAGCGAGCCCGTATCCATAATACGTGCTTCAAGCGAACGAGCGAGCCAGAGGGCTCCTAGAATGCTGATCGTGAATGCAAGAATCCCCTGGATAACCAGCAATACCGAGAGACGCTGCTTGCCAATATGGAAAGAAATATCATCCAAAAGGGCCAGAATTTCTGGCAGGAGACCTGTTATGTAGAGTACCAGCCCGACCCACACGGCCCAACCAATAAATCGCTCCCACGGCCGCAGCCATTCCTGACTGGGGAATACCCGGCGCAGCATATAGACGGCCGCACGAATCAGCGCTAGCGCAAATAACAATGGAATAACAATGTTGAGGACGTGCGTCGAGTGCCAGTGATGCAATACCCATCTGCCCGGTATAACGAGAGCAAGCGCAAAGAGCGGAAACATGAGCCGGCTCATGCCTTCCATGCTGATATTTAGCGTGCGGCTGGTGCTTTGCCGCGATGGATCATGCTGCCTGAATTGTCGTTGCAAAAACCATGCGAGCCCAAGGCTGGCAAACAGTATGGCAAGCTGCCAAAGAACGCTGATTTCCTGAGCATCAGCGATCAGATCGCCTAACGGACTATGTGATTCGTTATCGGGCTGCATAGGAAACCCTTGAATAAGACTTCCCCAAATTGGCTGATTGGCAACGGAGTTTATCCCTGCCGGCAAATTCCGGATTTACCAGAGGATTTTTTCTCCTGCAGGAACTTCGTGCGTAAGAGAAGATAAATCTTGGGGCTGGCGGGGCAGGTCTTTGCCCTGTTAAAGGCATCTGCCGCATGTTCACCGCTGAAAATATCTGCAGGAGGTTGTACCAATTTTTTGGAATAAATATCAGCAAGCATCTAATTTTATTGCATTATCGGCATATTTTCGTGTTGCGCAGCTTGAGCATAGCTGAGCTGCCTGTAACAACGGTTGCGTCTGAATAAACATCGATACACTTCCAGCCATGATTCCTTCAATCACATAGTGGGGATTGGATGGGTCTGTTCCTTATTGGTAACGACTTTAACATGCTACTTCCCATGCCTGGCCGGGATTAAATACCTCAGCAATTTCGCGATGACGTTTGCGATAAGCTTACCGGCATTGCCCCTTGGCGTAAAGACTGCGAGTGCCGTATGGGAAGCCGGGAAAATAGGAAGCTCGGGCTCATGATTATGAGGCGGCTTAAAGGCCGCCTCAAGCGTGGCCGAAAGTATGTCACGAGCAAGGAAACGCTACGGATTTTTCCTCTTTACCAACTCCAGTGCGGCAGCAAAAAAGCCATCCGTACCATGCAAATGGGGCAATAATTGTAAATATGTGCCGGTGTCCAGCGGAATTTTCTGCTGCATCAAAATTTCGGCACAATTCAGCAGCATGAATTGGGAATGGCTTGCGATAAAACGATCAACAATTTCACGGTTCTCTTCTGGCAAAAAGCTGCAGGTGGCATAGATGAGTCTGCCGCCGGGCTTTAGCAGAGTCGCCGCAGCAGACAGAATCGCGGCTTGCTTGCGTTTGAGTTCTTCTATGCCCTGGGGCGATTGCCGCCACTTCAAATCCGGATTGCGACGTAGTGTTCCCAGCCCGCTGCATGGCGCATCCACCAGCACCCGATTGATCTTTCCTGCCAGACGTTTTACCTTGATGTCATTTTCGTTGGCAATACGTTGTGGATACAGATTGGATAAGCCAGAACGCTTGAGCCGTGGCTTAAGATTGTTCAGCCGCTTTTCGGAAATATCGAAAGCATAGATGCGTCCTTGTGAACGCATCAGCGCGCCCAGCATCAGCGTCTTGCCGCCTGCCCCGGCACAGAAATCAACGACCATGTCGCCGCGCTTCGGTGCGAGCAGATAGCCCAACAGTTGACTCCCTTCATCCTGCACCTCCACTTTGCCGGAAAGGAATAGTTCGTGGCGATTGATTGCGGGCTTGCCGGCAAGGCGAATACCAATAGGCGAGTATGGGGTGATACTGCCTTCAATCCCGTCTTTACTTAGTAAATTGAGTATTTCGTCGCGGTTTGCAAGCAGCGTATTGACGCGCAAATCAAGTGAAGCAGGCTGTTGCAGCGAACGGCCCAAGCCGAGAATCTCAATATCCGTCAGAAACCCACGAAGCTTTTCTATTAGCCATTGGGGAAACTCAGCCCGGACGGCAAGTGGTTGCGATTCGGCCGTCACTGCTTTGATTCCCGCCAGCCATTTGGCTTCAGCCTCGCTGACAAGCGCCGCCAGTTCGCGCAAATTCATACCCTGAAATTTGGCTAGATATGCAAGCAGCAGGGACCGAGGTGTGGAAGTACTCGTCAAACACTCAAGGAAAAATCGATGACGTAAAATGCCGAATATGGCTTCGGCAATAAATGCCCGATCTCCTGCACCTAGCTTCGGATTTTCACGAAAAAAACGGCGTAGTATTGAATCGGCGGGATGTTCCAGCGGCAGTACGGCACGAAGCGCAGCGGTGGTTGTGTCCAGATGAGCAGGGGTGAGACGCATCAATTATTGATTCTGAAGAAGTAGAGAAAGAGCCAGGTTACGCAGCTGCAGGCTTTACAGCCGGTGGTGGAGAGGCCGCAGATTATTACCTTGTATTGCTCCCATACTCAAGTCAGTGGAGGCGCCCCTGCTTTAAACCGCTCAGCGATTCTCCGTAGTTTATTTTCGTGACCATCTGGTCCGTTACAATGCCCATTTTCTCGGCAGCAACGATACGCACCGGCAACATGTGGTGGTCGACGGCAAGCCAGATTTTCTTGTCGCGCTCGCCATCGTTTTCCTTCTGCCTAGTCAGCACGATGGTTTCGAGCTTGCCCATGGGCGTATCCAGCGTTTCCTTGCTAACCGCATAGTGGACCATTTCAAGTCTTTTTCCGTCGGTTTCGTGCAGATTTATCACTTTGCCGGAGACAGGCGAGAATATGAAACTGTATGGCAGGCTAAGCTTATCCTGAGCGTCGGCAGGCAAGGCTCTTTGTTCTTCCTTGCCTTTGTACTGAAGCGTCAGTAATTTTTTGCCCCAATCGAAAATGGCTACTTTGGGCAAATTCTTGCCATGCTGATCGGAAAAGCGGCTAGGGCGCATTGATCCGTGTGTTGTAATGGTCCCTTCGCTATCGCGTATGACAGGATCCGGCTGAGTCAGCGCCAGCAAGCCTTTGGCACGAGATTCGCTGCTAATTAAATAGCTGCGTGAACCGCTTTCACGTTTGATTTCCAGCGTATCATTCACTTCGCCTTCCAGGCTGCCGGATGTTATCGAATAGCTGATATCGACGCGAGGGGGAATATCAGCGGCCAGAGCGGAGGAGGCAGAGAAAGCGGAAAAGCTTAATCCCCCCAACAAAATAACAGATAAGAATTTCATTTGTATAATCCCGGTGAATATAAAACTGAATGATCAATTATGGCATCTTTTACTTCAACATGATTATTGGAAATCTTCAGGCGGCCTTCCATAAACCAGCGCACTGCTTCAGGATAAATGCGGTGTTCCTGTTGCAACACCCGGGCTGCAAGAGTTTCCTCGGTGTCGTCTGGCATTACCTGGACTGCCGCCTGGCCAATGATCGGGCCGTGGTCCACCTGAGGGGTAACAAAATGCACGGTACAGCCGTGTATTTTGACCCCTTCCTTCAGGGCCCGGCGATGAGTGCCGAGGCCGGGAAAAGCAGGCAGCAGTGAAGGGTGTACATTCATTAGCTTTCCGGGATAATGGTTAACAAACCCATCGCCCAGAATACGCATAAAACCAGCCAGTGCTATCAGATCCGGCTCGTATAGGTCGATTGTTTCCGCCAGGGCGGCATCAAATGCCTCGCGGCCAGTATAAGCCCGTTGATCCAGTATTCTTGTTTCAAGCCCATGCATTTTTGCTATTCCCAGTCCCGATGCATCCGGACTGTTACTGATAACCGCAGCTATTCTGATTGGTAAATTTGCTTCAATCAGCGCCTGCAAATTGCTGCCGCGCCCGGAGATGAGGATAACAAGGGATCTCATTTATTTCAGCAACACGCACATACTGCTGTTCTACCGACTACTCAATGATCGTCTGCGCTTCATCCGCAGCGCGTTGCCGAATTATTCCAATGCGCCACACGGTTTCGCCCGCGGACTCCAATAATTTAACCGCATTATCGGCAAATTCCGGTGCCATGATCAGCGCCATGCCGATGCCGCAATTGAATACCCGGTGCATTTCACTGTCGAGCACGTTGCCTTGCTGCTGGAGCCAGCGAAAAAACGGAGGCATATCCCACGACGCTTTTTGCAGTACTGCAACCACATCTTCGGGCAAGACACGCGGGATATTTTCCACCAACCCACCGCCCGTGATGTGAGCCAACCCTTTGACCGGCAGGCGCTTCATCAGTTCGAGCACCGGCTTCACGTAAATACGGGTGGGCGCCATTATTACTTCCGTTAACGTTTCACCATTGAAATCGGCCGACAAGTCCGTGTTATTTTTCTCGATGATCTTCCGGATCAGGGAGTAACCATTGGAATGCGCGCCGCTGGAAGCAAGCCCCAGCACCGCATCACCTTCCCGGATAGTTGAGCCGGTGATGATGTGCTCTTTCTCCACCACGCCTACAGCAAAACCAGCAAGGTCGTATTCTCCCTCGGGATACATGCCGGGCATTTCGGCGGTCTCGCCGCCAATCAAAGCGCATCCTGCCTGTTCGCAACCCGCTGCGATACCCTTGACTACATGGGTGGCAATATCCACGTCCAGCCTGCCGCACGCGAAATAGTCCAGGAAGAACAATGGTTCCGCGCCTTGTACCAGAATATCGTTGACGCTCATTGCCACCAGATCTATACCGACAGTGTCGTGCCGGTTCAGCTGGAATGCGAGTTTCAATTTGGTGCCGACGCCATCGGTACCCGATACGAGCACCGGATTGCGGTAATTTTTGGAGATTTCGAACAGGGCTCCAAAGCCGCCTATACCTGCAAGCACCTCCGGACGCATGGTACGTTTGGCAAAGGGTTTGATGTTTTCTACAAGGCGGTCGCCCGCATCAATGTCCACGCCCGCATCGCGGTAGGAGAGCTGGATAGCGCCGGGATTTCCGGGGTTGGATGCAGTCAAGTTGAGTTCTCGCTCAGTTGCAGATAGAGTGCCGCTTTCAGGAAACGCAATTTTACCGTAAATGATCCGCAAACACTTCCGACTTCCGCGACCTGCGTTATATATAAGTCGTAAATGAAACAACTGGTGTTGGATATCGCCCCGTCGCCACCCCCCACGCTGGCTAATTTCGTACCGGGGCGCAATGCCGAACTATTGCAGACCCTGGGTAATATTCTTGCGGGACGGGAGCGGGAGCATTTTGTTTATATATGGGGTGGGGTGGGATGCGGCAAAAGCCACTTGTTGCAAGGGATGGCGGAGCTGTGCACGCGCAGCAAATTGAGTGCCGCATACTTTGCATGTGACGCGGATACCGGTTTCATCGCAGGCAGCGAAGCCGATTGCGTGATGGTGGATGATGTGGATCGTCTCAACGCCAATGCGCAAATCGGCTTGTTTAATCTTTATAATCGTATTCGTGACGAGAGTCGCGCATTCCTCCTGGTGAGCGGTCCCGCCGCACCGGCGCAACTGAAGCTGAAAGTGCGTGAAGACCTTGTCACACGCCTGGGATGGGGATTGGTGTATCAGGTGCACGAATTGACTGACGAGGAAAAAGCAAAAGCCATGAAAAACCACTCTGCCAGCCGCGGACTCGACCTGTCGCAGGAGGTGTGCGACTACCTGCTTCACCACGGACGACGCGATTTGCCGTCCCTGATGGCGACACTTGATGCGCTTGACAGCTATTCGCTGGCGAACCGGCGCAAGGTCACCCTTCCATTGGTACGCGAATTATTGCAAGTTCCGTCATGAAACTGGCCCTGTTCGACCTCGACAACACCCTTCTGGCCGGTGACAGTGATTTCGAGTGGGCGCAATTCCTCATCGAGCAGCGCGTGCTGGACCGTGAGGTGTATGAAGCACGCAACGTGGAATTCTATGAGCAGTACAAGGCCGGCACGCTCGATATCCATGAGTTTCTGGATTTTCAGTTGAAGCCATTGTCGCGCCACCCCCGCAGCCAGCTCGATGCTTGGCACCGGGAATTCATGGAGAAAAGGATGTTGCGCCTAATAGCGCCGGGTGCGCGTGACTTGTTGAACGAGCATATGCTCGGGGGCGACTTGTGCATCATCATCACCGCCACCAACCGCTTCGTTACTGCACCTATCGCGCGTGCATTGGGAATAGGCAACCTGATTGCCACCGAGCCGGAGGAGAAGGAGGGTGAATTCACGGGC